>Ga0315907_10006473_pt1 | contig 12412 bp, 9 predicted proteins | sample LakEriMetagenome_3_FD_203525 | JGI IMG/M metagenome (GOLD analysis project Ga0315907, IMG submission 203525) | Freshwater fungal communities from buoy surface, Lake Erie, Ohio, United States - Buoy 12 MA123 | ecosystem: Environmental > Aquatic > Freshwater > Lake > Lake biofilm | place: USA...
TGGAGCAAACAGAGAATGCCAATGTGGCGATGCGTGCGGAGGTGTTGAATGAAATCCAGAAAAGATCTGCCGGTGCGGTGATCATTACATACGGTGAAGCGATAGCAGAAAAAGTAGTGACACAAAAGGAAATGGCGAAAAGCACTTTCGACATAGAAGTAGGTCATAAAATTTCGCTTGAATTCGTTGATGAAATTTTCCAAGATTTTGGTTTTGAAAAAGTAGACTACGTTTACGAGCCAGGTCAATATGCGGTGCGTGGTGGCATCTTGGACGTCTACTCCTATTCTTATGAATACCCTTATAGAATCGAGCTTTTCGGAGATGATGTGGAATCAATTCGAAAGTTTGATCCTGCCACTCAGCTTTCTGTAAATAAAATGACGAAAGCTACTGTCGTTCCCAATGTGAGCAATCGTCAAACTGAAGAAGATCGCATCAATCTCATCGAATTTGTTCCCGACGATGCTGTAGTGTGGACGCGTGATTTGCCCACTACTTTAGAACAATTCACAAAAGAATTAGAGAAGGCACAAATGCAATATGACAAATTAGGCACCGTCCTAAAACACGATAAACCTGAAGCACTTTACACAGCGAAAGAAGACTTCTTGCGCATACTCAATCAGAAAGCAGTCGTTGAATTTGGGGGCTTGAGAAAGTTTGTAGAATCGAAAGTCATCGACTACGACATGATGCCACAACCCGCGTTCAACAAGAACTTCGACATGTTGGGTGAAAATCTATCCAACAATGACAAGCAAGGATATACCAATATCGTAGTGGCGGGTCAGTCGAAACAAATGGAGCGACTGCATCAAATTTTTGAAGATAAAAATCACAAAGTTTTCTTCCATCAAATTCAAATAGAATTCAGCGAGGGATTTGTGGATCGTGGATCGAAAATTTTACTTTACACCGACCACCAAATCTTCGAACGATATCATCGCTTCCGATTAAAAGAAGGATTTAAAAAGAGTAAAGAAGCATTGACAATAAAAGAAATTATGTCATTGCAGCCAGGAGATTATGTAGTTCACATCGACCATGGAATCGGCCAATTCAGCGGATTACAGAAGATTGATGTGAATGGAAAAGAGCAAGAAGCGATACGCCTCACTTATAAAGGCGGCGATATTTTATATGTGAGCATTCACAGCTTACATCGCATTTCGAAGTTTGTAGGAAAAGATGGAACTGCGCCAACCACCGACAAATTGGGCAGCAATGCTTGGCAGAATTTGAAGCGCAAGACCAAGACAAAAGTGAAAGAACTTGCGTTTGACTTGATCAAACTTTATGCGAAGCGCAAGACCACACATGGTTTTCAGTTCACTCCCGATTCTTATATGCAAACGGAATTGGAAGCGTCGTTTATGTATGAAGATACTCCCGACCAGTTGAAGGCAACGCAGGCCGTGAAAGAAGATATGGAACAGACCTCACCAATGGATCGCTTGGTGTGTGGGGATGTTGGTTTTGGTAAAACAGAAATTGCGATTCGTGCGGCGTTCAAAGCTGCGACAGACGGTAAGCAAGTGGCAGTGCTTGTTCCAACCACTATTCTTTCACTTCAACACTACAAAAGTTTTTCAAAGCGATTAAAAGATTTTCCCGTGAAGGTGGATTATATCAATCGATTCAAGACAGCGAAGCAAGTAAGTGATACGTTGAAAAAACTAGAGATGGGTGAGATCGATATCATGATCGGTACACATGCATTAGTCGGAAAGAAAGTGAAGTTCAAAGATTTGGGATTGTTGGTGATCGACGAAGAACAAAAATTTGGTGTAGCAGTAAAGGATAAATTGAAAACAATGAAAGCGAATGTGGATACGCTAACGCTTACAGCGACGCCGATTCCAAGAACATTACAGTTTTCATTGATGGGTGCGCGCGACTTGAGTATCATGCAAACGCCGCCGCCTAATCGTCATCCGATTCAAACAGAAATTCACAGTTTCAATGAAGAGGTAATTCGTGATGCGATCAGCTATGAAGTACAGCGAGGGGGTCAAGTTTTCTTCGTACACAATCGCATTCAAAATCTCAAGGATCTTGCTGGCATGATCCAGCGCGTATGTCCTGACGTGCGCGTGGGTATTGGGCATGGACAAATGGGTGGCGAAGAATTAGAAGAAGTGATGACCAATTTCATTGAAGGAGTTTATGACGTGTTAGTGAGCACTGCCATCGTAGAAAGTGGTATTGATATCTCGAATGCGAATACGATTATCATCAATGATGCACATCATTTTGGAATGAGCGATCTTCACCAATTGCGGGGCCGCGTAGGCCGAAACAACAAGCAAGCATTTTGTTATTTAATTGCTCCTCCACTTCATTTACTGCCAAGTGATAGTAAAAAAAGATTGATGGCTATTGAGCAGTTCAGCGATTTAGGTTCTGGTTTGCACATTGCGATGCGCGACTTAGATATTCGAGGAGCGGGTAATTTATTAGGCGGTGAGCAAAGCGGATTTATCAATGATATTGGATTTGAGACATATCAAAAAATATTGAATGAAGCCATTGATGAGTTGAAGCAAGAGTTCTTCAAAGACTTGTATGAAGATGAGCAGAAGAAGAATAAATCTTATGTGAAAGAGACGATTCTTGAGACCGACTTTGAGATCTTGATTCCAGATGATTATGTATCGAGCATTACCGAGCGTATTGCGCTTTACAAAGAGTTGGATGATATTGAAAACGAAGAAGACTTGCAGAAGTATATGCGCAATCTGGAGGACCGTTTTGGTCCGATACCAACACCGACCATTCGCTTGATCGACACCATGCGCTTGCGTTGGTTGGCTCGTGAGATAGGATTGGAGAAATTGGTATTGAAGAGCGACAAGATGATTGGATACTTCATATCCAATCAGGATTCACCGTACTATCAAAGTGATCGTTTCACCTTGGTATTAGAGTTCATCAAGTTGAATCCGAACATTGGAAAAATGTATCAGAAAGACGAGACCCTCCGAATGTCCTTCAGCGACGTCCGCACCATGAAGCGCGCCGTGCAACTCATGACCGCCATGGCGAAAGGGGAGAAAGTGACAAGTGACAAATGACAAGAGACAAATGACAAGAGACAAGAGACAAATGACAAGTGACAAGAGACAAGAGACAAATGACAAGTGACAAGAGACAAGAGACAAATGATTTCGGCTTTGCCGAGAACAATAGACAGGATGCGCAATAGTTCTTGTATGACATAAAAAAAGGGCTGTCGATGACAGCCCTTTTCTATAGCGTTTGGCAAGTGATTACTTGTTCAAGTACTTAACTACCTCGTTGTAGTTAGCAAGAAGACCAGCCTCGTTAAGTTGATCGTAGTCAGCACGCTTCATAGTTACGATACGTACTGGGTAATCTGCAGTGATACCACCATCAGCAGAGAAACCAACGATTCCAGTTGCATCAGCAGTGCTGTAGAAGAAACCGAAATCAGTAAGCTCATGCCACTGAGATGGGATTGTGTTCCAATACCCGAAAGTATCTTGAACATAAGCTATAGCCATACCGTTTTCGTAAAGATCCTGAGAGATAAAATTAACAGGATACTCAGTGTAAGTGCCGCCAGCGAAATCTGCCACCGCTACTGTAATTGTGTTAATTGCGAAGTCAGCATCGTCACCTGCTGGACCTGCTGGACCTGCTGGACCTTGAGCACCAGTAGCACCTGCTGGACCACGTTCACCTTCTTTAGAGCAAGAAGAAAGAGCGATCATTGCTACGCTCAAGAAAAGAATTGCAATCTTTTTCATTTTGTTTGGGTTTTGTTTGGTTTTAATAAATAAGGGCTGCAATATGTGCAAAAAATGAATGCAAGCAACGTCTGTTTATATTTTTTCAAGCATCTTGATAAGGTCCTTACCAATATCCTCTCTAAAGTATTTTCCGCTATATTCAATGGATTCAGCAGCATCGAATGATTTTCTAGTAGCATCGTTAATAGAATAGCCGTAGGCCGAGATTGCTAAAACACGTCCACCATTGGTGACAATCTTAGCACCAGATTTTTTTGTTCCAGAGTGAAAAACAATCGCCTCATCCGCGCGGTGAAGTCCTTTGATCTCCTTTCCTTTTTCGTATGATTCTGGATATCCTTTACTTACAGTAACGACGGTGCTACAAACACGATCATCCACGTGAAGGTCGCATTCCGAGAGCGTTTGAGTAACCACGCCTTCTAGGAGATTCAAAAGATCGCTCTTGATTCGCGGCATTACCACTTCCGTCTCAGGATCACCCATACGGCAATTGTATTCAATGACATAAGGATCATTGCCGACTTTAATAATGCCGACGAAAATGAAGCCCTTATATTCTATCTCATCAGCCTTCAATCCTTTGATGGTAGGTATGATGATACGACTTTCAATTTTGTCCATGAACTCCGGCGTACAAAACGGAACTGGAGAAATAGCACCCATACCGCCTGTATTCAAGCCAGTATCGCCTACTCCAATGCGCTTATAATCTTTTGCTTCTGGTAAAATTTTATAGGAGTGTCCATCTGTGAGAACAAACACCGAGCATTCTATGCCTTTCAAGAATTCTTCGATAACAACAGTGCTGCTAGCAGCTCCAAATTTTTCATCGAGCAACATACTGCGCAGTTCGTCTTGCGCGGTCTTCAAATCTTCGATGATGAGAACACCCTTTCCCGCTGCAAGTCCGTCGGCCTTTAAGACATACGGTGCTTTCATTGTCTTCAAAAACGCAACACCCTCTTCGACTGTTTCTTTTGTGAAAGAAGAATATTTAGCGGTTGGAATATGATGGCGTTGCATGAATTTTTTTGCAAAATCCTTGCTACCTTCCAACTGCGCACCAACTTGCGAAGGGCCGATGATACCAACACCTTGGAGGTTTTTGTCTGTTTTGAAAAAATCAACAATACCTTTTACTAGCGGCCCTTCAGGGCCTACCACTACAAGTTGAATGTTGTTTTCTACAACACATTTTCTAACTGCTTTGAAATCTTCTGGATCAACATCGAGGTTTGTGCCAACGGCAGCAGTACCTGCATTACCAGGGGCAATAAATAGCGACTGTATGTGGGAGCTTTGCGCGAGCTTCCAACTAATGGCATGTTCGCGACCTCCCGATCCGAGCACTAGAACGTTCATCATGTAGCAATTTTGGTGGTGCAAAGAAACGAAAGTTTCAGGAATGAGGATTCCGAAAAATTTTATTTCTAGATGTTACAAAACTAATTTCATTAACTTCTACCAATGATCTTTTTAATAGTAAGTCTTAATCTCACCAAAGTCCATTGCGCAACCAATCTTGGATATACAGATTGAATTGCTCTAGATATATTAATATTCCCTTCATGCTTTGAGAGCTTAACAAGGATCTGCTCAATCAAACGCACTTTTAAGATGGCTTCTCTACTTGTCCATCCTAGCTCATTCTTGAAACGACTTCTGATTGCTAATTCCTCTGCATATCGGATTACACGTTGCCGATTTTCATGCATATTTCTTGTATTATTTGGAGACATCCGAAATCTATTTAGCGCTTCGGAATTAAATGCAATTTTCGAATTCTTTGTTGTGCAGATTAGATTATATGCGAGCCAATCGCCACATTTTCTATATTTCTCTAATTGAATATCTCTGGTGATTACACGCTCCAATAAATCCTTTCTAAACAAGACAGCGCTCGCATTTGGGATTACATTAAACTCAAATAAATATTTCGATAAAAACTCGTGGCAGTTTACTATAAAATCCTTATTCCAAATATTCGGAACAAATTTATCGGTGTACTGCAGTCTATGTTGAATCACATTACTATCTACATCCACATCAACTGATTGCACATAGCTCAACACTACGGTTTCGTCGGCCAAGGGAAGAATAGCTTTTTCCAAAAATGACAAATCGGAGCTATCGTCACTTTCCGCTATCCAAACTATTTCTCCTGATGCTTGTGCCAAGCCCTTTCTCCACTGATAAAATGTACTTCCACTATTTTTTTCATTAAGTAGCAGACACTTTACTTTTGGATGCTTTTCGTAGCCCTTTAGTATTTCAATACTATTATCAGAGCTCACATCATCCATTAAAATAATCTCTATATTCTGATAGCCTTGATTGACAACAGTTCTAAACCTCTCGTGGAGAAATTGAGCGTGATTAAAATTCGGAATAATTACAGACACCAAGGGGTTGTATGAGAAGCTATTATTCATCTATGCCACAATTGTTTCTTGTATTAATGTCAATATAGATGGAGCGACAGCCTCAACATCATAATTACTAACGGCCAATCTCACTTTCTCCCCACTTTCCTCACATAAAGTTGAGTTACTTGCATATTTCAAAATTTCATTTGAAAAAGCTTCGACGTCCAAATAAGGTATTATTGACCCCCCGCCATTCTCGATAAGCTCAGGTATTCCGCCTGATTCCTCAAAACACAAAACAGGCTTACCGATTGTAGCTGCTTCAAGACAGACTAGAGGAAAAGGATCCTCTCTTGAAGTTAATATAAATATATCGAAGGCTTGAAAATATTTTAAAGGTTGGGCAGTGGATCCTGTGAAAACAATTGATGGCTTTACGCCTAGTCTTTGGCACTCGTAATAATAGCCTTGTACTACTTCATTCTTCAACTCTCCTACCCAAACAAATTTTATCTTTTTCCCTTCAGGTTTGCTTTCGATAATACGAGAAATATTAATGAATAAATCAATCCCCTTTCTCCAGCTCATCACACCGCTCCCTCCAACAATAAAATCATCTTGGCTACCCCAGCCTTTTTTTATATCCTCTATTGAATCAGTAGCTTTTTCGGAAATTCCCAACGGAACGCATTCATATATCAACTTTAGACGATTTGCTTGAATTGGATAGTTCTGAAGAAGTAGGTTTCGAGTTGCCTTTGAGACTACTATTTTTACATCAATTAAATCTAAAATTTCCTTAGCCATAGCCTTCTTGTAGAACGCATCAATTGAATAGGGCATTTCGTGAATGTGGCTTATCCAAGGAATGTTCAATTTTTTCTTTAGATCCGCTGCCACCAGGTGTGATGCTACAGTATTGGAATAAATCAATTCAAATCCAACTTGATCTAGTAACTTGATTAATTTTTCCTGATATGATTTTTGGGGTTTAATTAAACGAGAAACCTTGTTGACACCCCTTTGAAAAACATTTGCAGGTTGCAATTTCGTTTTCCATAAATAGACTTTTCCTAATCTCTCGAATTTTTCTAATAGCGGTCCTCCATCTAACAATAAAAAATGCATTTCGAAATTTGAATTTCTTCGGAGCCATTCTAATTGGTGAAGAAATACAATTGGAGCTCCAGTTCTAGTCGCATCGTGGGAAATAAATAGAATCTTGCCTGCCATAAGTTTCAACTTTGTAACCTCGTTTTATTAAAATATGCTTGGAGCATCAATTTTAATTTACCTCCAAAGGAAAGTGGGCTTTCCCAATTTTCCATCGAATTAAAACACTCTCTTAAAGTTTTAATATCGCCAATTTCTGCTGCAAAATGCAGCATATACTTATGATTGCTTATAAATGCTACCTTCAACTCCTCCCGGTTGAAATACTCATTTTCTAACATTATCGACCAAAATAAGATATGCTTTTTATGAGCAGTTATTAGATTTTTCTTTGAGTTTAAAAGTACACTATGAACTCCTCCACTATGGATGCGGTACACCGCCATTTCCTTATCAATAAATTTGATTTTATGCCCTTTTCGAGCACACATTAAATGTAAAAAATAGTCCGCAAAAGGTAATTCTTTAAAAAACTCGGGAAGAGAAACTAAATCTCGTCTAAGCAAAATCGAAGCTGTGGGAATATAGTTTTCGCCTCGAAGTAGGTCTGTGAGGTCTGTAACTTCTTTTGGCTTTTTCAAATGGAAGGGGTCGAATCGTTGCGTGGCCTGATTCAATTTAGTTGCACCGTGAAAGCACAAACTATAATCTTGATTCGCTTCAAGAAAATCCACTTGTTGTTGCAGTTTATTATCATCATTCCAATAATCATCCCCCTCACAAAAAGCAATATACTTACCTGTAGCTATCGAGAGGCAATCGATGAGGTTAAATCTACCAGTTGGTTTGCCATCTATGTAAATCACATTAGCTCGATTTTGTAACCTTAGTACAACAATATCCGGAAATTCTGCTTTAAACCCTTCGCAGATTTCCCTTGTTCCATCTTGACTTCCATCTTCACCAATGATAAGTTCCAATTTAAAATTCACTTGCTGTCTCAAAATTGATTGCAAGCACTGCTTAATGTACTGGACATGGTTAAACGTAACTACTATGACAGATACGACAATCATCTATGGCACCAATGGTTTTAACACTAGAAAAATGGAATCTGACAAGTCTATAAACTGTTCTTTTTTCGCCATCATATTTAATGATTGTATGTGGGCCTCTGTAAGAGTGGAATCTTTTAGTAATTTATTCAATTGGAAATCTGCAAGAATCTTCAAAACTACACCTCTTGCCTCTATAATTTCGAAGCCTTCCATCATAACACAATCTTTAGCACTTTTAAAATCAAACGTTCTTCTATGTCCGTGCTTATTATCATTTTCTGTAAGCGCCTCGAGAGATTCTACTAAACCCATCTCTAAGGCTAGTTTCCTCGAAAGAGCATTACAGTTAGGTACAGTAATAAAACAAAGTGAATCTTTATGCATTATTGACCTTATGTTTCGTAAGATTTCTTCGACATTGTAGACGTGTTCAAGAATGTAATTACAGACTACGTAGTCAAATTTTCTGTTTTCAAACCCTGAGTGATAGTCTTCAAACAACGTTTCAATATACTCTACATTTTTTTGTAGCGCACTAGCCTTTAACTTCTCGATAAATAAGTGTGATCCATCTATGACCACAAGCTTCTCAACTATCTTAGAAAGTAATTCTGTTTCTATATCATTTGCGCACCCCATTTCCAAAGCAATCTTTCCTTCTCCTTGAATGTATGAACTAATCATATCGAAGATAAGATGCTTTTTAATTACACTGTAAGGTGCTTCATCTGTGTAGTCCTTTACGAGTCCATCAAGGAAAATCTTTTCCTTTTCTTTAACAAGCATACGTTTATTTTCTTTTAATTATAAATAAAGGTCTGTTTAAGAATTCTCCTAAACTATCAAATCTCGCAAGATTCTTTTCATCCTGAAAAGAATAAACTATGCCATCATCATTGTAGGAGGCAATTCCGATAAGCATTTCATAGTTTTCTGAGTCTAAACTTTCTTTGACAAACTGAATTATCTCTGTTTTTAATCCATATTTGAACAAACCTAAGGTTCTGTTTCCTTTCCAATTAAAACCTAATTGAAAGATGAGAATACTTGTGCTTCTATAAGCATTCCTCAATGATTCTTTCATTAAATCTACAGCTTTATCTTTATCCAAACTTAAATCACCAAAGTCATCCCCCAAATGATGTAACACATTCAGCAGAATTAAAATATCTGATGTTGGAATACTCTCTTTTGAAAGAAAATCAACATAGCTATTCTGAGATTTTACACCTTTCAAATCTAGAAGCTCACTAACCCTTTTGATAAATCCAGAATGCTCTCGATTACCTTCTATTGCCATAACCGACGCTGCACCTGCGGAATATGACTCTAGAGAGAAAAAACCAGAGTTTGCACCGATATCAACTACGTTCTTTCCTTGAAAAACCACGTGATCATTAATGAACTTCCAACGTTCCAGCTCCGAGCGTGAGACAGTAGTCAAATCTTCTGGATGGATTAGATCCTTCAGAATACTCGGTAAAACTTGGTAGTTTGAGTGTTTACTTTGAGCTGCGTACAAAGACTTTAACTCCAAAATAATTGCTTCGTTCATGCTTTTAAATAAAGTTTTAATGTGTCAGGACGGTTGTAGATATCATACGTTTTACTATTTAAAATATACTTTTGAGCCACTTCCTCAGTACAGTTATGATAACTCAATCCAACATTATGGCTCGCTTCTAAGATTCCTCTTGACCACAAATAAATAATATCAGACTTTGACTTTACATCCTTTTCAGTAACTTGAAATCCTAATTCTTTGAGATAGTGTTCGATAATATTTGAATCTCCGTCAATGGTTAATTGCATAGGTCCCCACAACCGCGGATTGCACTCAATCATAATAAACTTGTCTCCTTGTTTTCTAACCTCAATCATTGCGAGTCCCCAAAATCCCGTGTCTACTAAAAGATTTTGAAATGTTAATGCTATTGTAGATTGGTATAACTCTGTTGATTTCGCGTAAATTATAGATCCTCCATTTCCTTGCTGAACAAAATTTTCTTGGGAAAAAACGACAACACTACCATCTTTTGATATAGAGTAAAGTAAATAGTGGCTCTCTCCATTTACGAACTCCTGAAAATAAAATTTACCTATCAAATCATTATACAGTTCTAGAAATACTTCTTTTTCCTCTTGATTAAAAATAAGTCTAGGCTTCAAATCTGGTTCTTCGGTAGAATAATATTTCGGCTTCGCCACAAAAGGGAAAAAATCCGGTAAGACCACGGTTTCTATTGGGACTGCTAGACCACGTTGCCTACATAATTCACCAAAACTCTTCTTATCTGATAATTGACGATACAATTTCTCGTGAACGAGGGGAATTTCAAAACCGAGACTTTCAAGTTGATCTCTGTATCCCAGACAGAAGCGATTCAAATATTCCGAGGAGGGTAAGATAACAACCTTATCGTAAGAATCTAATTTCTGAATTGTATCCATTGCACCCTGAAAAAGAGCGATAGATAATTTTTTATCATTTCTAACCTGAATAATATTATCTAAATAGTCCGTCTTTAATAGTTCGTCGCTTTCATCTTTTGCCAGGATATAAAAAGGGACATCTAAATCTCCAGCCTTACGCATGAATGCAAGTATTGCGCGAGGATTGACCCCTCCTAAAATCAGAAAACATTTTTTCATTGGGCAGCTTCTTTGATTATTGAACATATGACCTCAACCTCAGAACTTTTCAAGTCTGGATAAAGGGGTAAACACAATATTCTTTGGCTAATGTTTTCAGAGATTGGACAAGTTGATTTAAACTTTAAAAACGGGAGAGTATTCAAAGACGGATAAAAGTATTTTCTTGGAAAAATATTGTGATCATTTAAAAGTCGCAAAGCTGTTTCTAACTCGACCTTACTATTGAAAATACAAGGAAAATAACCATAATTAAAATTCTTCAAAAAATGATTACTTAAAAACATTAGGTTCAGAGGAGCAAGCAAGTTTTGGTATTGATTCCATAACTCCATCCTTTTGCTTAAAATTTCATCCATGTGCGGTAATACGGCTAGGCCCATGGCTGCATGGAATTCTGAATTCTTCCCATTTATACCAACGCTATAATAATCATCCCCATAGTGACCAAAAGATCGGTAGAGTTTTAACTTGTCGTAAAGCTCTTTGGAAGAAGCGATGATACAACCACCTTCCACCGTGTGGAATACTTTGGTCGCATGAAAACTACACGTGGATATATCACCATATGACAATAAAGATTTATCGTTATATGTGCAACCAAATGCATGAGCACCATCGTAAATAACTTTCAAATTATGTTTTTCTGCAATTTTACTTATTGCCTCAATATCGCAAGGAACTCCGAAAACATGCGTTGCCAAGATCGCCTTCGTATTTTCGGTAATTGATGCCTCGATCTTCGATGGGTCGATACAAAATGATACCGGGTCGATGTCCACAAAAACAGGATTGCTCCCTTCCCATAAAATAGCATTGGTGGTTGCAACATAAGAGAAAGGAGTCGTAATTACATCACCTTTTATTTCCAACGCCTGCAGTGCCATCTGCAAAACGACGGTTCCGTTATTAGTAAACAATAGGTGCTCAACTCCAAGATAAGCTTTTAGCTTCTCTTCAAGCTCGAGCACCAACTCGCCATTATTTGTAATCCATTTCTTATCCCAAGCTCTCTTCAGAATCTTCTCATATTCTTCGAAAGGCGGTAGAAATGTTTGTGTAACATTAATTCTATTCATTGCTCGCTATGGTCCATTCAAACCCAGGTTTAATATCTCCAGGCTCACGCCCCATAAATGTTCCTAGCTCTGATTCTTTCATTGTAATCACAAAACTTAAAACATCCCTTTCCTCTGCAACTACCTTCTTTCTATCTTCAACTACAAGAATGGAAATATAATACTGTCCAACATTTAAGAATCGTTTAGGAAAAACACCTGTAAGTCTCATTTTTCCAGGAAGTAAACTCACTTCATCTCTGATATGTGAAAATGAAAATACCGTTGCACCCGAACTATTTTTCAAGTGCACACTCAAATTAATTCTTTCTCCAACACCAGGGTCTGCTTCATAATCAAAAGTAAATTCCAGTTGTTCCCCTTCA
>Ga0315907_10006474_pt1 | contig 12410 bp, 17 predicted proteins | sample LakEriMetagenome_3_FD_203525 | JGI IMG/M metagenome (GOLD analysis project Ga0315907, IMG submission 203525) | Freshwater fungal communities from buoy surface, Lake Erie, Ohio, United States - Buoy 12 MA123 | ecosystem: Environmental > Aquatic > Freshwater > Lake > Lake biofilm | place: USA...
TTACTAAACCGTGTTACAACAAGGTTTCGCCCAAGCAGGAGGCCCGGGGGCAGTAACTCATTGAAAAGTATGGCATCAGAAAGTTGAAGATAGCGAAATTGCCCGATTTGCTGTCGAACTTCGGTGATCTGTTCGAACTGCTCCTGCAGCAGCGCCTGCGATCCCGCCCCGAAGCTTGCTAGCTCGCGTGTTAGGTGCTCGCGTTCCTCCTTTAGCGCGGCCAGAGCAGGCTCGATCTCAGCAAACCGCTCGGACTTCTGATCGAACTCAAAGGTGAGTTGATGCCGTTCCAGTTCCAGCTTCTCGATCGTCTTGTCCGAAACGTTTGGGGAGTCTTTGCGGCGAACCTCGGCGTAGGACCGCAAATCCTTGGCGAGTGTCTTGAGCACTGGAATTCCAAGCAGACCCTCGATTCCAGCCCGCACTTGCGCCGACATCTCGCGCTCTGCCAAAACGCTAACCTGCTCGCCATCAAACATGAAGAAATGTGCGAGTGTAAAGGGAAGGAGGCTCTCGGCAATGTATTCGCGGAACCAATCCGCTCGTTCATTTCCTTGCAGCGCCCCTGGACCGACCGCTTTGCGCGTTGTCCCCTTGAATATATGAACTTCTTCATCCTGTGGGCGATAGACACCGGAGTCGTTGAAATGCCAGATGCGCTGGATTTCCAGGGGCTCACCGTCATCATCGATGAAGACCAGCTTCACCGAACACGAGTTTCTCCCTGCGGCCGTGGCACCACGATGCAAAGCCTTTTCGAGGAAGGTCTTGTAGGAGGTAGCAAGGCGCTCTTTGTCGCCGCCGGAAAAAGGCGAGCGTGCGATCAAAGGCAGACCGTCGCGCCCGAACATGCCAAGCACTATTGCTTCGAACAGGCTCGTCTTGCCGTAGCCATTAGGCGCACCGATAAGGATTATGTTCCTACCTTTGCCCGGTGCAGGGAAGTCAAAATTGGCCGTGGTATAGGCCTTCCAATCGCGGAGAGTGATCTGGGAAATATGCATGCGGCCTATTCGTCCAGCTGAATCCGGTCGAGAATGTCGTCAAAGGAATCCCATAGCCCTGCGCGCCGCTGCTTGCCGGTCTGTTCGACTTCCGCCTGCACCAGCTCTTCGAGCTCGGCGAAGAGGAGGCCGTTTTTCTTGCATGCTTGCTTGATCATCGCCCGGCCATCGGCGTTATCAAGGAGCACGACCACATTGCGCGGCATCTACCTGTCCTTCCTGATCTCACGGACGCTCATCGGCCTGGCGTTCGCATAGGTAGCCAGCTCTTCCGCCCAAATTTCGTGGATCAGACCAATTTCTTCTTCGCTGATCAAGGCTTGTCCAGTCGCTTTTTCAAGCGCGCGCAGCCGCTCGAAGATTTCTGAGCGTGTCTGGAGGGTGAAGGGCCCGGGCACGAACACGCCACCATCAGTGATTGTGATCCGTCCGTCGCGCCGCCGCGCCTGCCTGCGCTCCTTGTCATTGCGAATCGAGGCGAGCCAGTCACGAAAGTCGAGCAGCGGGCTAAACTCGGCATATCCGGATTCTACGAAGCCTTCCAAGCTTCTGTCCTTCTCCACAACCGTGCAAGTCCAGCAGCCAAAGCGCGAGGATGTTGTGCCGCAAGAAGGCGCATCTTCCTTCGACGTGACGACCGGGCACTCGCCGCCGCTCGCTTCACGGTAGAGTCCGATCAGCTTGAGATGCGAGCCGCCCCAAGGCGGTTCGTTCAGCGCCAGGAACTCCCAGACGTCCTCGGTGTCGAGCTCGACGATCGGGCGGAACACCATGCAACCCTGCAGATCATTGTGCTTGTTGAGCCGCTCGCCGTTGTCGTAGCGCCCGACTGATGCGGCGCGCGTAGCGCTCTCTGTCCGGCGCACGCCTAGAAGCAAGATCACCTGCCCAGCGGTATCGGCCTGAGACTTTATGTAGCGGCTGGTCGGCAGGATCTTCATCCGGTCGGTGCACCAGCGGAAGGAGCGGTTCGGTGATGGATAGCCCCGCCCGATCAAGTTGACCCAGAACGACTGGTCGGGTGCAGGCCGCGTGATCTTGGTGACGACCGGAAGACCGAATGCGAGAGCCGCGTTTTCGATCTCTGTGATGCTGTCGATGATGTGCTGGACGACAAGCGGGCTCTCGACGAGCGTGTCGTTGGCGACGATGTGCACCTGGCGCGTCCGCTCGCTTGGCGGCAAGGCCATGAGCATCTCGAAGACGAGGTGAGCGACCAAGGTGCTGTCCTTCCCACCCGAATAGCCGATGATCCAAGGATAGGGGTGCGGCTTGCGGTACTCATCGAGCAGCTCCGCGCGGATGTGCCGGAAAGCCTGGGCGTGATTGTCATCTGCCCGGAGGGCCTCAGCACTGTCTAACCCCATAGTCTGCCCCTGATTCCGATTTTTTCTTCTGCATTTGGTGTAGCAGCCCGGCCGCTCTACTGTAAATTGCGCATGTGATCGGCGGTCGGCTTAACGGCACGAGCGAAGCCGTCGAAGGCGCTCGGGGTTTCAAGGTTCAGTGACCTTGCAGCCATCGCTTGTGCTGTTCTTTCCAACAAAGGGGGAACGACTCCATCAGGTTCGCAAGCGTGATGCAAGGCGGGTGAGAGCCCGTCATGATGGAATCTACGATTTTGGGGGACAATAGCGACAACCGCATCAGCCGCGCCATGTAGGTGAAGGCGATCCCTTCTTTCTCGGCCAGTTCGGAAATCGATGCGAACTCGTCCGACTCCAGCATCCGCTTCCATCGGAACGTGCGCGCCAGCGCCTTGACCAGCGTTTTGTCCGGCTTGCACGCTTGTTCGACGCCATCCGGCAACACCATCGCCTTCCGCCCGCCGCGCTTCGCGATGTGGAACGGGACATGGATCGTGACGGTCTCCGGGACCGGTTGGGTCCGGGTCATGCTGCTGCTCCTGCATCGGCGGTCATTTCGCGCGCCAGTGCCGCCAGTCCGTCCATGCGCAGGCGGACGTTGAGTCCGCTGGTGCCGATCTCGACCCGATGGACCAACAGCGCCACGATGCGCGCCTGCTCGGCGGGGAACAGTTCGTCCCACAGCGGATCGAGCCGGGTCAGCGTCTCGCGGGCGTCGACCTCGGTAATCCCGCCATCCTGCGCGCGCGCTGTCTTCCATGTTCCCGCCACGATCTCGGGCTGGCGGAACACGGCGCGCAGCTGCTCGATGACGGTAGCCTCGATCTCGCCAGCGGGCACGCGGCCGACGGGACACGCCCCCGCGCCATGCTTCAGCACCGTCTGGCTGACGTAGTAGCGGTACAACCGCCCGCCTTTGCGGGTGTGGGTTGGCGAGAATGCTGCGCCGTCGGGGCCGAACAACAGCCCCTTCAGCAGCGCGGGCGTGTCGGCGCGGGTGCGCGCGGCGCGTTTGCGCGGGCTTTCCTGCAGGATGGCGTGGACCCGGTCCCAAGTCTCACGGTCGATGATGGCTTCGTGCTCGCCGGGGTAGCTGTCGCCCTTGTGGACCGCCTCTCCGATGTAGGCGCGGTTAGAAAGCAAACGGTAGAGGTACTTCTTGTCGATCTGGTTTCCACGCGGCGTGCCGAGTCCCCGCGCGCCGACTTCGCGCGCAAGGACTGTGCATGAGCCGATCTCGATGAAGCGGGCGAAGATCCATCGCACATGCGCTGCGGCGGTCTCGTCAACCAGCAGCTTCCGGTGTTCCACCAGGTAGCCGAAGGGCGGCACACCGCCCATCCACATCCCCTTCTTCCGGCTGGCGGCGACCTTGTCGCGGATACGCTCGGCCGTCACCTCGCGCTCAAACTGGGCGAAGGACAGCAGGATGTTCAGCGTCAGCCGCCCCATGGACGTGGTCGTGTTGAACGACTGTGTGACCGAGACGAAGGTCACGCCGTTCCGGTCGAACACCTCTACCAGCTTGGCGAAATCGGCAAGCGAGCGGCTGAGGCGGTCGATCTTGTAGACCACCACCACATCCACCAGCCCGTCCTCGATGTCGGCCATCAACCGCTTCAGGCCCGGGCGTTCCAGCGTGCCGCCGGAGATGCCGCCGTCGTCATACTGATCGCGGACCAGCACCCAGCCCTCGGACCGCTGGCTGGCGATGTAGGATTCGCAGGCCTCGCGCTGGGCATGCAGGCTGTTGAACTCCTGCTCCAGCCCTTCCTCCGAGGATTTCCGGGTGTAGACCGCGCAGCGCAGCTTTCGGACGACCTTCGATTTTTCAGGCGGCTTCGTCATGTCCGCCCCCTGTGGTTCTTGAGGCCGAAGAACACCCATCCATTCCAGCGGGTGCCGGTGATGGCGCGCGCGATGGCGGACAGCGATTTGTAGGGGCGTCCCTGCCATTCGAAACCGTCGGCGGTGACAGTCACGACGTATTCGACGCCCTGCCATTCGCGCAGAAGCCGCGTGCCCCTGATGGGGCGGTCACGGTCGAGGCGCATTCCGCGCTTCTTCTTGTCGCCGCCATCCAATTCCTCGCCCAACCTTTCCAGTCGTCGGATCGTCTCGGGTTTCAGCCCGCCATAGGCAAGTTCCTGGATGCGATAGGCCAGGCGGGATTCAAGGTAGCGCCGGTTGAATGGCGGCGGCTCGCTGTCGAACAGATCGCGCCACTGCTTCTTCAGGTCGGGCGTCGGGGTGGTCTTCAACGCGGCCAGGCGCGTGGGGATAGGGTCGTGCGTCGTCATGCGGTCTCCGTTGGGTTCGGGGTTGCATGACGGCATCGGTCGGCCGGATAGTGTAGGCGAATTTCTCCAGTTTCGTCAGAAGGTTCGCCCCGCTCGCGCTGCAGCAGCCTGATCAGCCCGAGAGCGAGCAAGGCACACAGTTCGGTGCGACGCTCGGCAGCGGTCATCTGGTCCGGAGGCAGTGGGTTGGGGCCCATCCTTGAGTGTGTTGGCGCGTTTCGCATGAAAGAAATCCTATCCGCGCGCCCCTCGGAAACAATCCAAATCAATAGCTTAAGGGGTTCTTGCGTAGGTCAGCGCAGTCAATGGGAGTCAGTTGCGAGCTCCAGGACCACGCCGATAGCTGGCGTCGCTGGGCATGAATGATGAGGTGAATATTTTGGGGTTGTTTCTGTAAACGGCCGCCGCTATCCTACATCAAAACAAGTGAGGCCCGAGCATGCCAATTCCCAGCGAAACCACCGTGCGTCCGATCCTGGACGAAATCCGTGAGGACGTCGTCTCAGCGATCCGTGAGGCATGGGAGGACTGGCTGGCCAGCGATTTCAATGGCGTCTGGCGTTGCAAGCGCAGCCGCGCAAACTTCGTCTGGGAGCAGATCATCGAGCGCGCAAACAGTGCGTTTCAGTATAGCGATGCCGTCCATGTGATCGACGGCCACGAAACGATGAAATTCCTTGTTCATGATATCGTGCTCTTTCGGTTCAAGAAAGCAGATGAGACGGGCCGCTCGTCGAACGTGGCTACCCAACTTGCGCTTGCATTTCACGACCATGACCAAGACCTGTTTGGCTTGCCGGAGGTCCAGCGCGTCGAGGTCGTCTACAAACTGAATCGTCTTGAAACGCAGATCGACGACATCTGCGTGGTCGCCCGCGACGGCGATCAGATCGCATGGGAATACAGCCTGCTGGATGCGGGCGAGGCAGCGGTTCCGTTGCCGTTGCCCGAGGCGAAACCCGCACGTCCCGCCGCGTCCATCGTCAAGCTCAAGGGCACCGCGGACGACCGCAAGAAGCGTCAAGACTGATGCCCGCCGATTTCAATCATGACCTGCTGCGGATAGCGCGGCAGGCGCGGGGATGGAGTCAGACCGAGCTTTCCGCGTCCTCAGGGGTGTCACAGGCAAACCTCTCGAAACTTGAGAACGGGCTGATCGGCCCGACTGAAGACGTGCTGAAGAGCGTCAGCAAAGCCTTGGGTTTTCCGGTCGATTTCTTCTTCCAGAATGACCGGGTCATCGGCCTGCCGATGAGCGTGCAATACCGGAAGCGGGCGAGCGTTGGACAGAAGGCGATCGAGCGCCTGGAAGCTGAACTCAACATCAGGATTCTGCATATTCGAAGACTGCTCGACGCGGCCGAGCTGGAGCCGGAGCTGTCCCTTCCGCGTCTGGATGTCGACGAGTATGGTGGCGACCCCGAACGTATCGCGGATCTCATCCGGCGCACCTGGCTTGTACCTTCGGGGCCAATCCGGGAACTTTTCGCATTGGTCGAACGCGCAGGCTGCATCGTCGTGCATTGTGATTTCGCCGCGCTCAAGGTGGATGGCTTCACGGTTCAGATCCCGGACATGCCACCGTGCATCTTCCTGAACCGCAACATGCCGGCTGATCGGCAGCGCTTCAGCCTCGCGCACGAGCTTGGGCATGTTGTCATGCATCAGGTGCCGTCGCCCGAAATGGAGGACGAGGCAAACGCGTTCGCGTCGGCGCTGCTCATGCCCGCGCGCGATGTTCGTCCCCACCTTTCCGGCCGTCGCCTCACGATCCAGCAACTCGCCGCATTGAAACCAGTTTGGCGTGTGTCAATGGCAGCGCTTCTTTACCGTGCAAAGGAGATCGGTGCGATTACCGACAATCAAAGCCAGTATCTCTGGCGGCAGATGAGTTCGATGGGCTACCGCAGAGCGGAGCCGCCCGAGCTCGATCTCAAGGTCGAAACTCCCACGGTTCTGCCGGAGATCGTGAGGCTGCATCTGGAGGAACTGGGCTACGGCGTCTCCGATCTCGCGCAGGCGCTCCGCTCAAGCGAAGAAGACTTGCGGGCCCTTCATCCGCTGCCAGGGGCTACGCCCCGACTTCGAGTGGTGAAATAGGCGCAATGGAACAGTTGGCCATTCATAGCGCAGCAGTCCCGTCAAATCTCGCGCGCGAACCAGCGGATACGGCCGACGATGTGGATTTCTTCGGCACTCCGCTCGTAGGGGCTGTAAAGCTTGTTGTCGGAGATCACGCGCACGGCGGGCGGGTCGCTGTTGGCAATGTGCTCGAGCCGCTTGGCCACCAGCCCCATCCCGTCATCGAGGACGAAGATGCCGGGCGGGTTCGGGGCGCGACGCGTCATGTCGACCAGAACCGTGTCGCCGTCGAGCAGCGTCGGCGCCATGCTGTCCCCTTCGACATGCATGATGCGCAACTGCGACGGGCTGGCCTTCAGGCTGCTTCGGATCCACGAGCGGCGAAAATGATAGGCGCGGCCGGCGCTGTCGTCGTGATCCTCCACCACAGCCCCGCCACCCATCGAAGGCCGCGGACTGGCGTGAGCGATCGAGACGAAGGTTTCGTCCGGGTTCTCGATGAAGGGTGACGTGCCCTCGACATCGCCCAGCCCGTGGATCAGCCAGTCGCGGTCGACCTTCAGGACACGCGCGACTTCGGCAAGCTTGTCGATCCCCGGACGGGTCGAGCGCCCGCGCAGGATGTCGTAGACGAACGACCGGTTCACGCCCGCCATCTCGGCAACGTGGGCCGGAGTTATGCCAAGCTGGTTGGCGCGAGCCCTGAGGCGGTCGGAAAGAGTGTGGTGCCCGGTCATGTCATCCCCAACCGTCTGTGGATGAAATAGGATAAAATCGGATTGATTGGAACCCGTCAAGCGAATAAGAACATAAGGTAAACATCTTGCACGGGAATCGGGGTGGGGAGTAGCAAATGCGCATCGACAAGTCGTACTTCACGCTCCCCGAGATCCTCGAGCGCTGGCAGATCACGGAAACGGACCTGATCTACCTGGCGGAGAACGACAAGCTGCGCCTCTCGGTGCGCGTGTTCGGCGTTCCGATGGAGTTCGGCGACATCGAGGAAGACGCTCGAGGCGAGCCATTCAGGGTGCCTTGGGAGCAGAGCTACTTCAGCGGCCTGCTCGATCTTCACGCCCGCGATGTGTTCCAGCTGTTTCGCTGCGGCCAGATCCATCTGGAGAGCTTTCGCGCCCCGAACGCGGGCTACGCAGAGACCTGGGGCGATGCGCAGCCCATCCTCGTCATGATCGGCGATCTTTTGCTAAGGCGCGAGGAACGCGACCGTTTCGAGATCGAGACAAGGTTCGCATCCGGCGGCCAGCCGATGGAAGAGCCGACCTTCATCCACTCGGCCGATTATCTCGAGGTTCGGTGCAAGGGATGCCGGTTCAAGCTTGGCCCGATCCAGGCGGAAGTCGTGCGCGCCTTGCACACGGCGGCGCAGGGGGGCTCGCCATGGCAGAACGGCAAGGCGATCCTCTCCCGCGCCGGTTCGAAGAGCCTTCGCATGGCCGACGTCTTCAAGTCGCAGAAGGACTGGCGGAACCTGATCCGGTCCGACCTCAGGGGCGGGTATCGCCTGAATCTCGACTGAACGACCCCCTCCCTCCGGCCTTCCGTGGGATCGGGAGGGGGATGGGTGAGGGATGGCGGGGGATGACGGCACCCCGTCTGCGGCCAAGCACCCGTCCTGCAAGGGCCAACTGATCCCCTTCCGAATCCCCCGCCGATCCCGACGACATCCCACAGTAGAATTTCGCATGGTCTCCTCGACAACGAGAGGAGACACCGATGCTGCAAAGGCATTGCTTGAACCAGAAGGAGCTGGCCCGGCGTTGGGGGATCTCCCATCGGACGCTGGAACGGTGGCGCTACTGCGACCAGGGCCCGGCCTTCCTCAAACTCGGCGGACGCGTGCTTTACCGGCTCGCCGACATCGAAGCCTTCGAACAGACCCAGCTTCAGCGCGCCTTGAAGATCGTCGAGGCTGTCGAGCGCATCGGACATGCGCCCCGTCGGCTGACCGCTGACCCGACGCGGGCGGCGCGGGTATGCTGATGGCAATCCAGACCCCGACTGGCGCCCGCCTGGCGAGGCCGCGCCTCAGCGACATCGAACTCTGCGCCTGGATTGCACAGGCCGAGGCCGACGAGCGGATCGAATACCACCGCGGCTTCCTCGGGATCGACGTCACCGCGAAGATCTCGACGCTGCCAGAGCCTGATCGCCGCAAGCTTGCCGATCTTGGCCTCGCGGCGTTGGGCGCCTTCGAACGGGGTCTCGTCCATCTGGTGCAGGAACGCACCGGACCCGACCAGTTCGCCTACATCGCCGTCGCCCGTCCCAGGCCCAAGGTCGCCGCCGTCTCGCTGTCGGCCCTTCTGCTTGCCGAACGGCAGGCCGCCTGACCCCGCCCGTTTCCTGACATTTCCGGAGAACCGCCCATGTCCTTTCCTGCGAATACCCCCACCGTCGACGATCTGCCGGGCCTCGGCCTGCAGGACATCGCCGTTCTGCCGGTGGAGCTGCTGGCCATCCTGCAGCGCGACGTCGATGAACGTCTGAGGCGCGACAAGGCCGCGAAAGCCCGGCTCGACGGCGCGCTGGAGGTGCGCTTTGCCGCCAGGGCTGCGGAAGTCCGTCAGGCACAGGCCAAGGACACCGGCACCGTGCGCTTCGACGAGGGGGATTTCACCATCGTCGCCGACCTGCCGAAGCGGGTCGATTGGGACCAGGACCGCCTTGCTGCGATGGTCGAGCGCATCCGTGCCGCCGGGGACGACCCCGCCGAGTATGTCGAGATCGCCTACAAGGTTCCCGAGCGCAAGTACGCCGCCTGGCCCGAGGCGATCCGCCAGGGCTTCGAGCCCGCGCGCATGGTCCGCACCGGCACCCTGAAGGTCGAGATCGTCCCGCAGGAGGGCGGTCAATGAGCCTGCGCATCATCTCTGCCGAGACCCGGCTGCGCGAGGCGCAAGGCAAGACGACCATCGCCCTCTTCGGGCCGAGCGGCGCGGGCAAGACCACGCTGCTGACCACCCTGCCACCGGCAGAGACGCTGTGCATCGACCTTGAGGCGGGGCTGAAGTCGGTCCAGGACTGGCCGGGCGACAGTATCCCGATCCGCCGCTTTTCCGATGCGGTGGACATCGCCTGCCTCATCGGCGGCGCCAATCCGGCCGCCCAGCCCGAGGAACATTTCTCGGAGGCGCATCACGCCCATCTGCGCCGCATGCACCCCGAACTGGCCGAGCGGATCGACAGCAAGCGCATCATCTTCGTCGACAGCATCACCGATCTGACCCGCCAGGCGATGGCATGGGCCAAGACCCGTCCCGAGGCGCTGTCTGAGCGGACGGGAAAACCGGACACGCGCGGAGCCTACGGCCTTCTGGCCCGCGAGGTGATCGGGCTGCTCAAGCACCTTCAGCACGCGCCCGGCCGCACGGTTATCTTCGTCGGTATCCTCGAGAAGGTCGTCGACGACATGAACCGGTTGACCTGGCAGCCGCAGATGGACGGCGGAAAGGTCGCGCGGGAACTGCCCGGCATCGTCGATCAGGTGCTGACGATGAGCCTCTTCAGCCCGGAACCCGGGGCCGGTCCCGATGCCCCGCAGACCTGGCGGCACGACCCCGACAAGGGCGGCGTCCGTCGCCTCGTCTGCCAGTCGGGCAATCCGTTCGGCCTGCCCGCCAAGGACCGCAGTGGCCGCCTCGACATGACCGAGCCGCCAGACCTCGGCGCGCTTCTCTCCAAGATCAACCAGACCCGGAAAGGATGACGACATGACCTTCGACATGAACGACGTGGAACCGCAGCAGGCGGGCGATCTGATCCCCGACGGCACTTTCGCCAAGGTGGTGATGACGCTGCGCAAGGGCGGCACCGACGGGACCGGCGATGTGGACCGGGGCCTGCTCAAGTCGTCGAACCAGCCGGGAAGCGACGTCTTGATGCTCGATGCGGAGTTCACGGTGGCCGAGGGTCCCTTCGCGCGGCGCAAGTTCTGGCAGATGTTCACGGTGCAGGGCGGCAAGCTGGACGATGCCGGCCAGTCGATCGGCTGGAAGATTTCCAAGTCGACCTTCCGGGCGATGATCGACAGCGCGCTCGGGCTGAACCCCGAGGACATGAGCGAAGCCGCGAAGGCCAGGCGCGTGCTGCGCGGGCTGGCCGACCTCGACGGGATCAGCTTTGTCGCCAAGATCCAGGTCGAGCCGAGCCGGAACCCGGCCTACAAGGACGCCAACAAGCTCGATCACGTCGTGCTGCCCACGGCGCCCGAGTGGAAACGGGTGATGGCGGGCGAGGCGGTGCCCGCGCAGCCGACTGCCAGATCCCGGCCCGCCGCCGCGACGCCCGCGCAACCCACCCTCCCGGCCTGGGGCCAGCCGCAGGCCGCTGCACCCGCAGCCCCTGCCTGGGGTGCGACATCCACCGCAGCGCCCGCCCCCCAATCCCCGCCTGCCGCGCGTCCCGGCAGCGGCCCGGCCTGGCTGAACCCGTGACGGCCGACGAATGGCAGTCGCATGTGACCACCGAAGCGGCCCTCGCGATGGGGCGCTGGCTCGAGGCGCGCGGGCGGCTCGAGCGTCCCATCGCCAGCCTGACCCGCCGCGATCTGGAGTACATGGCATCGAACGCCATCAGCCGGTTCATCGTGCTGGCCTCCGAACGCCGGACCGCCGCCCCGGACCCGGACGAGCGGGGCGCGCTTGACCTCCTCCTGATGGGGTGAAGCCCTGCGCGCTCTGCGGTCGGCAGTCGCGGGGCTTCGGTTACTGCCACGGCCTGCGCTGGGATCGCCACCCTCATTACCGCTTCTGCTCGATGGCTTGCCTGATGGCGGGCTCGGCCAATGCCAAAAGGAACCACGGCATGATCGACAAGACCGACATGGAAATCCGCGCCATCCGCGAGGCGCGCCGGATGCTTGCCGAAGCGCTGACGGAGATGGGCCTGATGGAGCCCTTCTTCGACCGTCCCGCCACCGACATCGACCGCGTGATCGAGGCCTGCGTCGACGGGTTTCAGGCGGCGATGCAGCGCCAGTCCGATGCCGGCGACGTGCCGTTCTAATGGGGGTGCAGATGCTGGTGGACTTCAATCACGGGTCGGGCTGCGTCTACGGCTGCGACACCTCGGCTCCCGAGCCGCTCGCAGCGCGGGTCAACATCCATATCGATGCCGCACTGATCGCCGACCGGGACGGGCAGCGTCCGCGCGACTATCTCGGCGCCAGCCGCATCGGCGAACCCTGCGCGCGGCGGCTGGTCTATGAGCTGCGCCAGACCCAACCCGACCCCGGTCGCGCGTTCGACGGGCGGACCCTGCGCATCTTCGCGGCAGGCCATGTCTTCGAGGATTTGGCAATCCGCTGGCTGAGTCAGGCCGGGTTCGACCTGCGGACGCAGACCCCAGCCGGCGGCCAGTTCGGTTTCGAGACGGCGGGCGGGCGCATTCGCGGCCATGTCGACGGCGTCATCGTCGCCGGGCCCGACGTCGGCGTCGCCTGGCCAGTGCTCTGGGAACACAAGGCGCTGAAGGCCTCGTCCTGGACGGATACCGTCAAGAAGGGCGTTCAACGGCGTTGTTGCACAACTCTGTTTGCCTAGGATTCACAACGCGAATCCATGTGGTTAGACAGGCCGTATGAGTAAGCCATCACCCGCCCGCTACCGCACGACGAACTGGTCCAGCTACAGCGCCTC
>Ga0315907_10006475_pt1 | contig 12410 bp, 10 predicted proteins | sample LakEriMetagenome_3_FD_203525 | JGI IMG/M metagenome (GOLD analysis project Ga0315907, IMG submission 203525) | Freshwater fungal communities from buoy surface, Lake Erie, Ohio, United States - Buoy 12 MA123 | ecosystem: Environmental > Aquatic > Freshwater > Lake > Lake biofilm | place: USA...
CGACTATATCGAGCGCTTCTACAACCCGCATCGCAGGCACTCGACGCTCGGCTACGAGAGCCCGATAGCCTTCGAGGCGAAGATGAGGGTAGCTTAACTACGTGTCCACGGAACCCGGGGCAGGCCATACAGCTTGCCATTTGGATTGGTGATGATCTTTAGTTCGCCTTTGATCAATTCAAGCTCTGTCTGTTTAGCTGGCGCTGCTTTGCCAAACGGGCTTGGTGGTAGCTTGTTTGTTATGTCCATGCTGTTTCTCCACACGTGGAAGTAGCAAAAACGCGATAAGCGCCCTGCATAGCATGGAGTAGTTTTTACAACATCTTTGCAACAGTCAACCGCTCAAAATATTCAATTATATCAAGTAGTTATGATTTTATAACTATAACGCTGAGCTAAATCGGCGATCCGGCCGCAGGTTTTTTCCCCCTGGCGGGGGCTTGTGTAAAGGGCGCGTCAGCGCGCGCGCGCAGTTGCAGCCGCACCCGGCCGTGCGCGCGCGATCATCCAACTCAGAATCGCGACGGGAATGAGGCCGGCCGCCACGATCGCGACCGACCCCGTCGCGGCTTGGCCCAGGCGCTCGTCGGACGCCAGCGAATAGACGCGTATCGCGAGAGTGTCGAAGCCGAAGGGGCGCACGATCAGCGTGGCGGGCAGTTCTTTGAGCACGTCCACGAACACGAGCAACGCCGCCGTCAGGATCGAGCCGCCCATCAGCGGCATATGCACGAAGCGCAGAACGCGGGGCTTTCGCGCCCCCAAGCTTGCCGCCACATCGTCCATCGCTGGCGTGATCTTCGCCATGCCGGTTTCGACCGGCCCCAGTGCCACCGCGAGGAAGCGCACGACATAGGCATAGACGAGGGCCACCAATGTGCCGGACAGCAGCAGCCCCGACGACACGCCGAACGTGGCGCGCAAGCTTGCATCGAGCGCATTGTCGAACAGGCCGAGCGGCACCAGGATCCCGACCGCGACGATCGAGCCCGGGATCGCGTAGCCGATACCGGCCACGCGCACGGCACCCGCCACCAACGGCGTCGGCGTCATTCGCCGCGCGTAAGCCAGGGCAAGGGCGAGTGCCACGGTTGCGGCGGCAGCAAGGCTCGCCAGCGCAAGCGAGTTGCCGGCATATTCGGCAAAGCGCGCGGCGAACAGCGGATCGCCCTCGCGCCATGCCATGCGCAGCAGCATGATCGCCGGTACAACGAAGCCGAGCAGGACGGGCAGCGCGCATGTCGCAAATGCGGCGGCCGCGTGCCAGCCCGTCAGGCGCAACGGGGCCAGCGGGCGGTAGCGTCGCGTGGTGTGGTGCGTGCGCGCGGCCCCGCGCGAGGAGCGCTCGAGCCACAGCAACACGAGCACGAAGGCGAGCAGGGCGGTCGCGAGCTGGCTTGCGGCAATGCGATTGCCCATGCCGAACCAGGTGCGATAGATCGCGGTCGTGAAGGTATCGACGCCGAAATACTGCACGGTGCCGAAATCGGCCAAGGCTTCCATGAGGGCGAGGGCGACCCCCGCCGCGATCGCGGGCCGGGCGAGCGGCAGCGCCACGCGCGCGAAAGCACCCCACGCGTTGCGGCCCAACACGCGGCTTGCCTCGAGCACGCACACCGACTGTTCGAGAAACGCCGCGCGCGCGAGCAGATAAACGTACGGGTAAAGCACGAGGACGAGCATCGCGACGGCACCGCCGAGCGACTGGATGTCGGGAAACCAATAGTCGCCGCGCCGCCAGCCGAACACGTCGCGCAAGGCCGTCTGTACGGGCCCTGCGAATTGCAGCAGGTCGGTGTAGGCGTAGCCGATGATGTAGGCCGGGATCGCCATCGGCAGCAGCAGCCCCAATTCGAGCGCGCGGCTGAACGGAAAGCGGCACATCGTCACGAACCAGGCGCACGCAACGCCAAGCACCAGCGTGCCTGCACCGACGCCCACGAGCAGCAAGGCGGTGTTGGCAAGAATGGCGGGCAGGGTCGTCGCCCACAGATGCGCCCACGCATCGCCCGGCGACAGCAATAGATTGGCCGCGACCGCCACGATCGGCAGCATCGCAAAGCCGGCCGCTGCCAGTGCCAACCACGCCATAGGCGTCAACTGGGCGGTCCGGCGGGCGGTCCGCCGGATGGGCGCGTGCGGGGGCAGGGTTGCGGCGACGTCCGACAAATCGGCCTCGTGAGAATGCGAATGGTTCGCAAATCTTCTAGGCCATTGTCGAGCGTTAGGCGAGTCCGAAGCTGCCGAATTTCAGCATTTCGAGCACGCGCAAGGCGATCTGCGTGCCGACATACAGCAAAAATCCGTCGATGAGGCCCTTGGCATAGGTCGGATCGAGGGGCCGATCGAGCTTGGCCAGGCTTTGCGCCCAGCTGGATCGGGGGCGGTGCTGGTAAGGCGGGGCGGGTGCCGCCATCGCGACAAAAGCCGCCTGCGGCGTTGGCCGCATCTTTGGCCGTTTTGTCGGAACCCATACTTCGCTGATGCGCGTGCGCGGTGCGCCGTAGATCTCGCTCCAATAGATGGCTTTTTGCTCGGCCAGATCGAGGTCGGCCACCAAAGCGCGCGGCAGCCAAGAATCGTAGAGCAATGTCGCCACCAGATAGCGGCGTTCGCTGAGCTCGGTTGCCTCGGCATAGTCGCCCGGATACATACTGTTTCCCATAAATACAAAATGTAATTTATTAAAATACCGTTTATATAGCCCGAGTCAATGCGGATATTCGTGCGCTCACGCGGGCGGTCAGCTGGTCAGGCGTTTTCGGGGCGGAAGCGGGCTTGGTTCAGCAGCACCGGGCACGCGACGATGCGCGTGACCTCGGGATCGTAGAGCGCCCGCAGGCGCGCATGCGGCACGCTGTAGCCGTCATGCAGAACCGCTTCCACGACCCAGGAATAGAGTTCGTGGCTGACAAAGCGCTGGCCGGGGCGAATCGCATCGCTGTGCATGACTCGATTTTACCCGTGAGAGCGGCGGCGCACCATGCTCGTGTGGTAGTTTTCGGCATGCAACGCATTTGGGCAGCCCTGCTGGCAGTCACCATCGCGGCGGCGGTAGGCCCGGCTGCGGCGCAAGAGCTGCGCCGGACCGACGAGCGGCATTTGCAGCGCCAATTCGATCCGGTGGGCCCGCAAATGCTTGAGACCGCTCGCACCCCGGAAGTCGCGCGGCCCCGCCCGGTGTTGCTGCGTAGTCCGAAAAGCTTAGCGGAGCTGGGGAAATACGACGCCAAGGCCTCGGCGGCGTGCCGGGCGCGCGATTTCGGCCAGTTCGAGCAGCATCGCGCCACGGTCGTTCTGGCGGGCCGCACTTACGGTGCTGCCCAGTCGCCGGGCGACGATTTGGCCGATGCAAAGGGCGTGGCTGCCCCGAACGTGCTGTACGTGTTCGAGCAGCAGAGCACGACCGCCTGCCGCGTTTGGCGCGTGCGCGCGCGCTAGACTTTCAGGCCTTTGGGCCTTTGGCGTCTTCGATGTTCGGCTTGACCTCTTGTTCGCCGAAAATCCGCAGAATGATCGCGTCGAGGCTCGCTTTTTCCTCGTCCTTAAGCTTCACATTCTCGTCCATAAAATCGACATTGCTGTTGATCGCCCGAATGCCGGCGGCCAAATAAATGTCCATAATCTCGCGGATCGCGTGGAACTGTTTGCAGTTCACCGAGTCCATGCGCGTGTCGAAAATGCCCGCGATCACGCTGCAGCGATTGAGAATATGCTGCAGCTCCAGGCGCCGCTTTTCGTCGAGGTTCAGCTTCTTTTCTTCTGTGCTCATAGGCCATGAATAAGGTCATTCGGCTGGTTTTGCAATGCTCAAGCGGCTGTTGCTCGCAAGCTGATGGCTGCCGAGCGACACGAGCGCGCAACCGAACATGAGGCTTGCGAGCGGCAGGCTGGTGCCGTCTTGGATATGGCCTAAAACGAAGGTTGCGATCGCCCCCAGCGACATCTGCACGAAACCGAGCAGGCCCGAGGCCGAGCCTGCGAGCCTTGGATCCACGCTGACGGCCCCTGCAATGAGATTGGGCTGCGAAAATCCGTGCGCGATGCCGACCACGAATATTGGCAAGAACAGCGCCCAGACCTCAAGCGGGAAGGCGAGCGCCCAAACGAGCCCGAAGCCCGTACCCGCCAAACTGCACACATTGCCGATCCGCACCATGCGGTCGAGGCCGATGCGCTGGCTGTAGCGGCCGGTCACGAAATTGCCGATGAGGTAGCTTGCCGCACAGCCGGCGAACCAGAACCCGTATTCCGAAGGGGCACGGCCCATGACCGTGACCATCAAATAGGGGGCAACCGCGAGAAACGCGAAAAACGCGACGGTATTGAACGACATCGCCAGCGTGTAGCCGACGAAGACGGGGCTGCGCACCAACAGCGACCAACCGCGCGCCAGATGCCCGAAATCGACGCGTGCCTGGCGCTGATGGTTGGTTTCCGCAGCGCGCGCCCAAGACCCGAGCAGCACGACGGCGACGAATGCCGTGAGCAGCACGAAGCTGGCGCGCCAGCCCAAATGCTCGTCGAGCAGGCCGCCGATCGACGGGGCCACCATCGGCATCAGCGACATGCCCATCGTCACATAGGCAAGTTCGCTGGCCGCACGGTCGCGCGCGAACAGATCGCGTACCATGGCACGCGAAAGCACGAGGCCAACGCAGCCGCCGAAGGCTTGCAGGAAGCGCCCGACGAGCAGAATTTCGATGGTTGGGGCAACGAGGCAAAGGATGCTGCCCAACAATCCGATCACCAGGCCGCCGAGCAGCACCGGGCGGCGGCCATAGCAGTCGGAGAGCGGCCCGTAGATCGGCTGGCCCAGCGCAATTCCAACGAGAAACAGCGTCAAAGCAAGCTGCGCCGTGCCGTAGTCCGATTGGAACGCCTCGGCGAGCCGCGGCAGCGAGGGGATGAACACGTTGAGAGCGAACGGCGCGCAGCTGCTGATCGCGATCAGCAGCCACAGGGGCGGACGAGCGGTCGGGGCCAAAGGTGGAGCGGGCGGCGGTGTGGCTGTCACGATGGGCGCGACCATAGCAAGCTGGCGTGCGGCTTGCACTCCCTTGCAACACGCCGCAATCCGGCGCATTTTGCGCCGTCTTTTGTCCTGTCTTTTTCCCCTGCCGCAGGTAATCCCCGCCCATGACGCTGAACGTGGCACTGCACCACCGCACGGCCTACAAATACGATCGTCTGATCGCCCTTGGGCCCCAAGTGGTGCGCCTGCGCCCAGCGCCGCACAGCCGCACGCCGGTGCTTGCCTATTCGCTGAAAATCTCGCCCGAGCCGCATTTCCTCAATTGGCAGCAAGATCCGCACGGCAATTGGCTGGCACGCCTCGTGTTCCCGGAAAAGACCGACCATTTCACGGTCGATGTCGATCTCGTCGCCGACATGGCGGTGCAGAATCCGTTCGATTTTTTCCTCGAGCCTTACGCGCAGAAATTTCCGTTCAAGTACGAAGACGGGCTGCTCGACGATCTCGCCCCGTTCATGAAGCCCGACAAGGCCGGGCCCATGCTGGCGCAGTGGCTCGCCAAGGTGCCGCGCGAAGAGGCCGTCACGATCGACTTCCTGGTCGCCCTCAACCAGCGCTTGCAGAAGGATATCGGCTACATTATCCGCCTCGAGCCCGGCGTGCAGGATTGCGAAACGACGCTCACGCGCGCCAAGGGTTCGTGCCGCGACACAGGTTGGCTGTTCGTGCAGATCCTGCGCCATCTCGGGTTGGCGGCACGCTTCGTGTCGGGCTATCTGATCCAGCTTGTGGCCGACCAGAAGGCGCTCGACGGGCCGTCGGGCACCGAGATCGATTTCACCGATCTGCATGCGTGGACGGAGGTTTATCTGCCCGGTGCCGGCTGGATCGGTTTCGATCCGACGTCGGGCCTGATGACCGGCGAGGGCCATATTCCGCTCGCGGCCACGCCTGCCCCGCAATCGGCGGCCCCCGTCGAAGGCCTCATCGAAAAGGCCGAGGTCGAATTCGGGCACGAAATGAAGGTCACGCGCATTGCGGAATCCGCGCGCACGACCAAACCCTACGACGAAGCCGCGTGGGCGCGCATCGAAGCGCTCGGCCACCATGTCGACACGCACCTCGCGCGCGGCGACGTACGCCTCACGATGGGCGGCGAGCCCACCTTCGTGTCGATCGACGACATGGAAGGCGCCGAATGGAACACGGCCGCCCTCGGCCCCACCAAGCGACGGCTTGCGGGCCAGCTCTTGAAGCGCTTGCGCAAGATCTGGTCGCCGGGCGCTTTGCTGCATTACGGCCAGGGCAAATGGTATCCGGGCGAGCAATTGCCGCGCTGGGCGCTGGGCTGTTTCTGGCGCAAGGATGGCGAGCCGATTTGGCGCGATCCCGCCTTGCAGGCCGACGATTCGTTGAAGACCAATGTTGGCTTCGACCATGCCGAGCGTTTCGCCCAGCGCCTGTGCGAACGCTTGGGCATTCCGCCGATCTTCGCCCAGCGTGCCTACGAAGATGCTTGGTACTATTTGTGGCGCGAGCAGCGCCTGCCGGTGAATGTCGATCCGCTCAAATCGAACCTCAAAGACGCCGAGGAGCGTGCGCGGCTGGCGCGCGTCTTCGAACAAGGGCTGGACAGCCCGGTCGGCATGGCCTTGCCGATCACGCGCGGCTGGCAAGGCGGCCCGCGCAAATGGTCGAGCGGCTTCTGGTTCGTGCGGCCGCAGCACATGTTTTTGGTTCCCGGCGATTCGCCGATGGGCTTGCGTCTGCCGCTCGACTCTCTGCCGTGGTCGGCGCCCGGCGACTATCCCTACCATTGGGAGCGCGACCCGTTCGAAGCGCTGCCGCCTTTGCCCAAGCGCGATCCGCGCGAGCGCGCCTTGCAGGTGGGCGGTGCCGCGGCGAACACGCGTGCCGGCACGGGCCTTGGGCCGCAGGGCCAGCCGATGCCCGATCGCCAAGCGATCGAAGATCTGCGCAAACGCGAGCGCTCGAGCCTGCGCCCGCAGCAATCGGCAAGCGGCATGGTGCGCACGGCCTTGTGCGTCGAACCGCGCGACGGTTTGCTGCATGTGTTTTTGCCGCCAGTTCCCACGATCGAAGACTATCTCGATCTCGTGGCGCATATCGAAGATACGGCCAAGGACCTCGCCCAGCCGATCCTCATCGAAGGCTATCCGCCGCCGAGCGATCCGCGCGTCGCCCATTTCTCGGTCACACCCGATCCGGGCGTGATCGAAGTCAATGTGCATCCGGCAGAAAACTGGGGCGAACTCGTCGATCGCACGGTTTCGCTCTACGAAGAAGCGCGCCAGACGCGGCTCGGAAGCGAGAAATTCATGCTCGACGGCCGCCATGTCGGCACCGGCGGGGGCAATCATTTTGTGCTCGGCGGCCAGACGCCCTCGCAATCGCCGTGGCTGCGCAGGCCCGATTTGCTGGGCTCGATGCTGCGCTTCTGGCACAACCATCCGGCGCTCTCGTATCTGTTCTCAGGCCTCTTCATCGGCCCCACCTCGCAGCATCCGCGCATCGACGAGGCGCGCAAAGACCAGGTGCACGAGCTTGAGCTCGCCCTCTCGCAGCTGCCGACCAAGGAAACAGCCGGCATTGCGCCGTGGCTCGTGGACCGCATCCTGCGCAACGTGCTCGTCGACGTGACCGGCAACACGCACCGCACCGAGTTCTGCATCGACAAGCTCTTTTCGCCGGACAATGCCGGCGGCCGACGCGGGCTTGTGGAACTGCGCGCCTTCGAAATGCCGCCCCATGCGCGCATGAGTCTCGTGCAGCAGCTCCTGCTGCGCAGCCTCGTCGCGCATTTCTGGGAGCAGCCCTACACGCACAAGCTCGTGCGCTGGGGCAACACCGTGCACGACAAATTCATGCTGCCGCATTTCGTCGCCGAAGACATGGGCGACGTGCTGCAGACGCTGCGCGAAGCGGGTTACGCGTTCGAAGACAATTGGTTCGATCCGCATTGGGAGTTCCGCTTTCCCAAGCTCGGCAGTGCGGCCTATCGCGGCGTGGATCTCGAACTGCGCCATGCGCTCGAGCCCTGGCACGTGCTGGGCGAAGAGGCGGGGGCCGGCGGCACCGTGCGCTATGTCGACAGCTCGCTCGAGCGGCTGCAGGTGCGCGTGCGCAATCTCGTCGATCAGCGCCATGTGCTCGCCTGCAACGGCGTGCGGGTTCCTTTGCATCCGACCGGCGTCGAGGGCGAGTATGTGGCCGGTGTGCGCTTCCGCGCGTGGGATCCGGCCTCGGCCCTGCATCCGACCGTCGGCGTGCATGCCCCGCTCGTGTTCGATCTCGTGGATGGCTGGAGCAAGCGCTCGATCGGCGGCTGCACTTATCACGTGGCGCATCCGGGCGGGCGCAACTACGACCGCTTCCCGGTCAACGCCAACGAGGCCGAAGCGCGCCGCCGCACCCGGTTCTTCGGGATCGGACATTCGCCAGGTTCTCTGATACCGCAAGTCCCGACCGTTGATCCGGATTTCCCGCTCACGCTTGACCTGCGCCGCACGTCCCCGCCAAGCTTGAGCTGAACCGACGGAGTCCCGCCAAGGCGCGCATGGAAGACCTACGTCTCAATCGTGCCGCACCGTCCGATGCGGACGCGTCTGCTCCGCCCTTCGACGAGATGGTCACCGGGGCCGGGCAGATTCGCAGCCATTGGCAAGCCCTCATGGGCGCCTTGCGCACGCTTGCCCCCGGTGCGATGGCCGAGCGCATGGAACGCGCGCGCCGCCAGTACGACGAAAACGGCGTGACCTACAATGTGTTCGCCGAATCGCGCCAGCCGCAGCGCCCGTGGCAGTTCGATCTCATTCCGCTGCCCGTGCCGGCCGAGGAATGGCGCGACATCGAAAAAGGTCTCGTGCAGCGCGCCACGCTGCTGGAGCGCATCATCGCCGACGTCTATGGTGCGCAAAGCCTGATCCGCGAGCGGTTGATGCCGCCGGCTCTCGTGCAGGCCAACCCGGCGTTCCTGCGTGCCTGTCACGGCGTCAAGCCCGCCAACGGGGCACCCCATCTGCATTTCTACGCCGCCGACATCGCACGCGGGCGCGACGGGCGCTGGCGCGTGTGCGCGGACCGCGTCAATGCGCCCTCGGGGGCTGGCTACGCGCTCGAAAACCGCAACGTGCTGATGCGCACGCTGCCGGAGTTTTTCCAGTCCGCCAATGTGCGCAGGCTCACACCCTTCTTCGAATTGTGGCAGACGGCTTTGGCGCAGCTCGCCCCGCGTGCGCGCGAAAATCCGCGCATCGTGCTGCTGACACCCGGACCCTACAGCGAAACCTATTTCGAGCATGTGTATCTCGCCCGCCAACTCGGCCTCACGCTGGCCGAAGGCGCGGACCTCACCGTGCGCAACGCCAAGCTTTATCTAAAGACGCTGGGCGGTCTGCAGCAGGTCGATGTCGTCTTGCGCCGCCTCGACGAGGATTATTGCGATCCGGTCGAGCTGCGTCCGGAATCGGCGATCGGCGTTGCCGGGCTTGTCGATGCGGTGCGTGCCGGCAACGTCACGATCGCCAACGCGCTCGGTGCCGGTGTCGTCGAAACGCCGGCGATGATGCCGTTCCTGCCCGGCCTTGCCAAACATCTGCTCGGCGAAGAGATGCTGATGCCGTCGGTGGAGACCTGGTGGCTCGGCCAGCGCGCCGTGTTCGAAGAAGTCGCCGGACGGCTCGACGACTACGTGATCCGCCCGTGTTTTGCGGGCGACATGCTCGAAGCCTCGGTCGTCGGCGCCCAGCTCGACGCACCGCGCCGCCGCCATCTGCTTGAGCGGCTGCGCGCAGCCCCCCATCGCTACGTGGCGCAAGCGCGCATGCACAAATCGGCGATGCCTGTGTGGACGCAGAATGGCCTTGTACCGCGCCCGCTCTTGATGCGCTGTTTTCTCATCCGCCACGAAGGCGGCTATGTTCCGATGCCCGGTGCGATGACGCGCGTGGCCGCCGACGACAACGGCTTCGACATTTCGATGCAGCGCGGCGGGGCCGCCAAAGACACCTGGATCATCCAGTACGAGCATGCGCCCATCGTGGTGCGGCCGCGCGCCTCGGCCGTGCGCGAGCCGTTGCGCCGCTCGGCGGGCGAGCTGCAGAGCCGGCTTGCAGACAATCTGTTCTGGCTCGGGCGCTACACCGAGCGCTTGGACAACGCCGCCCGCCTGATGCGCGCGTGTCTGATGCGTGCGCCCGCTGGCGGCAGTTCGGCGCGCGAAATCGCCGAGTTCCAGGTGCTGGCGGGCATGCTCGCGGCGCGCGGCCTCATCGAGCGGCCGATCGGCGGCCTGCCCGACGGGCGGACGATGGCCGAAGCGCTCGGCCATGCGTGCGGGCCCGAAGGCGGCCTCTCACATCTGTTCCAAGCCTTGCAGCGTATCGCCCCCACCGTGCGCGACCGGCTGTCGGCCGACATGTGGAACGTCGTCAACGAGCAGATGCGCGACGCGCGCCTGCGCTTCGAAAGCCAGCCGGGCGATCTCGACCGGTTGCTCGAAGGCATGGACTACACGATCGGCGTGTGCGCCGCCTTCCACGGCATGGCGGCCGAAAACATGACGCACGGCTCGGGCTGGCGCTTCCTCGATCTCGGCCAGCGCATCGAGCGCGCCTCGCACGGCGTGTCGGTCGTGCACGACGTTTTCGCGGCCTCGGGCCAGGGGGCCGAGCCATGGCTGCGGCTGCTGCTCGAAGTGAGCGACAGTGCCATCACCTACCGCACGCGCTACATGGCGGCAGTGCAGCCCGCCCCCGTGCTCGATCTCGTGCTGTGCGACGAGACGAACCCGCGCGCGATTGCCTACCAGCTGCGCCAGATCGAAACGCATCTGTGCGAACTCGTGCAGCGCGACGTGCGCGCCTATTCCCAGCCCGAGCAGCGCATCGCGCGCGCAGTCCTCGCGGGCATCGAACTTTTCGACGTCGAGCGCGTGGGCTCCACTTTCGACCGTGCGGCAATGGCAGCCCTCGAAGCTCTGCTCGGCGACACGCGCGCGCGGCTCTCCGATCTTTCAGAAGCGATCACGCGCGCCTATTTCAGCCACGTCAAAACCGCCCAGTCGATCGGCTACGAGATCGGCCCTGCGGCGGAGCCGCGCCCATGATCTCCCAAGCGGCGGAGCCGCGCCCATGATCTACGACGTCGTGCACCGCACCACCTATCGCTACGAAGAACCCGTCGATCTTTCGTACCATGTGATGCGCGTGCTGCCGCGCGCTTTGCCGACCCAGCGCATCCTTCGCGCCGGCACGATCGTCACACCCGCACCCGTGCGCGTGCAGGACGGCATCGACTATTTCGGCAATGCCGTCACCCACATGTCGCTCGAGGAGCCGCACGCCGAACTCGTCGTCGATGCGCGCGCGCTCGTCGAAGTGCGCGCGGCGCCCGTGCCTGACGCGGACGCGACCCCGGCGTGGGAGACGGTGCGCGACGCACTCGACGGCGGCGGCCTGCCGGTCGAAACGCAGGCGGTTGAATTCGTGCGCGCGTCGCCCATGGCCGCCATCGACGATGCCGTGCGCGACTATGCGGCCGCTTCGTTCCAGCCGGGTGCGCCGCTGCTCGCGTGCCTGCTCGATCTCAACAAGCGCATCCGCAACGATTTTACGTTCGATCCGCGCGCGACCAACGTGGCGACACCGGTCGCCGACGTCATGCAGATGCGCCGCGGCGTATGTCAGGATTTTGCGCATGCGATGATAGCGGGCGTGCGCGCGATGGGGCTCGCGGCTCGCTACGTGTCGGGCTACATCCGCACCTACGCGCCGCAAGGGCAGATCCGTCGCCAAGGGGCCGACGCGAGCCACGCCTGGATCTCGGCCTTCGTGCCGGGGGCGGGCTGGATCGATCTCGACCCGACCAACGATCTCGTGGTCGGCGAGGAGCATGTGGTGCTCGGCTGGGGCCGCGACTACGGCGACATCGCCCCCATTCGCGGCGTCATTCTGGGCGGGGGCGCGCACCGGCTCGACGTGTCGGTCGATCTAAAGCCCGTTCTGGACGAAGACCAGGCATAGATTGTTGGCGGGCATCGCAACGCGCTGCGGGGCATCGAACCCTGCGGCGGCCGCCGCAATTTCGGCAACGCGGCGAAGACCCCAAGCCGAATTGCGCGCGCGCAAATCGGCGTCGAACGCAAGATTGGAGGCGGCCGTCGGCACGCCGTCTTCGATAAAGGGGCCGTAGAGCACAAGTACGCCACTTGGCGCCAGCGTGCGCTTGGCCCCCGCCAGCAGTCCCAATGTCGCCTGCCACGGCGCGATATGGACCATGTTGGCGCAAAAGATCGCATCGCACGCCGCCACAGGCCAGATGGCTTGTGTGGTGTCGAGATCAATGGGCGCCATGAGATTGGCGAGGCCGCTGTCTTCGCTATAGGCGGCGATCGAATCGCGGTTCGCCGCATCGG
>Ga0315907_10006476_pt1 | contig 12410 bp, 14 predicted proteins | sample LakEriMetagenome_3_FD_203525 | JGI IMG/M metagenome (GOLD analysis project Ga0315907, IMG submission 203525) | Freshwater fungal communities from buoy surface, Lake Erie, Ohio, United States - Buoy 12 MA123 | ecosystem: Environmental > Aquatic > Freshwater > Lake > Lake biofilm | place: USA...
AAAAGCTTTCACGAAACCCCTTGGTCCAGAGCATTGTACGGATTGATATTTCAAAGCTTAAATCAAAAGAAAACCTATTAACTTATTAATACCTTATGTCTCAATTACCTTTTAAAAAGACAAAAATTTTAGCCACCATTGGCCCTGCTTCGAATTCTTACGAAATGATTAAAAGCTTGGCCTTCGCTGGAGCGAATGTTTTTAGACTTAATTTTTCCCATGGTACCCACGAGGTTCACAAGGAAGTTCTAGAGACTATCCGAAAAGTAAATCAAGAATTAAACTGTCATCTAGGAATACTCCAAGATTTGCAAGGACCGAAAATTCGGGTAGGAGAGGTTGAAAATAATGGGGTTGAAATTAACCCAGGAGATAAAATCACCATTACCTCTGATCCTGTGATTGGTACAGCTTCCCTTGTGAGTACTGTATACAAGAATCTTCCTCAGGATGTTCAAGAAGGGGAGCATATTTTGATTGATGATGGCAACTTGGAGTTGATTGTCAATGATACCGATGGTAAAAATGTGAATTGTACTGTGCTGCATGGTGGGATTTTAAAATCTAGAAAGGGAATTAATCTTCCCAACACCAAGGTTTCGGCTCCCTCACTGACCGAAAAAGACCTGGAAGATCTAGAGTTTGGATTGGCCAATGATGTAGATTGGATTGCCTTGTCGTTTGTACGGTCTGCTGAGGATATCACTGATTTGCGTGAGCGAATTAAAAAGGCAGGCAAGGATTGTAAAATTGTTGCTAAAATTGAAAAGCCTGAAGCGCTAGAAAATATTGACGCCATCATTGAAGCTACCGATGCAATCATGGTTGCCCGCGGAGATCTAGGAGTAGAAGTTCCGATGGAAATCGTGCCGCTTTGGCAAAAGAAGATGGTTGAAAAGTGCAAGCAAGCCTGTAAGCCAGTGATCATTGCTACCCAGATGATGGAAAGCATGATTCAAAATCCACGCCCTACACGTGCAGAAACCAATGATGTGGCAAACGCGGTTTTGGATGGAGCTGATGCAGTGATGCTATCCGCAGAAACTGCTTCTGGAAAGTACCCAATCAATGCGGTAAAGGCGATGACCAGCATCATTACCTATTTGGAGGAAAATGCAGAGGTGTACCACAACTTGTACAAAATACCAGAGGAGGATGCTACCTTTTTGAGCAACAACCTGATTCTAATGGCGGCAAGACTTTCTAGAAATGTGAAAGCAAAAGCCATTGTGGGAATTACTTCTTCAGGATTTACTGGGTTCCGATTGGCATCCCACCGTCCGCTCTCGAATATTTTTGTATTTACGAGAAACCAGAAATTACTCACCCAATTGTCACTTGTTTGGGGTGTTCGGGCCTACCATTACGAAGGTCAGGCATCTACAGATGGTGTATTTGCGGATATTGAGGCCATTTTGAAGCGTGACGGACACGTACATGAAGGAGAAGTGATCATCAATACAGGAAGCATGCCACTGAGTCAAAAAGGTAAGACCAACATGCTGAAAGTGCATGTGGTAGGCTAATTCCTTCAGGCTTTTCCATAAAGCACAAAAAAAGGAGAAACTAATGTTTCTCCTTTTTTTGTGCTTGAACTCCAGAACTTGGATTTTAAATTTTCTGATTATCCGTTATTGTAACATCAATCCTATAGATAAAGGTTTGAAGTTCAATTAGGTCTGCTGTTGACCGTTGACTGTGGTCTGTCAACGATTATCCGCAGTTTTAAATACCCATGCTGAACTATCAGTATGATTGCGGATAATCAGATTTTATTTTTTGATCACCGAAAAGTCGAAGGTTTCGAGGAACTTGGTGGTAAAGTTACCGGCCTTAAATTGTTCGTCTTCTAACAAGGCGATATGGAATGGAATGGTGGTTTTGATGCCATCAATCACAAACTCCTCCAGGGCGCGCTTCATTCGTACAATAACTTCTTCTCTTGTTTGTCCGCTCACGATCAGTTTGGCGATCATGGAATCGTAATTGGGAGGGATGACATAACCTGCATACACATGCGAGTCTACCCGTACCCCACGTCCGCCAGGGATATGGAGATTTAGAATTTTGCCTGGACTAGGTCGGAAGCCATTGGCTGGATCTTCCGCATTGATGCGGCATTCCATAGCGAATAACTTCGGGTAGTAATTTCTACCAGAAATAGTCTCACCTGCGGCTACTTTTATTTGTTCTTTGATCAAGTCAAAGTCAGTTACTTCTTCGGTGATGGGATGCTCTACCTGAATTCGGGTATTCATCTCCATAAAGTAGAAGTTGCGGTTTTTGTCAACCAAAAACTCGATGGTGCCTGCTCCTTCATACCCAATGGCTTCCGCGCCTTTGATGGCTGCTTTGCCCATGGCATCCCGAAGTTCATCCGTGATAAAAGGGGAGGGGGTTTCTTCTACTAGCTTCTGGTGTCTTCTTTGAATGGAGCAGTCGCGCTCCGAAAGGTGACATGCCTTGCCGGTTCTATCTCCAACAATTTGAATTTCAATGTGTCGAGGTTCCTCTACAAATTTTTCTAAATAGAGCCCGTCGTTGCCAAAAGAAGCACTGGATTCCATTTTAGCATCGTCCCAAGCTTTCTTGAATTCATTGTCTTCGCGTACGATGCGCATTCCTTTACCTCCTCCACCAGCGGTAGCTTTGAGGATTACGGGGTAGCCCATTTCCTTGGCAATGACTAAACCTTGTTCGATGGAGTCAAGCAAGCCTTCAGAACCTGGAATGGTAGGAACTCCTGCCGCTTTCATGGTTGCTTTTGCTGTGGCTTTGTCTCCCATTTTGGCGATCATGTCTGGGGAAGCCCCGATAAACTTGATGCCGTATTCTTCACAAACTCTTGAAAACTCTTCATTTTCAGAGAGGAAGCCATATCCTGGATGGATAGCGTCTGCATTTGTAATTTCTGCTGCAGAAATGATACGCGTGATATTCAAATAGGACTCGCGGCTTGGGGCAGGTCCAATACAAACTGCTTCATCTGCAAATCGAACGTGAAGGCTATCCTTATCTGCTGTAGAATAAACGGCTACAGTTTTGATTCCCATCTCCTTACAGGTACGAATTACCCGAAGGGCTATTTCACCACGGTTGGCAATTAATATTTTCTTAAACACGTTTTTTTTGATTTAGTGCAAAAATCAACCTGCTGGATCTACTAGGAAAAGTGGCTGGTCGTATTCCACTGGGCTTGCATTCGCCACAAGGATTTTTACGATTTTACCAGAGATTTCTGATTCAATTTCATTGAATAGCTTCATCGCCTCAATGATACAGACTGTTTTCCCTGCGCTGATTGAGCCACCTTCGGTAACGAAAGGTGCGGCATCAGGACTTGCAGTTAGGTAGAAAGTACCAATCATTGGCGACTTGATCTCCACCAAATTGGAACTTGGTGCAGGGCTTGGCGCAGCTGCAACGGGTGCGGCAGCTACAGGAGCTGGCACTGGTGCAGGAGCTGCTGCAAATACCTGTGGTGTAGGCGCAGCAGTAGCAGCATCTGCGTATTTTTTTACGGAAAGCTCAAACTCCTCTGTCTTGATTTTTACTTCTGCAAGACCTGTATTTGAGATATAATCAATTAAATCTTGAATTTCTTTAGGTTTCATAGCGTTCTTTTTTTGTTCCATGAGTTGGAGCAGTTAGGAGTTATACTAATTCAAAAAGGACTGGTAATTTACTAGAATTCGAGAGATTTAAACTACTTATTTCACTCTTTCTGAGTAAGAACCATCGCGGGTATCTACTTTGATTAAGGTGTCTTGTTCCACGAAAAGGGGCACCATCACGGTTGCGCCTGTTTCTACAGTCGCAGGCTTCAGGGCATTGGTAGCCGTGTCTCCTTTGATGCCTGGTTCAGTGTAGGTGATCATCAATTCTACGAATGGAGGAAGTTCTACAGACAGGGGGATTTCATGTTCTGCATGAACTAGAATGTCCACAAGCTGCCCGTCTTTCAATAAGTTTGAGCGTTCAATTAAACGCTCTTGCAAAGAAATCTGCTCAAAATTGTCTGTGTCCATGAAATTGTAACCCAGATCATCTTTGTAGAGAAACTGGTGAGCTCTTTTTTCGACGCGTGCGGTAGTTACTTTTTCTCCAGCATTAAACGTTTTTTCGAGGGTTTTTCCAGTTCGCAAGCTTTTCATTTTCGTGCGAACAAAAGCGGCGCCTTTACCCGGCTTCACGTGTTGAAACTCGACAATGGAAAAGATGTCGTTGTTCATTTCGAGACAAAGCCCATTTTTAAAATCTGCAGTACTTGCCATATTCTTTTAGTCAAATTTATTTTTTAGGATCCAAGGCCCACTTGAGGTAGATCGCCCCCCAGGTAAATCCACCACCAAAGGCAGCAAGAATCAGGTTGTCTCCCTTTTTCAATTGGCTTTCATATTCCCAAAGGCAGAGAGGAATGGTAGCTGCGGTGGTATTTCCATACCGCTCAATATTCATCATTACCTTTTCTGGTCCTACACCCATTCGATTGGCTGTGGCATCGATAATTCGTTTGTTGGCTTGGTGTGGTACTAACCAGGCAATATCGTCTCCCTTAAGTCCATTTCGCTCCATGACTTCTGCACTTACATCTGCCATGTTGGTCACGGCAAACTTGAATACGCTGGTACCTTCTTGGTAGGCAAAGTGCTCACGGTTTGCAACGGTTTCTTGGGTCGCTGGCTTTCGGCTACCTCCGGCTTTCATGTGCAGGAAGCTTTCTCCAGATCCATCCGCTTTGAGAATGGCATCTACAATTCCAAGGTCTTCGGTAGTAGGCTCAAGAAGTACGGCACCCGCTCCATCTCCAAATAGGATACAGGTAGTGCGGTCTTGGTAGTCGACGATTGCTGACATCTTGTCTGCGCCAACTACGATTACTTTTTTGTGGGTTCCTGCTTGGATAAACTGGGCGCCAAGCTGTAGCGCATACAAAAAGCCTGAACAGGCGGCTCCAATATCGAAGGAGAAAGAATTTTTTGCGCCTACTTTATCTGCAATAATGTTGGCAGTAGCAGGGAAGGGCATGTCCGGGGTAACTGTGGCGCAGATGATGAGTTCAACCTCTAGGGGGTCAGTACCTGTCTTTTCCAATAAGCCTTTTACAGCTTCAATGCCCATTACAGAGGTTCCTTGATTTTCGCCTTTGAGGATCCTACGCTCTTTGATGCCCGTTCTGGACATGATCCATTCGTCATTGGTATCTACAAGTGATTCCAATTCTTTGTTGGTAAGCCGGTATTCAGGAACATATCCGTGAATGCCAGTGACCATTGCTCTTAATTTATCCATCGTATCGGATTCAGTTCTTTTTTCATTCTTTCAAATCCCTTGAAAAGGTCAAAGGTATTTGAAGTCAGAGAGATCAAAAATAACACAATGCCCTCTGAACGCCAAAGCCTTCTGATTTTGTAAAGGTAAGCGACTGTGAATCAGCTTGCTTGTGTTTTATAAAAATGAAAATTCCACTCCTTTTGGGAGTGGAATTAGGTATTGGTGAAGCTAAATTAAGCTTTCATTTCTTTTTCGATGATTACCTGTCCCTTGTAGTACAGTTTTCCATCCAACCAGAATGCTCTGTGAGGTAGGTGCATTTCGCCAGTAGTAGGGCATTTTGCTAGTCCAGGAGCCTCCAGCTTGTAATGCGTTCTTCTCTTATCTCTTCTGGTTTTCGAAATTTTGCGTTTAGGATGTGCCATTTTATGCTTGATTTATGGTTATTCTTTATTTTTTAATTTTTTGAGTTTCTCCCAACGGGGATCAACTGCTGTGGTTGATTCTTCTTTTGTTTCTTCTCCTGAATCTTCAGTTGAGGCCTCGTCTAGGTATACGAAACCACCTTCCAATTCATTGTCCTCTTCGTCCAATTCATTCTTGTAATCGGGATGAATTTTTTTCAAGGGCAGAGCTAGTAAAATAAATTCGTAGATGAGTTGCGCTACATTGATGGAAGGAGTATCCCTTGTAATCATCATGACGCTCTCGTCTATTTCTTTTACTTCTGACCCAAACTTGTAGATCATCTTTTCAGTGAAATCCAAGGGGTGTTCAAATGTTTCTAGACTTCTGTCGCAAACCAACGTTACCTTACCCACGATGTGGAAAGTTAGTTCGATCAGATTTGCTCCTTTATCTATCTTAACCCGTGCGGTTAAGTTTCCTTTTTCCAAAAGGTCGTTTCCCTCTACCTGCTGAAAGAAAGCATCTCCAATCGAGAAGTCTACTTCATGTAGCCCTTCCTTAAATTTAATGACTTCAATATCAAAGGTTTTCCAAAACTTCACGTTACTTCCTTTCGAATTAAGTCCGCAAATTTAGGTAATAATTTATCATCAGTGAAACAGAAATTGAAATATAATTCGGCTTCATCGATCTTTTTTCTTTTTTAAGGCTATTCTGTGCTCGGTGAATGCCGCTCCACGATATCAGATGCGAGGAAAAGTGCAGCTCTCATGGAGGAGCAGTCCGCCTCATTCTTCCCAGCGATGGAATAGGCAGTGCCATGATCTGGAGAAGTACGTACCACCGAAAGCCCTGCTGTAAAGTTCACACCGCTACTAAAAGCAATGGATTTGAAAGGGATCAGGCCTTGATCGTGGTAAAGTGCGAGCACTCCATCAAATTTTTGTTGGTGCATCATTCCAAAAAAGCCATCAGCCGGATAGGGACCAAAAACGTAATGACGGGCATCTTTCAATTCTTGAATGGCTGGCTTGAGGATTGTTTCTTCCTCCGAACCCAATAATCCATCTTCCCCTGCATGTGGGTTTAGTCCTAAGATGGCAATTTTCGGTTTATTGATCCCAAAATCTTGCTCTAGGCTCTTGATGAAAATCTTAGTTTTCTCGATGACTTTTTCTTTGGTCACTGCAGCAGCCACTTGCGACAGGGGAATATGCCCTGTGACTAAGGCTACCCGTAGGTCTTCACCTACCAGCATCATCAGTCCAGAGGAACTTCCAGTGGCTTCAATCAAATATTCCGTGTGCCCTACAAATGGGACTGACTCGGTGTTGACATTACTTTTTGAAAGGGGAGCGGTGACTAATCCTTGGATTTTTCCAGCCTTTAAGTCCTCCACTGCAGCTGCAAATGACGCGAGTGCAAGTTTTCCCGCCTCCTGCGTTTCTACCCCAGGAATGACTTCAGGACATTCTTCTAGGCAATTGATTACGTTGACCTTCCGGTGTTGGATTTCCTCATGGTTTCGAACCTGTGTAAAGTAAAAATCTTCCAGGTTCATCAACTTCTTGTAGTGCGATAAGGCTTTGCCATGCCCATAAATCAAAGGAGTGAAATTGCTGAAAACGCGTGCATCAGCAAGTGATTTTAGAATTACCTCTGGTCCAATTCCATTGATATCTCCAATACTAATTCCTAGGATGGGTCTTTGTTTCTTTGTTTGCATGGCGGTAGGTAGGTCAGAGGCGCGAAACAAATTTCCGTGCCATCTGGGAATAATCCCTTAATTTTAGGTCGGCAATTTACAAAAAAAAACCAGAGGGTTACGATGGAAAAGGTCAAACCTAAAAAGCATCTCGGTCAGCATTTTTTGATTGATCTCAGCATCGCGGAGCGAATTGCTGAGGCGGTAGAAGGCCACATGGGAGTGAAGCAGGTGCTTGAAATAGGGCCTGGAATGGGGGTTTTGACAGATTTTCTGGTAAAGGGCTCTTTAGAAGTGCATCTGATTGAGATAGATCGAGAGAGTATTGCCTATTTGAATCAGAAGTACCCGGACTTACAAGACCGAATTATAGCAGGGGATTTTTTAAAGTATGACCTGTCTAGCGCATTTGCGGTTCCTATTGCAGTGGCAGGCAATTTTCCCTACAACATTTCCTCTCAGATCTTCTTTAAGGTCTTGGAACACAAAAATCAGGTAACGGAGGTGGTGTGTATGCTCCAAAAGGAAGTGGCACGACGAATTGCCTCACCAAAAGGGAGTAAAGAATACGGGATTCTTTCTGTGTTACTCCAAGCTTGGTATGACATAGAGTACCTATTCTCGGTTCCTCCAGGGGTCTTCAATCCTCCCCCAAAGGTAAATTCTGGAGTCATTCGGCTCAAGCGAAATCAAGTGCAGCACTTGGATTGCAACGAGAAACTTTTTCTTCAGGTGGTCAAGGGTGGATTTGGAAATCGACGTAAAACTCTTCGAAATTCCCTAAAATCATTCCAACTTACAGAAGAGTTTAAGGCTAATCCGATTTTAGATAAGCGTGCAGAGCAATTGGATGTGGCTGATTTTGTATTTTTGACCCAACAAATCGAAATAGGTCGTGGAGCCAATTAAAAAATTTGAGCTATCCAAAGAGTATCTGGAGCGTCTCCAAACGGGGATAGCAGCTTCCGATACTGCCTATATTTTAGATTCATTGGATGGAGTCAATGTGGCGGATATTGCTGCGATTTTGGATGAATTGGAAACTTCCGAGTCCATCTATGTGCTCCGTTTGATGGAAGGTCAATTGGCAGCAGATATCGTCATTGAGCTGTATGATACTACCCTAGAGAAAGTCCTTCAAGAGCTTGAAATAAAAGAAATTGCCTCCTGGATCCAGCTAATGGACTCAGATGATGGCGCAGACATAATCAGCTTATTCTCCGAAAAAGAACGGGAGGAAGTAATTGCTGAAATAGACGACCGAATCAAGCTGGAGCAAATTTTGGAATTGCTTCGCTACGAGGAGGATACTGCAGGCGGGATCATGGCCAAGGAATTTATCCGGGCCAATAAGAACTGGAATGTAGTTCAAACCATCAATGAAATCCGGAGACAGGCAGAAAATGTGGAGAAATTCTACTCCATTTATGTGGTCAACAACAAGCAGCAGCTTCTCGGTCGGGTATCGCTCAAAAAAATCATTCTTTCTGCCTCAGAAACCACCATTGAAAGTATCATGGAGGATGAGGTGATCTCAGTACCGGTGTACATGGACCAAGAAGAAGTAGCGTCCTTGATGCGAAAGTATGACTTGGAATCGGTACCTGTAGTCAATGCCAAAAACAAGTTGGTAGGTCGAATCACAGTAGATGATATTTTGGACGTCGTACAAGAAGAAGCTGAAGAAGATATCCAAGCCATGGCCGGGGTTTCGGCAGATATTGAAGAATCAGATTCTGTATTTACCATTTCCAAGGCTCGCTTGCCTTGGCTTTTGATTGGCGTCATTGGAGGATTGATGGGGGCCAAACTGATTGGCTTTTTTGAAGGAGGGCTTTCGAAGTACCTTGCATTGGCTTCATTTATTCCTTTGGTCGCGGCAACGGGTGGTAATGTGGGAATTCAAGCCTCTTCCCTAATCGTACAGTCCCTCGCTTCGAAATCTGCCTTTGACGACACTCCTTGGCAACGATTTTTCAAAGGTTTTTTGGTAGCCTTACTCAATGGTTTGGTGCTCGGAATTTTTGTATTCCTTGTAGTTGCCTATGTATATGGTTTCGAACCCGTATTTGGCATTACAGTAGGGGTGGCACTATTTTGCGTGGTGCTTTTGTCTTCGTTTATGGGTACGGTTACCCCATTGGTTTTGCATCATTTCGGTATCAATCCAGCCATTGCATCCGGGCCATTTATCACCACTACCAATGATTTGATTGGTTTGGCCGTGTATTTTGGTGTAGCCATGTTGTTATTAAATCTCTAAGAATGAAGGTACTGATTGTGGACCAAATGCATGAGAGCATCCTCGGGCTATTGGAAAAGTATGGATTTGAAGTAACCTATGCACCTAAGATTACTCGAGAAGCCATTTTTGAACAAATCGGTTCCTATGACGGGATTATTATTCGATCCAAGACGCCATTGGATCGTGAACTACTCGAGCAGGCTACCCGACTACAATTTATAGGCAGGGCAGGAGCTGGTTTGGATCAGTTGGACCTCGATTATTTAAATGAGCGGGGGGTTGCGCTTTTTCATGCGGCCAAAGGCAATCGAGATGCGGTAGCCGAGCATGCTCTTGGCGGGTTATTGGCACTACTCAATCACTTGGCTCAGGCAGATCAGCAGGTAAGGAAAGGAATTTGGGATAGAGAAGGAAACCGTGGCGTCGAATTGAAAGGAAAGACGGTAGGGATCTTTGGCTATGGAAATATGGGGAAGGCATTTGCCAAGCGGTTGAAGGGGTTTGGAGTGAATGTCCTTGCCTACGACAAATACAAGAAAGAGTTTGGTAAAAAAGGGGTTCAAGAGGTGAATTGGGAAACCCTTAAAAAGGAGGCAGATGTACTGAGTATCCATGTTCCCTTAACTGCTGAAACCCGAGATTTTTTCACACTTGAAGAGCTGAAAAGTTTTTCGAAGCCCTTCTGGTTGATCAATACTGCGAGGGGAGAGGTTATCCGTATGGAAACCCTCAATCAAGCCCTGGACCAAGGGATTTTGAAAGGAGTCGTCTTGGATGTATTGGAGAATGAAAAGTTTGAGCGTTTCAGTCCCGAGCAAAAACTTCAATTTGAACTGCTTGCCAAGCGAGAAAATGTGCTTTTTACACCCCATGTGGCAGGCTGGACTGTAGAATCCTATCAAAAAATAAATGAAGTTCTGGTGAAACAGATCCTTCAAATTTTCGGCAAGCAAGTCAATAATTTCATCGATTAAGGAAGAAAGTAAGGCACTTGCTTTGTGAAAATGCTTTCCTATCTTTGTAAGGTATTTAAAGGCAACAGGAAGTAACGGTCTCCACAAAGTGACCGTTACTTTCTTTTTTGAGCCTTTTGAAAAATAATAAGCTATGTCAAAAGTACAATACTACACCGAAGAAGGACTTAAGAAATTGAAAGATGAGCTTCACGAGTTGAAGACGAAGGGAAGAATAGATATTGCCCATCAGATCGCAGAAGCACGTGATAAAGGGGATTTGAGTGAAAATGCGGAATACGATGCTGCAAAAGACGCACAAGGACTTTTGGAACTTAAGATCGCAAAGCTGGAAGAAGTAGTAGGGAATGCGCGTGTATTTGACAATAGCAAAATGGACACTTCCAAAGTTGGGATCCTGTGTACCGTGAAAATCAAGAATGTCAAGAATGGTATGACAGTTTCTTACACGCTCGTGTCTGAAGAAGAAGCGGATCTCAAGGCAGGAAAAATATCCCTAGCATCGCCTTTTGGCAAGGGCTTGGCAGGTAAAGCAGTCGGTGATATCGCTGAAATCAATGCTCCGGCTGGTAAGCTTCAATTTGAAATCTTAGATATCTCTTTTTAAACCTGCAACCGAATTAAGGTTCACTAGTTTCTTTATTCCTACCTATGGCTAGTTTATTTTCAAGAATCATCGCACGAGAACTTCCAGCTGAGATTGTGGCTGAAGACGAGCAGTTCATTGCTTTTTTGGACATCATGCCCTTGGTAAAGGGACATGTGCTGGTAGTTCCCAAGCGTGAGGTGTCCTATATTTTTGATCTTGAGCCGAGCGAATTGTCGAGCCTTCATTTGTTTGCACAGCAGGTAGCCAAAGCCATGGACAAGACCCTGACTTGCACACGTATCGGGATGGCAGTGATTGGTTTGGAAGTTCCTCACGTGCACATCCACTTGGTTCCTCTCCGAACAGTGGATGACATCAATTTCACCCGTCCAAAGTTGAAGCTGACCCCAGAGGAGCTCGCAGCTACTGCCGCCTTAATCCGCAAAGGATTTTAAGTTGAAGGCAATTCGGCCTAGTTCAAAGGCTTAATCCAAATGTTTCGGTAAAGCACATCATGTCCTTCAGCCTGTAGTTTTAGGCCTCCTGGGGTATCTGTGATTCCCTTTCCGCCGTTATTCCCTCCATCAATCCCTGAATTTGGTCCTCCCCAGACTTGCTGTATGGAGACCTGATCGTGGACTTTAACGCCATTGAAATACAGGGTTACTTTTGCTTTTTCCACCAATTTACCACCGCTAAACTTTGCTGCAGTAAAGTGAATGTCGTAGGCATTCCAAGTGCCAATCCCGGTGTAGACTTGCTTGGTGGGTAGCGTTTCGTTGATGACTGCAGCCATTCCATGCAATCCGTAATCGCCATCTAAAACTTGCATTTCATAGCGGTTTTGTAAGTAAACGCCGCTATTGCCGCCTTCTTTCAGAATGAGAAACTCTACATGGGCCTCAAAATCTCGAAATTCATCCTTGGTTACAATATCGGCAGCACCGTATTTGCCCCCAGCACCTGCGGGGTCATTGCTTGAAATTGCCTTTTTTCCATCTACTGGATCCTTCACTTCTGGCCATTTGATGGGAGGAGTTGCCGCCAATCGTGGACCATTCCAATAGGTCCAATTTTGCTGCAAGGATGCATTGCTTCCATCCAAATAGAGCTTGGCTCCAGAAGGTGGTGGAGTTCCTAAATAGGATTTTTGCTGGCCAAAACTACTGGCACAGCTAAGAATTAGCAGCAAAAGCACTAGGGTAGATTGAAGCT
>Ga0315907_10006477_pt1 | contig 12409 bp, 8 predicted proteins | sample LakEriMetagenome_3_FD_203525 | JGI IMG/M metagenome (GOLD analysis project Ga0315907, IMG submission 203525) | Freshwater fungal communities from buoy surface, Lake Erie, Ohio, United States - Buoy 12 MA123 | ecosystem: Environmental > Aquatic > Freshwater > Lake > Lake biofilm | place: USA...
ACCGATCCGCCGAGAATTGCAAAGAAAACCAAAACGAAAAGCAGTGACTTGTTCATAGATGGATGGGCTACTTGGTGTACTGCATGGTTTGGATCGACTCGGTGTTTTGCATCAGTTCGTCGATGTTCCACCAGGTCGGCTTCATGGTTCGATTCGAATACAGCGCGGCAGCTTGGTCGACGTAATGGGGGGACTCAACGTGTCCCGATTGCCCCCATGGCGTGCAGGTAAACGATCGCACGCCGTGCTCCTGGTCGAAGAACATCAAGATCATGGCCATCGAACCGCTGTTGGCGACTTGGACGCCTGGAAACTCTTTAAGATCGGTGCTGCGCACATCGAGTAGGGTTTCCGAGAAATTGGCTTCTTTATCGCCGGAGCTGTAATCCGCTCCGGGCGCCGGGAAGTAGGCGCCCCCGCGCCCGACGACGTGGATCTGCCCCCAAGGCACATTCCAAGCTCCGTACTTGGTGGTCATTTCATCGATGGTCTGTGCGAGCAACTCGAGCATCTCCTGGCGGTCTGTTTCCGAAAGGGGTTTGGACTGGCCCAAAGGTTCTAGATTGAGCTTCTCTCCGCACTTGAGCCTCCAAAACTTAAATAGAGCCGAAGCGGTCGCATCGATCGTGTAGTTACCATCCCAGGCCAAGATGCCTTCAAGAGCCTCGGCAAAGGTTTTGTTGTCCTGGTATTTCTTGCCGTGCAAGCGATAGGCTTCGCGAAGCTCTGCCTGCCATCGCGGAGCCAAGTTGTCGTAGATGTCCAGCACCACATTCATCGCGTCTTGCATCGTGACGGATCGGTTCGATTCGAGCATTTCGATGGTGCGACGACCGCGAGGATTGTTTTGGTCCCAGGTGACGTTGTAAACATAAGGAGCGTACTTATCTGGTGTCAGCGGCGAATCGACGATCATGTTCGCTGGGCTGATGTTGCAATTCTGCATGTAGCCCTTGGTCGGATTGATCAAACAGACCAAATCCGATTGAGGATGGATTCCCTTCCAAGCCGTCTTGCTGGTCGTGCCGTCGACAGGCCGCGTCCAATCGTAGCCATCGGGTCGGATCGGGGTCGCGCCGTTTCGAACGTAGGAGATGTTGCCTTGAACGTCCGCCGACATCACATTCTGCTCGTTGTATTGATGCCGACCGAGCGCTTCGTTGAACTCGTAGACGTCCTTGGCATGAGCCATCGCATCGAACTGTTCGTAGAGTCCAGTTTGTTCGAGGTACGGCGATGCGCCGACGTAAGCGATCCCCTTGGCAAAATCGGGATCGGAGACGACCGGTCCGAGATGCGTATAGAGCGCTGTCTTTTCGATCGGCTCGCTATCCTTGAGACCGATGCGAAATTTTTCGATTTTTATCGCACGCCATTGACCATCGTACTGGTATTCAGGGAGCGGATTGGCTCGGATCTTGATCTCGTAGACATCGGAGGTATCCGGCCCACCGGTCGTCAATGCCCAGCCGACACGTTGGTTGTGTCCGATCGCCAACATGGGCGATCCGATCAAGTAGTAGCCATTCATGTGCAGATCACCGCCGTGGAAGCGAGCTTCGTAGAGGACCGCGAGTCCTTCCCATGTCAGGTGCGGATCGGAGAGCAAGATCGCCGACTTGTCCGCAGAGCGTTTTGGGGAAACGGCCCACTGGTTTGAGCCTGCGGCAGGTTTAGGCCGAACCGGGGCTTTGCCCAGATCATCGCGTATCGTACCTAAGGGCCAGCGCAGGATCATCGCGCGGCCGACGGCCAGTGGATGCCAAGGTTCGATGTCGATGGCAACGGCGGCAGCCTCCTGGGGATGCTCGGCGATGTAGGCTCGGATGCCTGCGGTGAATGCTTCGAGATTCCTGCGGACTTTCTCGGGTGCTTTCTTGAAGTACTCCGTATGCAGCGTGTCGTTGTGAGCCAACCGCATCATGTAGTCTTGTTCGAGCGCCGATGGACCTTGGATCTCAGCCATCCGACCGACTCCAGTCCGAATCGCCATATAGATATCTTCGAGTCGATCTTGTGCCTGCGCATACCCAAATGCATACATCGCAGCCGTTTCATCATCGGAAACCAAGTGCGGTACGCCCCATGTATCTCGAATAAGCTTGGCCTCCTGGGCCTTACCCTGGACCAGTAGGCAACCTACGAGCAGCGCGACGATTGCAAGTTGGAAACCAAGCTTGCAGACAAGCTGGTGAATCCGCATGGATCGTCGAAAGGGAAGGTATGGACCAGATAGGGCAGAGACGGTCAGTGCATTCATGGTAGGTTCAACGTGCAGGTGCCAATGGAATGAACGGCGAGCATCGAATTTCCGACTCGCATTGACCGAGTGCGATGAGGGGACTTTACACAAATCAAAAACGCCCGATCGAGCACTTCGGTCCACTGCTTTGTTCGTGCGTTTTCTCGTACTCGTACTCAGCATCGCGGTACTCGTACTCGTACTCGAATCAATTCAGTATAGCAATCCGATCTATTGGTCCGCAAGTTACCGCAAACCGCCTCGATCAACGATCGGCATCGCCGCAGTTCAAACAGCCATCGAGTACGAGTACCGTTTCACTGAGTACCGTCCGCCGCGGCGGACTGAGTACGAGTACGACGAAATCCGATGCGAGGCACGAACTTTATAATCTAACCGTTAGGATTGTGGCATAAGCCAGTCTCTCAATTCCTCAATCTTTGCTTGGCGATCGAGCCACGGAACGTACCCCAAGCGTTCTTTGGCCGACTGGATATCAAAGTAGTGATCTACTCCCAGTTGCAACGCGACAAACCGAGTCATCGGCGGCTCGTCGGTACGCCCCGACCAGCGATAGAGCGTCTCGAGGAACCCTCCGATTCCATAGGCAACAAAAACCGGGATCGAGCCGCTCGGGGGCTTAAGCCCTGCACATTGGAGAATCGTAGAAATCCATTCCCAACACTCGATCGGCTCACCATCGGTGATGAAGTACGCGCGGCCTGCGGCTTGAGGATCCCCGAGGAGCATCTTTTGAAGCGCCAGTACGTGAGCATTTGCCGCATGATCGACATGGACAATGTCGATGAGGTTTCGGCCCGTACCGACACGCCTCAATCGACCTTGGCGACACCGTTCGATCACCCGAGGGATCAGGTGCGGATCACCCACCCCCCAAATCAGATGCGGACGCAGCGCGCAGGTGGCCATCTTTCCGGGCTCGTAGGCAGCCAAAACCCGCCCCTCTGCAATCGCTTTGGTGCGCGGGTAATCGCACAACCAACGGTCCGGGTAAGGGACTTGCTCGTCGATCCGGGATTGCGGAGAGCCATCAAAGCTCACCGAGGGTGAACTCGTGTAGACAAACGCTCCGATGCGATGTGCACGAGCGGACTTGAGCAGCAGGTCGGTCGCGGTGATGTTCGTCGATTCGTAGTCGGATCGTTTGCCCCATACTCCTGCGATCGCAGCCGTATGGATGACTGCATCGACTCTGTGCATCGACTCCTCGACAAGTCGAGGGTCCAGGATGGAGCCTTGGATGCACTCGACTCCCACATCGGCCAACTCCGGATATCGACCGCGAGCCAGCCCCCGGACTCGGTAGCCTTGCTGGATCAATTGACGGCAGATCGCCGCCCCGAGAAAACCTCCGTAACCAGTAACAAGGATGCGTTGGGACACGATGGAGCTGCTCGTTGCGCGGGTGTTCGGAAAGACGGGTTGTAGAAAGTACTTGGCTATTGGCTATTCAAGGGTTGCTATTGGTCCGGAGTATCGAGTTCCTCGAAGATCACCTCATCCCCTGGCGTGTTTGCCGAAGTTGACGAACCGAGTCCCCACTGCTGCATGCGTCGCAAAAGTCGAGCGCGGGAGATCCCAAGCGACTTGGCCGCCGCAGTATTGTTGCGAGGATGGCTCGCCAGGGCTTGTTCGATGAGCATTCGCTCGATTCGCTCAAGGACTTCATCCAGGACGATCGGCTCATTGGCTTCAACACGTTCGATATGCGATGGATAGGTTCGCAACGAGATCGGCAGGTGCGATTCATCGAGCACTTGATCTCCTGCTAGGCGAATCGCATGCTCGAGCGCTCGATCCATCTCGTCGATGTCCTCGGGCCAGGCGTAGGCGAGCAGGGTATCGAGGAATCCTTGGCTCCAGCGAGCCTGTGGGGCTCTTCGCATCCAAGCGACCAGCAAGCTTTCGATCTCCCCGGTGCGGGACGAAAGGGTCGGTATCGGAATAATCTGCACCGATGCCCTAGCGATCATCGATTCCCACAGATCTCCACCTTGGACTAGCCCCTGCTCGCTGGAATGTCCGACCGTCACAAGGTAATTCCAATTTTGCTCGTGGCATCTTCTGGCCAAGGGTTCACGCAGTTCCAAGGGGAGTTGCTCGATGCGATGCAATATCACCTCGGGAAGGTTCGGGCTCTGCCGAGTGTCATCGATCCAGTCGAGTGTGCTCTGCAACAGGTCTTTATCCATCAGCGAGCCATCGATGACAAACGGGGCGATCCGAGCCGGTCGCTCGCCGCGCTGCGCACGTCGTTCCCTAAACAACGCAATCGCCAAAGCCAACAGATAGTTGCCGCAATGGGCGACGAATCGAAGTGGGTGCTCACCGGCAATCGCCAATGCCAACTGCTTGCGCAGCGTCTGTGTCGCTACCGAAGCACTTTGCAAATACCAAATCCCATCGAGCTTCGCATCGCTGAGCAACAGTGACAAAGACGGAACTTCGATCCGCTGATGAAAGCCCGCATCGAGCATCGCCTGGGTATCCCCAAAATCAGGCTTCAGTACACAAAGATGGCATGGACTGGCCGAGTCGTCCAACGGCAATATCCACCGCAGGAGCGTTCGACGCTTGGATCCATCGGAGTGGCTCAAGACGTCGTTCGAATCCGAAGAGATTCCCTCGGGGATCGAATCTTGCACACAGCGGACCGAGGCGAGCGACCCGTTGGCCGGCAACGCTAACCAACGGGCAAAGAGGGTTTGATCCGGCAGGGCTCCTTGGGCATCGACCCTGCAGACGAGACCTAAACTATCTTCTATGCGGTGCGCAAAGAGCGTATCGAACGCTTCGTTGGTAAAGACCAACTGAGAATCCTCCGAAAGCACCCACATCGGGTAGACCGACGAGCCGATCAATCGCGCGATTTGACGCTTCGGTACGTTGCGTTGTGACGGAGCATCCGACATAAAGGAACTCGGAATACTGAGACTTGGAATACGGAAAGTTGGAACACTGGCAGTTGGATGTTTGGGACCAGGACCGATGGACCGAGCAAGGAACGAACCAAAAGCAAAACACCGCAGGCTGCCGATTGCAACCTGCGGTGTGCGGGAAATGGAATGCGTATTGCCATCGCTCCAGGGAGGTTCATCGACGGAATCGAAGAACCTTCGCTGTCATGTTTCGTGGCCTGCCGAGCAGATTAGAACACGTCGAGGATGTAATGATGACCCCAATGGTACCGGCGATTGGTCGGATACTCATTGTACCAATGACGGTTGTAAACAGGAATCTGAGCCTCAGGAGCGTAGCGATGGTACAGACTATCGCTGCTCTTGTAGTAGTCAGCCCCGTAGAAATTCTGGGGATAGTACACGTAGGGATAGTGATTAAAACGGGCGTAATCGCGATTGCTCGCCGCTCCGCCCCAAGTCCTACCGTAAGCTTGTTGCGACTGCTGTGCATGAGAAACAGAAGCAGTCGAAATACTGGCAACCAAGGCCAGGGCGACAACCAATAGCGCCTTGCGAATCATAATTCCCCCCCGAGAACACGGCTGATTTGACGTCGTCGGTACGACTTCGACCGAACGACTAGAAGGAGTTTTCGGCTTATCCGATTCCTAAAGTTGAATCAATCCATTCGGAGTCTCCGGCAAATTCCTCCCCAGTGGGCCTAACCCCAAAGTGGATCGACACGCTGCCAACGGGTAGAATGACGCGGAATCTCAAGACTATTTCGCAAGACCCACTCCCAGGCCGACCATGTCCTTCCGAATCCAAAAAGGAAAAGCGCTCGAGGCCCTGAACCTCACGCCTCTGATCGATGTGGTCTTCCTGCTGCTGATTTTTTTCCTCGTAGCCACTCAGTTCTCCCAAGACGACCAGCAACTGCCGATCCAGCTCCCCTCGGCCAAAAACGCCGTGCCGATGACGGTCGCTCCCGAGGAACTCGTCGTGAGTATCGGTCAGGATGGAACCTACATGCTCCGAGGACAACGATTGGATATCCAACAACTCGAATCGGTCTTGGCCCAAGCGATCGTCGACAATCCGATCCAGCAGACCGTCATTCTCCGTGGCGATAAGAGGGTTGAATTCCAATCGGTCGTCTCGCTGATCGATCTTTGCAATCGCTTGAAAGTCCCTTCGTATCGGATCACCACCCAGGAGGATTCGCCCGAGCCGACTCTTCGTCCGGACACGGAGGGGCCATGAACCGATCGAACTCCAGCGTATGGCTCGTGGATCTTGCGATCGGGCTGCTCGGATTCCTCGTGATGATGATGGTCCTGAGAGTCTTTCGTTTCGATGACCCTCGCGTCCTGTACAACGCCTGGACCTACTGCTTGGCGATTCCAACGGTCATCGTCGGATCGACCATGCTCGCCCATGTCTTGATCCCACAGAGCGCTGAGCGATCGATTCAAACCGGATTTCTCCTGAGCGTTTTGATGCATCTGGGGCTGACGGTCGCTGCGATCAACACCGTCCTTTTCTCAGGCGTGTGGAAGGACGGCACCCAGGAGGTCCAAGTCCAACTCAAGAACATGTCGCAAGGGTCCTCGTTCCTAACTCCACCCAGATCCACCGATGTCTCTGCACCCGATTACCTCAAACCCGTGCCCAGTACCATCGATCCGGCGACCCGAGTCGAATTGCGACCAGAGGCCCCAACCCCCAACGCCCTCGAACGGATCGAACCAACAGAGCCATCGAGCCTCGATTCGAAGAAACAGATCCTCGATCAGCAACTAGCTCTAGATGAACCCACTCAACCGCAGTTGACCCCTGAGCAAGCACAGGCCATGCAAAAGCCATTTCCTACAAACGCTCAACCTCCACGGCAAGCGATCCGAGTCGAGAACGTACTCCCTACGGCTTTGGCCCAAGCGGAGTTGCCCGAATCCAAGCCGATTGAGCTCGAACGTCCAACCGCTGAGCAAACTCCCGGCTTCCAACGCGCGACGTCGGCACCGGAATCTGGCCTGCTGGAATCTCGTCCACTGGAATCACCGACCCAGAACTCGCAATCCTCCGAAACCTACCAGCGGGCCGAGCAAGGGCGACTCGAGCGCCAGCTCAATGCCGCCTTGGAGTCGCCCCTAGCGCCGGCCAACGAGGAAGTCCTATCAACGATGCGCACGCAACAAGCTCGCCGCGAGCGACTCGAGCTGCCTCGATCGACCAGTCCGATCCGACTCGATTCGCAGACCAATCCCAAAGAGGCCTCGGCCGAAACGCCCGGCTTACCCAACGTCGGCGATCTGCTCGGCGATCGCGCTCAGATTGCCCGCCGCGAGATCCCTTCTTCAGGGGTTCGATCGCTTGAGTCGATCCGAGGGGATACCGATGGTTCGCTCGATGTGAAACCTTGGAAAGATCCCATCGTCGGACGGATCGCATCGCCAGCACCCAATTCGGCAGCCATCGGAGACTCTACAACGGGTCAGCTCCCTAGCCCCAGCCAACCGCAGAGCGCTCTCTTGGGCTTGGACCAATTTCGTCCAGCGAGCCAAGCGAACAAGGGGACCGCCAAGGGGCTCGTGCCGATCCCGGCGGCTGCCTTTGAACAGCGGATGCGACGGATGGATGAGTCGAGCAACCAAGATACCCAAGCGATGGGTCCACTGGGCCCCAAGACCGAAGAAGCCATCGAGAGAGGGCTGACGTTTCTCGCCAAACATCAACGAGTTGACGGGTCATGGAAACTCGAAGACTTCGGACAAAGGACGGTCATTCGCAGCGACACAGCGGCCACGGCCCTCTCGCTCCTTGCGTTTCAAGGAGCCGGGTATAGCCATGTGCAATACAAATACCAGCAAGAGTGTCGCAAGGCACTCGGATTCCTCATCTCTGGACAGCAATCCAACGGGGATCTCTATCGCCCGATGGAGGAAGCCTCCGATCGCAACGGATGGCTCTACAGCCATGCCATCGCAACCTTGGCGCTATGCGAAGCCTACGGGATGACCCAAGACGAGAACCTTCGGAGCGCTGCCCAACGGGCGGTCGATTTTTTGGTTTACAGCCAGGACCGCCAGGAAGGTGGTTGGAGATACATTCCACGCGTCGGTAGTGACACGAGCGTCACGGGTTGGGGAATGATGGCCCTCAAAAGCGCCGAACTGTCAGGTCTGTATGTTCCTAAACAAACCTTCGAGGGAATCGAAAAGTGGCTCGAGCATTCCCAAGTCTCCTTGCGCGAACAGCATCTGTATCGCTATAACTGGTTAGCCAATACCCCAGAAACCAAACACGGCGCTCTACCCACACCGGTAATGACCAGCGTGGGGTTGCTCATGCGGCTCTACCTGGGCTTCAAACGCGACAACAGCGTCATGGCCAAAGGAGCCGACTGGTTGCTCCAACGCCCACCGGCGATGGGGACAGAACAAGCCCCAAAACGCGATACCTATTACTGGTACTATGCCACCCAAGTTCTGTTCCACATGGGGGGAGATCGTTGGAGAAATTGGTACCAAGCCCTCTACCCGATGCTCATCGAATCGCAGGTCACCCAAGGCCCCTACGCTGGATCTTGGGAGCCCATTGGGCCGATCCCCGACGCCTGGGGGGAATACGCAGGCCGACTCTACGTGACCACCATGAATTTGTTATCCTTGGAAGTCACCTACAGGCACCTTCCAATCTACGAAGCGACCTCGCGCTAGCTTCTCTAGCCGTTTCGCTACTTGACATTTCGCACGAGCGATGAAAGATATATTGAGGTTGAAATAACAAGTAAGGCATGATGCGACCTTTTGGCTCGAGCCGAGTCGAACAAGGTCGCATCTTTTTTTCTGTCGAAACAGGAGTCTGCAATGAGCGATCAAGTACCTATGACCCGAGAAGGGTACAATCGAATCAAGGCCGAGATCGAACGCCTGGAAAACGAGGAAATGCCGCGCATCGCCGAAAAGATCGCCGAGGCCCGCGCCGAAGGAGACCTCAAGGAAAACGCTGAATACCACGCGCAGCGAGAAAACCAAGGGCTCATGCAGGCCAAAATCAACTCGCTCAAATTCAAACTCGCCAGCGCCCAAATCGTCGATGTCGCCTCGATGCCCAAAGATCGAGTCGCCTTCGGCGCAACGGTCAAGCTCAAGGACCTCAAGTTCGACGACGAAGAAGTCTACACCCTGGTAGGCGCCGGCGACGAGAACTACGAAACGGGCAAGATACTCACGACAAGCCCCTTTGCCGCCGCTATGATGGGCAAAAAAGTTGGCGAAACCGTCGAGGTCAAAGCCCCAGCAGGGACTCTGCGGTATGAAGTTCTTGAAATTCACTTCGACGAAATCTAACCTGGACCATCTGACTTGAGCCCCTCTAGCAACCCTCCATCGAACGCAACTCCCGACGGCAAAGATGTCTCTCTAGGACCAGCTTGCTTGGTGGTCGCAGTCGTCGCGATGATGTTCGTGTGCATCGCTGTAGCCTACATGTCCTTTATGCTTACGGGCAACCAAGGACCCCGCGCCGCCCGAGCCCTGCGCGAACAACTCATCCCCTGGGTCGATGACTCGGCGTTGAGCAAGACCGATCAAACCGCCATCATCGACGAACTCAATGACCTCTCGTCCAAGATGGAGCGCGGTGAACTGACCACCCGTCAACTCAGCCGCTTGGGTATCCGTCTTACCGATTCGACCGTCCTGCAGTGGGGGATCGTCGAGGATACCCTACGCTATGTCAAAGCCTCCCCGGGCTTCAACGACGAGGAAAAGGAAGATATCCAAAAGACTTGCGATCGCTGGTTGCGGTGCGCCTCAGAAGGCCGACTCTCGATGACCGAAATGGAATTCGCCTTCCAAACCGCCGGGCTCAAAGAGCCACGCTCCGGACGCTTGAGCCTCCGCAAGGATGTCACCGACGATCAAATTCGCGAATTCCACCGAAGAGTCCTCGGCATCTGCGAAAAGTATAAAGTCTCGAGCGAACCGTTCGACCGAAGTGTCTCCCAAGTCTTCCACATGCTGATGGAAGACGGACTGGCCGAAAAGTAAGCCTCCTGGTAGCCAACGCTCAGGCTCGATCCCCAAGCTCATTTTCCAAGTGACAGAAGCTCCACCCGCCATCGATGGAGTATCTCCGGGGTCAGCGCCCCATAGTCGCTCCACGTCGCGGGCTCCGCATAATCACCCTCGGCCCGATCCTGAGATTTCAGTTGCAGCGACTTGCGAAGCCTCTGGCCAAACCGGTAGCGATCCTGACCAGACTCCTTGGCCAACTGATGCAAAACCTCTACATCCTGCTGGCCATAACAATAGGCCTTCAAACGAATCGACGGCATCGGACCTGCCAACTTGGGATCCTCCGAAGGATAAAACAACGACAACTCGTCGGCTTGCTTCCATGAATTCGCCGTTCCGATGGTTTGCCAAGGCAAGATCCCATCGGCCCCGGAACTCCAAGCGTCCCAACTCCAAGCGACGGCCGTCGCATTGCTCTTGCCGATAGGATTGTTTCCTCCATAGACGACCACTTCATGGCCAAATCGAAACTTCCGGTCGAGCACCAACGACTTATATTCCTTGAACGCTCCATTGGACACCACGTTGAATTTGAGCATCTCATCGAGCGTGTCTCGTTGCCATTGTGGGCGCGAAATGTCAGCCCGAAACACAACCCTCGGAAAATCACCCAGGCCAGCCCCACCGGTTGCTTTCGCAACTCGGGACGCTTCGAGGCCATCGCGAAAGGCCAACCCGAAATAACGCAGGGCGATGTAGTCTTGGAAATTAGAGGGTTCATCCAAAAGCCATGGAGATGAACCCCTCGACCAACCCTTGGCTTTGAAATTGTTTTTGTTGTTCAAGTAGACGTGAAATCGAGTCTCCATCCATCGCTGATCCGCACAGTGATCGACGCTTTGAGATACCGAGGAAACCCAAGCTTGGCGATACGATTCTGGAAACGCTTGGTCTGCCCAGTAACTCCCGTTGTAATTAGGATCGATTGGCAAAGGCCAGTTTTCATGCATCGCAAGATAAAAGCACTCGATCGGGATCCTGCCTCTAGGTAAATCCTCAAAGGCCTCTCCCGTAAATAGCCTCGAGAACCGTCGATCGAAGGCACTCCAATCCAACACCCCGTTTTTCCATTCCGGAGCGCAGCCATCGGCAAGCTTACCTCCCTGCCCGTAGGGGACTCGATTGACGACCGTTCGATGCCGTTGAGCCATCCGGTAGTAATCGATGTCGTTGCTCGGAAGCCCATAGCAATTCATCTCCGGCAGAAAACTCAAGGTCTTGGGTATCACCCGGTCATGAACCCGTAGGATCACCGAAAGCTCAATCGGTTGCTCCTGCTGCTCGATCCTCAAAACCGCTTGGTATTCACCAGCCGAAACCTCGGGGGGAATATAGGTCTCGACCAACCAATTCGATCCACGCCCCACAGGTGACTCGCGTGTGGTCCACTTGGGAAAATTCCCCTCAAGCGGTATGGCAAGCAATGGGTCGGGAATCGATTGGTCGCCGCTGGGCACATCCCGATAGGTGTAAATCTCAAGCCGGCTGGATTCCAGAAGGCTCTTTTGCGAATCGGAGTCCTTCCAACTCCAGGTCATTCTCGGCGCACCTGGTTGCTTGGCGATGACCTGAAAACCAGCCCAAGCACCCCTGGCCATGTCGAGCTTGACGGTGCGTGTCTGTGCATCGAACAGATGATTCGACTTTAAATAGCTCTCGCGCTGTGCCGGGATTAGAGTTTTGGACTTAGAAACATAGGTATCGAGTGGGTCGATCACGCTCCATTGCGTACCCGCACCTTCTAGTGCCCCAGTCCAGTAGGCGTCATTCTTGAAATTCGTACTCTTTTTGCCGCTGAGATTTGCCACCGGCTTGAGAGCCAGTTCCGAATCATCCTGACGCAAAATGGGGACTTGGACGATCCGCTCCTGCCCTAGATTCCCATGCTTGTCAATCGACTGGACGCTGATTTTCGCCGAATTGGAATCCTTGCTCAGGAGTTTTGAATTCGGAGAGAAAATCCGATCCAAGGGCATTAAAAACCGATGCTTGTCATGGCTTCGGATCGATGGCACCCAGAATGGGGCAAGCTGCTCGCCATCGAGCTTGGCCCGAAATCCGATCAACTCATCGATTCGATTCGGTTCGATCTGCCATGTAACCCGCCATCGAGGATCTTGTTCATCAGGAGGTAGAAAACGCAAGTCGTCGATCGTTGGGATCGC
>Ga0315907_10006481_pt1 | contig 12407 bp, 14 predicted proteins | sample LakEriMetagenome_3_FD_203525 | JGI IMG/M metagenome (GOLD analysis project Ga0315907, IMG submission 203525) | Freshwater fungal communities from buoy surface, Lake Erie, Ohio, United States - Buoy 12 MA123 | ecosystem: Environmental > Aquatic > Freshwater > Lake > Lake biofilm | place: USA...
AGGCATCGACGACGGTGATGATTTGCCAAACTCTCTCAGTCCGTTCTCAAGCGATGGGTAGTGGAGGTTCTGTCGTTAAACTATTGCTTCACGCGATGGCCGCGATGGCTCAGCCCAAGCCGTGGTTTAATCAAAATCGAAATTCATAATCTCTTCGAGCAGGCGTGCCGACCAGCGAAGCACCCCAAAGGTTTCGGCAATTTCAATCCACTTCGCCAATCCGCTAAGGATTGCCAGCACGCGAAACCCATTGGACTTGAATTTTTGAATAAACATTGACTGCTCCGAATTCGAATATGCCCAAAAAAGGCGAAACACCTTCACCGCGCGGAAGTTCAAGCAAAATGCATGGGTATATGAGGAGCATGGATTTAACTGTATAACCAAAAATTGTTTTTGTCAATATAAATCGTCATTTCGACTTTTGCCTCCCGGCGCCCTTCCTAAATATCTATAGCAAGCCGGATTGTAAGCGACCGAACCACACGGTCCGGTTCAGTAGATGGATTTAAGGCACGTCTCCGAGGCTGGCAGAAACTGCTCGTGTGTTTTTGAGATGTTTCGGTCGAAAATAGGGGGATCCAGGCGCGCGCAAGTGCGCGCGAAGCGTGAGAAGAAACAGCGAGTCCGGTCGCGGGCGTCCCGCCCGCCGCTGCGCGTTTGGTTATGCAGCTGCCGCGCGCAGGAACCTCGGCTGACGAGAAGCCGCAAGCGAGGCGTTCACGAGAGCATGGTCAATTTCGTTGCTTTCCAAGCCGCAGTCGACAGCGGCTTCGAAGAGTGCCGTCCAGGCGCTCGTGTTGTCGATCGCGCCACCAGCGACGAATCTGAATATCGCGAATGCGTTCGCGACGAGCTTCGAATTCCTATTCTCCGTCGTATTTCGAATCTCGTTCGCGGCGCGAGTAAGAGCCGAAACTGCATATCTCTCCGGATCATTTACTATTTTGGTCTCGCCGCCGCCAGCAGCGACATGCATTGCGGCTGGAGCTGAGGGGGCCGACGAAGCCGTCGATTTGATTTTGATTTGATCGTGTTCGAATCGGTTTCGGGCCTCGCGGACTATCTGTGCGGCTGCATCAGCGATGCGACCAGGCGATACGGAGAGCAAGCGTGTGCGGATCGGGCGGTCGTGGAGCAAGTGCACGTATTTGCCGTCTTTGTGGCGCTTCTCGTTGACGAATTGCGGCAATCGCCAGATTTGGAGCCCATTCGCCGCTGCTCGATCGGCCGGAAGACCGGCAGCGATCGCGCGCTCGACGGCGATGCGTTGCGCTCGCTTGTGGATCTCGAGATCGTTTGCGCATCCGCCAAGATCGACGACGACGTTGAGCTTGTGCCAGCTAGACATGACGACTGCTACCGGCTGAAGCCCGATCTCGTCGAGCTTTGCAAGCGCTTCCGATGTGTTCGGGATGTCGTCGAGCAATATCAAGCGGCCGAGTTGCGGACGAATGTAGATATCGTGACCATTCCGGTTCAGATCGTCGAGCGAGCCGGCTGCAATGCGCGCGCGGATCTGGACTGGCGTCTCGATCATCGAGTCGTTTTTTCGCGCGGATTTCGAGCGCCTTAGTATCTGCAAACGCCAGTCGTCGCAGACCGGGAGCGCCGAGACGAGAGCGTCGAATGCGGAAAGCTGTTTGTCGATCATTTTTCCGGCGATCATGTGAGAACATTCAAATCTGTGCCGAGATAATGTTCGCCTTTAAGCGGAATGCAAATTACCTGTTTTGGGGACGTGATGTTCTCGAAACGCATTGTTTTTTCGAGCTTCCATGCACCGTCGATTCGCATCAACCACTGGTAACATTCGCCGTATTTTGTGTTTTTGAATACCCTGTTAAGATACGGATGTTGGATTGCAACTGAAAGATAGAAGCGGAACCCGTCGAAATGTGGCCGTCCGAATTCATGAGCAATATACACGCTTCCGTGATCTTCATGCGCGAGAGAAAGCATGAACCGAATACCTCTCTGATTCAACTCTTTAAGCAATTTAGTCTGCAGATCGATGTTGAGCGACTGCTTGATAGTACGTTTGTTTTCAGGAATTGTACTATCAGTCAGAATAACGTGTTCAACTGCAGATCCAATCGTCGTTCGATGGGTCTGCAAATGGCCATCTACCAAAACCTGAGCCTCGATCGACTGCGCGAACAAGATGTCGAGAACCTTTTGATGATCTGGAACTTGCTCGGCTTCAGGCTTAACGAACCCTTCGGCAATCAGATAGGCCTGTGCTTCCTCGAGCGTCGGAACTTGATTGGCATTGGAAAAAAGGACGTAATGTGCGGCTGCAACAGAACCGTAGAGATCGCCATTGCGAGAATCCGACATCTCCGCAATTACTGATTTAAACCGGAGCATTGCAGCGATAACAACGCTCACGCGGCGCAGCATGTGACCGAGAAATCTGAGCGACATTTCTTTGGCGCGCCCCTTGATCTCGGTCTGAGACAGTTCCCATTTTTCAATCTCTTCAGCCTTCTTTTTTCCCGCCGGATCTAACGACAGAATGATGAAGCGAGATTTATCAGTATCCATCGGAAAATGCGTCGCAACCGATTGCACAAATACCGAACTGCGGATTGCGTAACTCGCACCACTACCAGTTTTAGTGCCTTGTGCGATCATCGGCGCGTCCGTCGATGCAGCGCTTCTGAACATGGTCATACATCCGTCAATAATGTTGCGCATTTTCTCCCCGTCGGGCTCGAATTCGTCGTAAAAAATCGGCACGGAGTCGAATTTCATTTTCTGGCGAATGCCGGCAGGCGTCGTCGGTGCCGAAAATCCTTCCAGACCCGTTGTGGACAGCAGCGCTTCATGAAATCGTGCGATCGTCGATTTGCCCGAGCCGCGCGGCGCCGTCAGCCACGCATGGGGGCGCCACGGCAGAGCGCCGGCGATCGTGGTTGCAGCCAAAAAGCCCAAATAGAGAAATTGATGTTCTTTTGACATACGAAAACTGGAAACGGCGTGCCGCAGAAACTGCAAATCGTCGTCGCTCAGGTCGTCGCCGGACGGAAATCCGCTCACACCCGCGACAGGAACATAAGAAGCCTGCAGATCGAGACTCTGCGAGATCGGTTGCGCTGCGTCGACGTCGCCGTCGACGACGATGTGCGTACCGGTAGAGTAAACGTAAACGTGGTTGCCAGATTTTGTCTTGTCAGACCAGCAGCCGCGGCCACGACGCGACGTCACATCGAAAAATCCCGCTTCGTTTGATTGCTCGTGAAAATGATCCGCGACCCTCGTCCAGTCGATTTTAGGCGGCCCCTTTTCTTGAGGAATGCCATACAAAGCCTCAAAATAATCGTACGATGCAATTTTAAGGAAGCCGTTCTTCACGAACGAGCGCTCATCGAGATCGACGACGTGGCCGAACTGCACACCGTCCCTGACGCAGGTCATGTAATGAACGCCGCTTTCAGGATCGAGGCCGAGAAATTCAATGTTCCTGCCCGGCCAAACCTGGACAGCGGACGCAGAACTAATGTCAGATTTTTTGATGTTGGACATGACGGCACCCTTGACAGTTGGGGCCGCTATCGTTAGGTTACTGGTGTCTACGCAGTACCCAAAATAGCAGCATTGCTCGCAAAGCCCTCGGTTCCAGCCGGGGGCTTTGTCGTTTAGGCTCGTTTTTCCCCCAGCAGCTGCGAGAGATACGCTTTGGACACCCCGAGGCGCTGCGCGATCCTGGTGTACGAAACGCCGGTAGCGTGGAGTCTTTCGATTTCGTCGCGCGCTGCCAAGATCCGCTGACCGATCGTCAACGCCTCAGGCTCCAAATCCTTGATCATCTCGACGATCTCGGCTCGAGCCGCCGCGAATGTGTGTCCGTCCATCATTGCCTCCATTTAACTAATCGTACCCTTAGTATAATGAGTCGTTATGCAACTGTCAATTGCAAAAAACATTGACAAGAATCGATTTCTCTTATGTTTTTCGGCCGTTTCTCGACCAAAAAGCCGAATCTTGAGTTGAAAGCCGCGGTAGCGGTAGGCTTGTATAGTCCCGAGTTATACGCAGTTATAACATTGATATTATTTGCTTTATTGACGATTTCGAGAAATGAGATTATTCACGCTATACAGCAAAATCAGGGTCACTATACAGACAACATAATGAAAACAAACAGATTTTTAAGTTTGTATAGTGTTTTCTGTATATTTGCCATTTCATGAGAGAGGGAGAGGGAGAGATGAAGGGGGTACCCCCAATTTTTTCTCCTTCTCTAATGTTTTCATATTTTTACTATACATCTTCTCTTCTCTCTTTAAATAACATATATAAATCAATAATATAAAGTGTATAGTAGACTGTATAATGAGTGAATATTAGCTGTATAGCGAGTATACGTTCGCGCAGCGGCGGTGCGGGACGCACCGCGACTGGGCTCGATCTTTCAATATGCTCTGCGCGCATCTTCTGCGCGCGCGGGATTCACTGACTAAGAAACGCAATACGGCTTCTCTACACGGCGCTTGCGCTTGCCATGGTTGCCGCAGGCCCCTTTTGCGGATCGAAGCGCCTGGCGGCCGGCTGCAGGCGGTTTACGGCTGCCGCTCGACCGCGAAAACCACGACCTGCCCCTGGCTCTGATCCGCTCGCGTCGGCAGCCGCCTCAATATTGCGCGCTCAAAAGCATCGCGGATCGCGAACGACGCCCGTTCGACATAGTCGCCGACGATCGGCCGGCTCACAACGCACCACGCAGCGCCGACCTGGTCGACGCGTCGCCGCTGCCCCTGCCCCGCCGAAGCAACCAGCCGCGTCAGCGTGACGCGCAGCACCGGCGCCTCCCACCGGCTCGCCGGCACGCATCCAGCAATCCACGCGACACCGTCCGCCAATTCCGCCGCCGTGTACGGATCGAGCGCCTGGCCATAAGTGCTTACTACCGTAATTCGAAATCCTCGGCATTCAAAAACATACGCCCGGTCGACGTCGCACTCATCCGTGCTCAACGAAAGCATTTCTTTCCAGATCACAGCGCGCGCCGCTTCGATGTCTTCCTTCATCTGCGCCGACATCGTCCGCGCTACGCCTGCTCGCGATGCGTGTCGCAAAGCACCCGCAGCGTGTCGCCTTTATACTCGAATTGCCCGTCGCTCTGCTCGCCACAAACGACACAAATTTTGTCCGCTCGCATCTTCGCGGCCGCAACGACGTCCGCAATCAGCCCCACGACGAGATCGTCAGCATCGACGCCCAACACGCGATAGCGCATCGCAAGCGTGCCATGCCACTCTTTGATTTCTTCCCAATCTACTTTCGCCTCGCCATCGCGCCGCTCGAGCCAGTCGATTTTCGCAACCGCGTCGATCACAATTGCTTGCCAGCCTTTGTCGACGAAACACGGCGCGTTCACCCGCTGGCGTGTCGCCTCGAAATCTGCCTCGAGCGCGTCATCCTTCTGCTGCGTCATCATCCCCATCTCCATTCATAAGCTCGCGCGCATGCTCAACACACACGCACTTGTAGTATCCGCGATAGCTCCGAATGCTGCAGTCGCCTACGCCGCAAATCTCACACGTGCTACGGCTACGCCTTTCGATCGCATCGACAATCGCGGCGATTTTCTCCCGAACATCATCATCCGCGGAGTAATAGAAACGCAGCTCCCCGAATTTTTCTTTGATCTGCCGAACTCGAAATTTGTCCGCGTCGCCGCCGACGATCGCATCGATCTGCGCGAGCGCTTCCAAAATCATCGGATGCCAACCGGGATCGCATTCCGGTTCCCAATGCGAAGGCTTGTCGCTACGGATGCCCAAGTATTTGCTGAATTCAATGAAGCTCATACCTACCTCCAAAAGTTGGTCGGGGACCCGAGAATTGAACTCGGCCGTTCCAGGTTATCTACCCGGTCTCACACGTTTATAAGGCGCGTCCGCACCATCCAGTGCTGTCCCCGTCACTCAAACTTCAACAACCATTCGCAAATCAAACCCCGGATTATCCGTGTCGTCTGGATACCCGCCCGGATTGCAAACCACGCGCGTCTCGCCGATCCTGTAGTCAAAGCCATCATGTGTATGGCCGTGAATCCACAACGCCGGCTGCTCGCGTTCGATGACATCATCGAGATTCGACGCGAACGCAGCGCTCAGCTTGTCGCCGCGATAACGCTCTGCGACCGATGACCACGACGGCAGGTGATGCGTGACGACAACGCACTTGCGGCCGCGATTATTCGCCAATTCGCGCTCAAGAAACTCACGCTCTTCCTCATGCCGCGTCAACGATCGCGCAGGCGTGAAGCCTTTGATGATCCTAAAATCGTTGAGCTGCTTGCGTGCGATCAGCATCTCGCGCTCCGGATTTTCGAACAGATTGAAATCAGTCCACAGAGTCGCGCCGACAAACACGACATCGCCGATCTCGACGACGCCGGGATCGAGCAGATCGATGCCAAGCAGATCCGCGACAGACTTCATCCGTTCGCGCGTCGTATCGAAATCGAAATTGTAGAATTCGTGATTTCCTGGAACGTAAATGATGCGCTTGTCGGACGTTCTGCGCGCCCATTCCAACCCACGACAATCCAAGTCGATGTCGCCAGCCAGCACGACGACATCGACCTCCGGCACGTGCGGAATCAGGCGAGGCGAGCGCAGGAATTCGTTGTGCAGATCGCTTAGGACGAGGATCTTCATGTCATCACCGCTTCGACAACTCGTTCAAGGCATCGCTGTATTTCTCGATCACGCCGTATCCGATACCGATTACCTTGACGTGCTTTTTCCACTTCTCGATCACGTTGCGGCACGCACGCAAATCTTTGCCGGCCGGCCAAGCGCGCGCGGCCTCGCCAGCAGCAACAGAAGCCGCCGCATCGCTCAGCGCATGATGCGTCCGCATTTCTTCGCGCATGTCGATGATCTCGCGACGCGAATCGCCGGTCAGATTGAGTTCATCGAACAACGCGTCAAGCCGTTTGCGCGTTGTAAGCGTGCTCAGCTTCGGCTTGTAGTCGATGCCGGACGCGCGAATGAGGATCTCGAACCAAGCATTGTCGTGTGCGGGCGAGTCGCTCGTAAATTCTGCGTTGCCGAACATCTCTCGGATGTTCCCGACGACAGCGCCGGCCTCGCGGCCATGCTGTTGCAGATATTCGAGCTCTAGGCCGTGAATGCGTTGCGCTTTGTAGCTCCAACGATATCCCGTCGACCACTGCTCGTGCGGCTTGATGACCGCGTAAAGCATGCGGCCGTCGCTCGACGCGATGCCGACTGAAACCGGGTATCCGTTCTCGAGCGATGAAGCCTCGAAATCGATCACAATCATGATGCACCAACAATCTCGCGGACGCGCTGCTTGTAGCTCTCGAACACGGCATCGCATGCCTGCAGATCGTTTGTTTCGACCCACACGCGCGCGGCTGCGTCGGCAGCGATCCACGAAGCCGCATCCGACAGCGCATTGTGCGTGTGCAGGCTCTTGCGCAGCTCATTGATTCGGAGGACAGCCTCGAGCTCGACGCGATGTTCGTCGAACTGCGTGGTCATCCACATCTCCGGCGTCGATCTGAACATTCTCGGTGTGTATGAAACGCCGGAAACGCTGATCAATTCGTCGAGCCAGGCCTTATCGTGGCCGGGTGCGTCGCTCATATACGCGGCATCGGGGAACATCGCTTTCATATCCGCAACGACGATAGAAGCGTCTCGCCCGTGCTGCGTTAGATGCTCGCGCGAAAGCCCGTGAATCGCTTCGGAGTTCGGGTCCCATCGATATCCCATATCCCATTCGCTATGCGGCTTGATCACAGCATAAAACAACCGGCCGGCCGACGACGCGATGCCGACAGACACGGGGAAGCCGTCGATGAGGCTCGATGCTTCGAAGTCGATGACGATAAGCTGGCTCACGACGATACCTCGACTGCCTGAATCAGCCGCATGCGATCGCCGACGATTTCGAGCGCCGTCAACGGCCCGCCATATTTGACGCCTGTATCCAAACAAATGCGCTTCTTACCAAGCAGCGCCTTGCGCATCGACGTGTGACCGTGGATCAGCACGCGACCGCGCGGTGCAGCGTCTGTGTTGTGCAAGAAGCGCATCCACAACGGGTGCTCGTCTTCGCTCTGGATTGTCGGATACTCAAGGATCGACGCGCGCGCTTGCTGCTTTGCGAGCGGCGTATGCGGCACGAATCCTGCGTGCACGAGCAAGTACGCGTCGTGATCATGCCAGATTTTCATGCTCTCGAAGACGTCACGCTGCGTCGGCGTCATGCGCGACCAGAGCGCGGCCGCGAAAGCGCGCTCGTCCATCGGGTTTGTTCGCGAATACGCGAGACCCCACGCCGCTCCTGTTGCGAGTCCGCCTTGCGCAAACCAGTGGCTTGTTTCCCAGGGCAGCCGTGTTTGTTTGCGGTGCGCGTCGAGCGCGATCAATAGGAATGCGTCATGGTTGCCGGCCAGCACGACCGTTTCGGTATTTTGAAGCGGCGTCGCGACGGTGTCGAGCACCGCAGCGCAATCGTGCGCGTGGTCGCGCTTCGGATGCGGATCAATGAGATCGCCGAGATAAACGAGCGTGCCGCCAGGCTGCAGATGTGCGCGCAGATGCTCGACGAGCGCTGCAAGCCTGCGGGCATCGCCATGCACGTCACCAATTGCGCAAAGCGGTCTCGACACCGAGCTAGGTGCAGGTCGCCAATCGCCGACTGAGATGTTGATTTTCGAAGTCATGAAACCCGCCATTTGCTGCCAGAAGCAGCGGCGGGTCAGGAAATCAGACGCGCGCCGCCGGAGCCGAAATCGCCATGAGGCGTTCGGTCGGTTTGGATATTGATATAAAGCGGGCGGTGTTCATGATTTCGCGAGTATATCGGTGAGGCTAAAATTGTCAATGTTTAAATGCACCCAAGAATTGTCCGTACTTTATATGCCGGGCGGACTCAAGGCGGCGGCAGGCGTTGCACACCTTTTCGGACAGGGTGTGCAGAACCCGCCTGGGATGGTCGACATGGTGATCGGCGGCGGCCGTCGGGACCGCCATGTCGTTGGATCCGGGCCAGGCGGCTGCGGCGTGCGAGGAACGGTTTTTAGGGGATGGCTGCACCTACCCTCGCCCGGATCGGTCTTGCGGCGCCTGACGGCTCGATTTGCCCGAGTCGTCGGCCTCCTGGGGCTGGGTGCCAACCGTGTACTCCGACTCTTCCCTAATTCTTCCTTGATCTAGATTCTATTCTAAGATTCCAGATTCTATTCAGGCGCTGAAATCTGTATTAAAAACAGATGGTTATGACGCGTATCCTTAGCGCTTTCAGGCCGAGCGCTTAGTTCTTTCAGGCTTAGACCTTAGCAACATCAGGCTCAAACCTTAGTGCTTTCAGGCTGGGCCCTTAGCGCTTTCAGGACCGGCGATGCCTTAGTGCTTTCAGGCTGAAAGTCCGGAAATCATATAAAATACGGAAAAACAACGCCTTGCGACTCGTTGAGATCAAACGATTCCTTAGTGCTTTCAGGCTGCGGGCGACACCTCCCAATCCTTAGCGCTGTCAGGCTTGTCCTTAGCGTTTTCAGGCTATCCCTTAGTGACTTCAGGAATGCGCTAAGGCAGGGTCGTGTCGATGAAGACGACTCTCAAAGTCATCAGCGAAATCGAACGGCAGCGCAAGTCGGATATCGTCAAGCCGGCCGAGCTGATCGATATTCGCCCCGCCAAGGGAGCGACGCTCAGCCTCGCCGCACGCAAGTATTTCAATTTCATGCTGAAGGCCGCAGGCGACAAGCTTGCCGAGCCGGTTCGTCATCGCATCACGAAGAAGGCGCTGCGGCGCGGCGATAAATCGAACAAGTTCATGACGTCTGTTCTCGACGAGCTTGCGAACACATTCGTTCGGATCATGACAGTATCGTCGCGGAACGTCGAAGCTCTGGCACGTGTGCCGCTCATCGTGCTTTACGAAGAGACGAGTACGAACGATGACGCTTGGGTAGAATACGAATTCCATCCGGCGATCCGCGAGATCATCTCGGATTCGGAAATCTACGCCGCGCTCGAGGCGCAGGCGGTGCATGCCCTCAAGTCCAAATATGCCCTGATGCTGTACGAGCTCGGCTGCAAGATGCGGAGCCGTGATAATCCGACGATCGCAATGTCGATGGAGGAGTTTCGCGACATGCTGTCTGTCCCCGAGGGTTCGCTCAAAGATTTTGCGCAGATCCGGAATACGATTTTGGAAAAAGCCAAGCGCGAGATCGAGCAGGTTGCCGATTTCAGTTTCGAGTACCTGGCGATCAGAGACGGCCGAGCGGTGACGAAAATCGAGCTGCAGTTCTGGCTGAAAAGCGCAGACGGGATCGACGCGGCGCGTGTTGAAAGAGGCCGACATAGTGCCGGACGCCGAGCGAGGCGTGAAGGCAAGGTGGAGGCAGTCGAGGCTTTGAAAACTTTGTCGCCGACTCCTTTGAAAGCTCTGCCGCCGTTGCGGTTGAGCGGAATCCCTGGGGTGCCGGTTGAGGATATTGAGCGGTTGATGAAATCGGCGAAACGCCCCCAGGACATCATCGCGCGCGCCATGGATGCCGAAAAGCTATCACCGGGCCGCGGGCGTGAAATTATCCAGTCGGCGCTCACGGACTGAGTTACCGACACCGCGCGCCTGCGACACTAAACAACCCCCTTCTGTACAGGTTCCTTCAACTGAGGATACAGTTGGCGAGTCACGATGCGAGGATAGATGTTCGACCAAACTTTCAGAAATATCGATGCTGCCCTCCGACAAGAAGCCGGCTGTGGAACCGAACTCGATTATGTCGAGCAGTCATCATGGATCTTGTTTTTGAAGTATCTCGACGACCTCGAAACCGAGCGCGCGATGAGCGCCGAGCTCGAGGGGAAATCCTACAGCTTCATCATCGACAAGAAGCATCGCTGGTCGGCCTGGGCGGCGCCGAAGAAGGCGAATGGTGAGATCGACCGAGACAAGGCGATGACCGGCGACGATCTCGTCGAATACGTCAATGACAAGCTGTTTCCATACCTACGTGGGTTCAAGCAGCGGGCGACTGGTCCCGATACGATCGAATACAAAGTTGGCGAGATCTTCGGGGAGATCAAAAACAAGTTTGGCAGCGGCTACACTCTGCGCGAAGTCGTCGAGCTGACGGACCAGCTCCGCTTTGGCAGCCAAGCCGAGAAGCATGAGCTCTCCGACCTCTACGAGGTCAAGATCAAGCGTATGGGCAATGCCGGCAGGAATGGCGGCGAATACTACACGCCGCGCCCGCTCATTCGCGCCATGATCCAGGTCGTAAATCCGAAGATCGGCGACACCGTCTATGACGGTGCTGTTGGCTCTGCCGGATTTCTTTGCGAAGCCTATGGGTATATGCGGCCGAAGGCCAAAAGCACCAAAGACCTCGAAATTCTTCAGAAGCGTACTTTTTCAGGCGTCGAGAAGAAGGGCCTCGCTTATGTAATCGCCATCATGAACATGATCTTGCACGGCATCGAGGCGCCCAAGATCGTGCATGACAATTCTCTCGGCCGATCGCTTGCCGATATCCAGCCGCGCGATCAAGTCGATGTAATTCTCGCCAACCCGCCATTTGGTGGATCCGAGCGCCCGGAAATTCAGCAGAACTTCACGATCCGCTCCGGGGAAACCGCGTATCTCTTCCTGCAGCACTTCATGAAGATGCTGAAGCCTGGTGGGCGCGCTGCGATCGTGATCAAAAACACGTTCGTATCGAATGGCGACGCGACGGCCTTGCGCAAAGAACTGCTCTCGACATGCAATTTACACACGGTTCTGGATTGCCCGCAGGGGACGTTCCAGGGGGCTGGGGTCAAGACCGTCGTATTGTTCTTCGAGAAGGGCGCGCCGACACGCGATATCTGGTTCTACCAGCTCGATCCAGGCAGGAGCCTCGGCAAGACCACAGCATTGACCGATGCAGACTTCGAAGATTTCGTGAAGTTGCAGGCGACACGAGCTGTCAGCGACAAGAGTTGGCTGGTGAAGGTCAAGGACATCGATCCAGACACAATCGATATGTCGGTCAAGAACCCGAACCGGAAGGACGAGACTGTCTATCGTGAGCCGGAAGAGATCATCGAAGAGATGATAGCACTTGATGCCGAGAGCGCAGACATCCTCCAGAAGATCAGGGGGATGCTGTGAGCCAGCATTTACAGACAAAACTTGGCGAAATATGTCGTGTGATAAACGGGCGTGCCTATAAGAAAGAAGAGCTTCTCAATGATGGTTTAACACCCGTACTTAGAGTGGGAAATTTTTTCACCAGCGATAAATGGTGTTGTAGCCCCCTAATTTCCGGACACGGCCTACCGGGTTTTGCGATCCGCGATGAACTCGCGAGGTGAACGATATCCGAGAGCGCGATGCGGGTGAACGGTGTTGTAGTGCTCGAA
>Ga0315907_10006482_pt1 | contig 12407 bp, 13 predicted proteins | sample LakEriMetagenome_3_FD_203525 | JGI IMG/M metagenome (GOLD analysis project Ga0315907, IMG submission 203525) | Freshwater fungal communities from buoy surface, Lake Erie, Ohio, United States - Buoy 12 MA123 | ecosystem: Environmental > Aquatic > Freshwater > Lake > Lake biofilm | place: USA...
CCTGTTCATATTGCTGATGTACCGAAAGAAACATAACTACTTGTATAACCTTGAACTGAACTAACACTACCTGCTGTACCCCAACCAACTGCTCCAATAGGTGTAAATTTTCCCGCAATATACGGGTCTTGTAAACAATTAAGATTTATTTTCGGAGTCCAAGAGTTCTGTCCGTAGTACCCCGTGTATCCTGTATATCCTGTGTAACCAGTTCTTCCTGTATAACCTGTATGACCTGTGTATCCAGTATAACCTGTGTAACCTGTGTAACCTGTGTAACCTGTATAACCTGTATATCCAGTTCTCCCTGTATGACCTGTATAACCAGTATAACCTGTATATCCAGTATAACCAGTATAACCAGTATATCCAGTTCTCCCTGTGTATCCAGTATGACCTGTATATCCTGTATACCCAGTGTATCCTGTGTATCCAGTATATCCAGTATGACCTGTATATCCAGTAGGACCAGTTGGTGGTGATGTAATTAATTGTCCATTAAGTAATAACCCATCTGCTTCTATGTATGTGAGATTTGGAAGGGCTAAAAAAGAAGATGAAAACGATGTCATTTGTTTTATTTATTTTAAAAATTTATTTATGTTTTTAAAATGCAACTTTGCAGAGAGGTAAACCATTATTGTATAATATTTCTTTAGAACTACCTTCCCCTTCCATTTGCCTTTCAACGAAAGCAGAAGCACCTGTAATAAAATCACTTATTTTTTCTGCGTAACTCGGTAAATTATTAAAAACAGTTTCCAAGTCCTGTTTAATAAATTTTCTGTACTCTGCGGTGTTTAAACCATTAGCGTCAAGAATATTTAATAAGAAATCTTGACAGTTATTTTTCCGAGAACTGTAATTTGTAAAATTTGCATTCCCCATGCGTTTCCTTGTGTTCTCTATAAGTTCGTTGATTGTAATTTCTTTATTTATTTCAATTGGCATTGATTCAACGTCCTTACCTTGTGGCAGGGTACTGGGTTCGAAGTGAATGACTTCTTGCTTATCGAGCAAATATTTACCATTCAGAATTAATCCTAGGTGAAACAACTTATCATAAGGCGTATTCTTCAAAACACCCAAATATTTCGCAAGACCAGAAAGCGAGATTGGCTTTCTGAACATTGTAATACTTGTGATTTTTTCCTCTCCAACCTTCTCGAGTAGTTGGCGAATTTTAGGGGTAAGTTTACCTACATCTCGAAAAAAGTAACCATTACCGTGTATCATTTTTTATTGATATACAGAAAAAATTCTATAACCAATTTTTGGTTATAGAATTTAAATATCTACCATCTTCTTTTTTTACTTTTATTTTTGAGTAAATGCATTGTACTTTTTTGGTTGATTATCATTTCAGGAATTTCATCACATTTATAATCAAACATAAGTGTATCAATTTTCGTCAATAAAATCATCTGTAAATATGACATGCCGAAAAAATCAAAACACTTGAATCCACGATGTGACATGTCCAAGTCTGAAATGACATCAAATCCCATATTTTTCTTTCTACACATAGGACATTTGATTTCTCGGCGTCGATATTCATAAAAGCACGATGGACATATTGAGTGGTTGCATTCTGAGCGAAAATGTGTTTGCTCAAGACATATCATGCATGTGTTGTTGGTGTAAGATGTCATCTTACATCTATCCGCGTTGTCTTTAAACCTTAATTTTGAGGTGCGTTTTTTGACGCGTCAAAACAACAGCCACCAACAACAGCCACCAACAACAGCCACCAACAACAGCCACCAACAACAGCCACCAACAACAGCCACCAACAACAGCCACCAACAACAGCCACGTCAAAACAACAGTCACGCGTCAAAAAACGCACCTCAAAATTGAGGTTTAAAGACAAGGCGGATAGATGTAGGATGACATCCAAAACCGATTTTTGCACCGTGTGCTTCAACCAAACCGATATGATTTGCTTTACCGAAAAAGTGCCGATGTGCACTGAGTGTCATAACGATTTGCCGATGGATATACGTTGCCACTTAGGAAAAATTATCACAAATACCGATGTTTGTGAAATTTCAACTTACAGAGATTTGCGAATGTTTCAACTTCTCGATTTTACGGTTGATTCAAAAAATATGAAAGTCAACATTTCACCATTTCAAAATAAACTCGTAAAAGCGAGAAATATTTTAAACGATGAATTCGCCAAAAAAATCAAACGCAAAAATCTACTTTCAAAAAATCATTTTTCCAAAGGTGGACGTAAAAGTGAACGTTTAAAACTTCAACGACGATTGAAGTTAGACGCATTTTTCCGACAAAACCGTATTTAAGTAAACACCAGTTTTTCTGATTCTATAATCGCATTTGATTATAGAATTTCTTTAACGAACATTAAAATTTTACTTTTGCATTATCTGGGGCTACATAATTCAAAGCCGTCGTACCTTTGCCCATCATTCTTTTTTGTCCAAGTCGCTGACCAATGGGATTTATGACAAGTCGAGAGTCACCGCCCCTCATCTTCCCATAACCAAGTGATTTCACATAATCAACGGCAGATTTTCCAGCGGCCGCACCTATCGACGCACCTGTAACTGAACCTACTGGGGTAAAGGCAGAACCTAAAAACCCACCTAGTGCACCACTTGCTAGAGGTACAACAACACCTCCAACATTACTGATAATTTTTGAACGTTTGAGAAAATCATTGAAATCTTCCCAGAGACCTTTGCCACTCATTCTTTTTCCTTTACCCATCTGCTTTTTTTTAAAATCATCATACAACTTTCGTATTGCTGGATCGTTTAAAATTGATTTTGGTAATTGCATTTTTTTATTATAGATAATATTTGAATTTTTTCTCAATCATTTTTTTGTATGGTTCTAGATTTTTTTCACCGTCGATATAATCAGGAATCCCACCTCTGCCTTTTTGCTTTCGTTCTTGATATGATTTCCAACCAGTTGCCGTTTCGAAGTCATGACCATTTATCCTATCCTCTAAAAATTGCATGCAGTGGTAACCACACGATGAACTGGAAAAATTCTGACGCTGTAAAAGGTTAAATTTGAACTTGAACATTTTTTCAGGATTAAGTTTTATTGCTATTTTTTTCATTACTTCAAGTAGAGAAGGTTCTGGTTGAGAAGTTTCACATAAAGAATCAAAATACTCGGCAGATGGAAAATCATCTCTATTATCTATAAATATCGCTCTCCAGTGTCTTCCTGTTGAAGTGGAGGGGTCTGTGTTTATTATAGAACAAAAATATTTCCTTTCTGGTTGAACAAAAGGTAAAAGTTGATTTATTTTATCTTGAGCAACGACAGGTACAAAATGTTTTACTCGATTTTTCATAATATATTCCAATTCATCGTTATACAGACCTCCATCATTTTCATTTTTTGTCTTACCTAATCCTTCAAAGTCGCTTTCTCCACTGCTTGTTAACGACCCTGTATTTCTACTAAACACTTCTAATAAGAACTTTTTGCTTTCTTCAAGAGTTCTCTTCTTTTTGTAATCACTCAAACCTAATTCATTAGCGATTTGAGTCAGGTCTTTATTATTGTATTTTGGTTTTTTGCCAATTATTGAAAATGGTAACCTCCCAATTCTTTCGTCTAATGTTAATTCATCATCGTCTTGAGGTAAAGGTATAGATGCAGGATTTACTGCTGGAGGTTGAGGTTGAGGTTGAGGTTGAGGTTGAGGTTGAGGTTGAGGTTCAACTAAAACTGGTTTAGGTAAACTAACCTCTTTTGATTGCTTTAATAAAATATCCAATACGTCTTTTAAAGAAGAATCTGATTTTTGCGAAGTAGATAAATCCAAAAATTTCTTTTCAGGTACAAATCTGTATAAGGGTAACAATGAATCTTTTGTTTGTACTTTTTCCATTTCTTTCGAAATTTTTCTATTATAGTTAACTTTAACCCTCTTTTTCTTTGGTTGTAATCGTTTTGCTGTTCCAGTAATTATATTTTTAATATTTATTGTTTGAATTTGTTTCTGAGTCATCCCCTCTGGTACTTTTACAAATATCTTTTTTCCAGTTGAATTTAAGTAATAATATTTATCTTTTTTCTTATCATAATATAATCTTCGTGGTCTACTCATCTTTTATAATTAGTTTTTAAAAAAAACCTTTAATATATAAAATGAAAATCACGAAATTCATTCCTCTTGTTTTTGCTGGTTCTCCGAATACAACCGCACGAATTTCTATCCCTTTTCGAGTAAAAACAATCCATGTTAAATCAATGTCATATGTGGCTGCCACAGACGGATTAAATAATTACGTATGTGTTATGAGCGATTTATTTCCCGGTAATAGTCCTTTCGGTATTGTTAATCAAGACACTACTTATTCAAGTGGAAGTATTCAAGACATTGAACATCAATTCGCTAACCCTATCGATATTAATGGAACTTATAATTTTAATATCATCAATATGGACGGATCAACAGGTGCAACATCTAACGGTGGTATAAATACTGATTGGATTGGTATGATTGTTGAATTTAATGCAGCAGACGAAATATTCTAAGTTTAAAAAGATAAAAAAAGATAAAAAAAGATAAAATGCATCAAAGTGAATATATGAAATTATGGAGACAAAACAATGCTCAAAAAATTAAAGAATATAATACAAAAGCAGTTACTGATTATAGTGAAGGAAAAATTTATAGAATAGTGTGTAACGTTACAAATGAACAATATATAGGTTCTACAAAAGAAAAATATTTATCGAGAAGATTACAACGACATAAACATCATTATAAAGAATATTTAAAAACTGGGAAAAGATATATGACTTCGTTTCCTATAATTAAAAGGGAAGATTTTGAAATTATTTTATTAGAAAAATATCCCTGTGATTCAAAATTAGATTTAGAAAAAAGAGAACGATATTATATTGAAAATAATGATTGTGTTAATAAAAAGGTTCCTACAAGAACGGCAAAAGAAGAAAGAAAAGCTGAACCAGAAAAATATAAAGAAATAGATAAAAAATGGAATACAAAAAAAAAAGAAAAACAAAAAGAAAAATATAAATGTGAATGTGGTTCTACTTTAATAAAACATCATAAAGCTCGCCACGAACGTTCTCAAAAACATATAGATTATATAGATAAAAGCAATGAAAAAAAAATTAATGCAGCAGACGAAATATTGTAAGAATTTATATTTATTTTTTGAATATAAATTCATAATTTTGATTACATAACTTGGGAACCAGACGCTGTAAGCATCAGTACTTTTTGGCCTATGATTATGGTCGTCCACCTATATGCGGTCGCATTAGCCAAATTCGCCTGAATTTGCCAAGTTTTAGATTCGGTAGTTACGTCCAACCCATCACGAGCATGTTGGTCTACTTCACACAATGGTTTTTCACCAAAGAAAGAATCAATATGGACCCATTCTGCGTTCACGTATTCACCTAGACTCTGCACGACTGACTTTTTCAAATATTCTCTATTTCCAAGATAAAAGTCTTGTGAAGCGAGTGCATTGAATCCAGCAGAATACTTGAGAGGTTGAGAATTAATAAATGTATTATATAATGAAATTTCTCCTCGGATGTGAACGGTATTTGTATTAACCGTACCTCCAGATTGGAATGCGCCCGTAATGAAAGCAAGAATACTGTTTCCGTAAGCACGGGTTGCCTGTAATTGGTAACTGTGAGCAGTTGACGCCGATAGACTTTGAAGAGTAACTGTTGGATATGCAAACGGCAGGGTGATTCCTTGGCTCATAACTTGATTAATAATTTGGGATGAGATTTTCAAGTTTTGCTCAGTTGCCAAAGAAAGCGAGATATTTGTTAAAGCGACAGGAGCAGTTTGACTTTCCGCTCCAGTTACTGGACTACCAACAGCAGTCGCTTTAAATGTATAGTTATTATTTGCACCCCAATACACTTGAAGAGTAAGATTGGATGGACTATACATCATTTTTTCAGACGCAAGAATGCTCATTTTGAAAGCAGATAAAGGAATACTTACATCCAGAAAAGTATCTGTTGATACTGCTGTGACATAAAATTGTTTTCTACCAAAATAAGGATTGTATGGAGTTAAATCTGTATCGAGTCCATTGTCATTAACACTTCCATTACTCGTGTTTGACTTACTTATATCTTCGACAGAATTGGCTAGTGCAGCAGCAGCAGTCGACCCAGTAGTTAAAGCGTAAGATTTGGTTGAAAATTCATCAAAAGAAGTTCCTGCTGGGGTGACTAGTGCTGAATATAAATTTACATTTGAAATATCAGCCCAAAGAGCATTCGTTGCGCTATCATAAAGTGTTATTCTGGAAATTGATGAGCATAAGTTTCCATTAATAAAATTTGCTTTAGCAGTAGAGCCACATTGTAAAGTGAAATTAATGCGCGACCGATCGAGCCGAAAAACAGATGGAGGTATAATAAACTCTGTCGGACCGACCGAACTTGTGATACTAGTAGTCACACTATTCGCTCCTTGAGGAGAAATTTGTCTAAATAAAAGTTGTGAGTGATTGTTGATTTTTTCTGTTAAATCTAATTCTGGTGATATAACTTGTGTCATTTTTATTCAATGAGAAAATTAAATTTTATTTTGAAAAAAATGCAAATTAAATTATATAATTTACTTTTATTGGAAAAATTGGTATATCTGTCGTTTCTGTATTACTTAATGTTTCTCCAGAAGTTTGACTTGGTGTATTTTTTGTTTCTTCTTCGTCTTTTGTTATGTTTTCTATTAATTTTTTTTGTTGCTGTCCAATTTGGAAAAGACGTTGTTCATTAGTTATCATTAATTCTTGTTTATGAAATTCATGTGTATCATTCCTTTTATAAAAAACGAGGGTGAAAGCCCAAGGAATATTGTTAAAATCTATCAATTGCCCAAATGAATCTACTATAGAAAAATTCCAAGAATTAGTATTCGTTGAGTTGAAAGAACGAGAATTAAGGTCAATATTAAATTCTTGAAAGAAAATGACACTCTGAGGAGGGAACGAGCCCACGCTTAAAATTTCTGCGAGAATACCATCGTTTGCAATGTCACATATACTACTTTGAATAAACATTCTGAGAATATAGGCAAGGTTAATCGCATTAACTGATTCTAAATTATTAGCGACAAATGTATACGAGGTTGATTGATCGAACCCCAATTGGCGAAATGGTGAATTATTGTTCATTGTAATTGTTGGTTGGAATAAACCATTATTACTTACAGTAAAAGTAAATTTAAAAGTATCTGGGGCGTTTTGCGTATTTGGGTTTGTAACAGTGTAAACCCAGTTATTACCAAGAGTAACTGAACCTGCAGTCAGTAAAGTAGATAATACTATGGCTAAATTAAGTTTGTTATACGAACCAACTGGAATTGTTATTGTTGTTGATACTGAGTTTTCTGTAAGAGTAAAAGTGTTATACCCTGAAGGCATGTTATAATATGATTTTGGTATACTGGCTGACATTAAGCAAACAGCGTCGTATTTATTTGTTCCTAAATCAACAGGGATGTTTTGAAAAGAAGAATTTGTACCTGCTATTCTATCTTTTGAATTAAAACTGATAATAGTCGGGTAAGATTGCGTTCCATCGAAATTACTCATTTTATTACATAAGATTTATTTCTTTATTTAGTTTACATCTAAATTTCTCATCACGAATTGAAACATACATAAAAGAATACGGTTCTTCTGTACAATGTTTATAAATTTTCCAAAATTCAGGAAAATCAATTGAAAGGTCAAATAATTTATGAATACCCCTCATCTTTTCTTCAGATAGTCCCTTGAATGCAATAAAATAATCTAACTGTAGAATAGATTGCGGTTGAATATCCAGTATGTATTGAGAAGATATTATAACTGAGGATTTGCTATGACGATGTATCTTCAGTAGTCTCGCTATTGATTGATTTCGTAAATGAATTGCTGGAAGATCATCAAAAATAAATAAATTTTCAGGTGCAATTTTCTTCGGTTTATACATTTTCGTATTTGCTTCTGTTTCATTGTAAAATTTAACAATTGAATTAGTTGTTTTTTTCGGCAATTCCTCCTCTTCTTCTTCTTCTTTATTGATTTCGTCAATTATGTCCTCTAAAATATTTACCTTTCCATCTATTATACTATCATAACAATTTACTAAGTTACCTTTTTTTTCTAATTCAGAGATTATTTCTTTCCATGTAGGATCCAATTGATATGTTGCGCAAAAGACCCATACAACGGTATTTTTATTAACACACTTTTGTGTTATCAGATTAATAAGTGAGGATTTTCCACTCTTTTTTCTCGCTGTTATGAAAGTATTCCAGAATGGAGAATTTGGGAAAATATCATACCCCTTAACGTTTGTTTTGTCCCATTTCCCGATACCGCTTTGAACTGGTTGGACTGCTAATTTATTTATAATTTTCTCTGTAAAATTCATTTATTATATTGTCGATTTTTTTTTAATCAGAAACGAACCATCGTATTTTGAGACAAGTGCGATAGACGATTCAGGTACTGATTTATGTGTAAACTTTCTTTTAATTTTTCATTCTTTTGTTTTAACAACTGATTTTCATATAAAACTTTAGGGTCTGGAGTCTCTTTCACAACTTCTTTTACAATTTCTTTTTCAATTATTTTAGGTTCTGCTTTTTTCATTTCTATTTCTTCAATGATAAATTCGTCGACTTCATCGGTATCAGATTCATCTTCTTTTTCTTCGATCGGAGGCGGAGTCTTTTTCATTTGTAATTTTCTTTCTCTATATAATTTCAATCCATCCAAACATTTCTGGTTAAGTGGTTTATGACAAGAGACTTCTCCATTCTTCTTAAGAGGTTTACCCTCTGCATTTCTGGGCATTTTTTTATGTGGTTTTTTTACTGCCTTCTCAAGTGGTTTTTCAAGTTTTATTGTCAAAATATTATTTTTTGGTTCTTTTGTTTGTAATATATCACCTAGTTGTTCCATTTTTAGTTAAATAAAAGAAAATATTAAATTTATATTTATGAATAAATAAAAAAAATGGAAATAAGTATAGATTGTAAGATGTATGATTTACCTGAACTTTTTATAAACGAGTTATACCTCCTCGTAAAAAGAGTAACAGAGGTTTGCGAGAAACAGAAGATAAATTACTTTATTGATGGAGGCACTCTTTTAGGTTGTGTAAGAGAGCAAAATCAGATTCCATATGATTACGATGTTGATTTTGGTATGTTCCAAGAAGATTATGATAAACTAAAGAAGCATTATTCTTTTTTTGAAAAAGAGTATGATTATCATTTGAAAGAAGCAGATGTGGGTTTTCTCAAAATAATATCAAAAGAAATCTGTTTAGAAAAAGGTACAACATATTGTTTTCCAACATTAGATATACTTGTATACAAAAATTTTAATGGTATTATTGCAATAAAAGATAGAGGAACAAGACATTTGTATGCAAAATATAGATTTTTAGAGTCTAACTTATTACCATTGAAAAAAGAGTATATATACAATGATTTGATTTTATATGGTGCAAACGACCCAATTCCCTATTTAAACAGGTGTTATGATGATTGGACAAAGCGGATACATGATTTGAAAGTTGTGTATAAACGGTTAGATGATTGATGTACCAGAATTTTTGTATGTTGTTGTTTTTTTGTATATTTATATTTCACCTTGATTTAAGGTGAATATACAAAAATACACTATATACAAAAAAAAGGGGGGGTAAATTCTTTTTTATATTGTGATTTTTATTTTTTTTTTCGCTGTCAAAAGTGTATATTCTGTATATTTGTATATTCACCTTAAATCAAGGTGGAATATGTAATTTATGTGTTTTTTTATTTGTATATTTATACAAATATTTGTATATAATATAAATTATTAATATAATTATTAAGAAAACATCAAGTAAGTAAGATAATAAATATACACTTTCTATTCTTTGAAATGTAAAGTTTGTATATTTATTATCTTTTCTCCCAAGTCTATGAATCTAAACTTTCCATTATGTTGTTGTTTGAATTCTAAATACTTTTTTTTCAAATCCTTTTCACCCATTTCAGAACCCCAATTTAAATATTCAATCCACAAATCCTGTAATGTAGTTGCATATTTGTACGTTTTACCAGTATATACAAATTCAGGTTTTAGTATTTTTTTACTTAGTTTGTATTCACCATCCATAACATCCTTATAAAATTTTTCGTGTGTTGGTAATGAAAATTCAATCAGTTCTTCTTTTAAGTCTGTCATTGGTATTTTCGGTCGACCATTAAACTTTACAAAATCATCATCGGATGTTTTCAGAAAATACGAATATAACATATTAGCGAATTCTTGATTTTGAAAATTCTTATAATAATCATCCCAGTAATCACTGTCCATTTTCTTAACAATTTCTTGAACAAAATAACGAGTATCTGTTTTGGGCATTCGTAAAGAATATTTGTTATTACTACATCCTAAAAAGTTCAGAAAATTATTCATTTTAAACCCATCTATACCTTTCGGATTACAAAACATCTTATTCTCAGTAATTAATGTTTTCATATTATCAAACTGTTTATGAAAATTCTCACTTGTCGATGGTAGTTCTTCTACTTGACAAAACAATTTCCCGAGTAGATGTTTGTTAAACCCACTTGTTAAACTGTCTAACCCAGCGGATATATGACTTGCAGTATCACCAAAAATGTATTGAGACAAAAAATTACCAATCGTAGATTTACCATATCCTTCTTTCGAAAACAGAAAAACAAAAATTTTCGTTTTAATATCAGGATGAATCATCAACCATCTCATCCAAGATATAAAGAAATGTGATGCTTCTTTGTTATCGTTACAGATAATCGTCTCAATATGCATAAAAAATTTCTGAATCAAATCCATATTAATATTTTCAACTTTACTCGCTTTAATTCCTTTGAAGATATTGTAAGCATTTGACTTTATCGTTTTATCAAGTATCATGTCAGGGTGGGAATATAAAGGTAATCGACAATCAGTATATATGTCATCTAACTTAATAGTTAATGTTTCAGTGACATCTTGTCCTTTTTTATTGCGAAATACTGAACCATATTTGAAAACAATGCGTTTCATATCCTTGATTGGTATTAAATCACAAAGAGCATCATTATGTTCCTTTTTTATGTAAAATCCTTTACCTAAAGTTATTTTGACTAATACACGAGGTAAATCTTGTATTATATTTTGTTTCAAATCTTCGTAATCCCTAAAAATAGTATTTGTATATTTTCTTTCGAAATCAACCCAGTAATAATTATCATCTTTTTTGATATCAATACTATCATTAAAAACTATTGCTTCTTCTTTTTCCACAAATACGATTTTCTGTTTACTATTAAGTTGTGCATATTCTTGTGGCGAATACTCTTTCGCTAAATGTTTAATAGTACCAATCGTGCTATTAGTCGATTTTAATGAATTATATAATCTTTCACACGCATATTCGTCAAAATTATCGGCAAATTTTGACCATTCAATAAACAAATCTAGTCCTTCTTCTGTTCCATCTAATTCGTTGTAAATTGCTTGTGCTACATCGTACCAGATTCTATATTCACTATTTTGTGTTATTAGAGGTAAGTATTTTTTAATATCTTCAGCCTTCTCGCTAAAATCACGATTATCCGCATATTTCTTCTTTCTTTCTTCTTTTTCAATTTTCTTTTGTTGCTGGACTTGTAGAAACTCTAAAAGTTCATTATTTTTAACTTCTGTGATGTACTCATTTCTATTCCATAGATTTAAACTAAAAACATTAGATAATTTTGTCATATGATTTTCTTCAGTTATAGAAATCAAATCTTCGTTAGAATCGTAAATGTGATAATCTTTCAGAGCATCAAGAACAGTCATTACTTTACAATTGTAATCATAAAATTTCGTTACTAAATACGGTTTTAAATTTGGTTTCTTACTACAATTATACATCAGCCATCCATTCGAATAAATATAATCTAAATCCATATGTACATGTTTCTTTACTTCTTCAGTGATAATCGGAAATACCTTTTTTATAAAGAAATCTCTATTAACAAAAATACACGGGTAATGTAAATGAAACCCATTTTTATAATATTCACCGCTTTTGTATATCTGTTTTTCGAGTAAAGCACACTTAAAGTTTTCTTGGGTGATATCATAAAAACGAGGCAAAACTTGGTTTATTCTTTCGATAATTTGTTTTACTTGTTCTTCTGTATATAATTTCTTCTTTTCTTTACTTTTCAAGTCAATATCGAAATATACTGGTATATATGAAAAATTTGGACGTTCTGCTATAGTCGATGTTTCATTGCTTAAAAGCCCACATAGTTCCATATATTCACTTCTATTAATGAAATGTCGACCACTGCTTTTGTAAATAGTTCCTTTTTCAGTTGTAATTTCAGGTTGTAG
>Ga0315907_10006487_pt1 | contig 12400 bp, 10 predicted proteins | sample LakEriMetagenome_3_FD_203525 | JGI IMG/M metagenome (GOLD analysis project Ga0315907, IMG submission 203525) | Freshwater fungal communities from buoy surface, Lake Erie, Ohio, United States - Buoy 12 MA123 | ecosystem: Environmental > Aquatic > Freshwater > Lake > Lake biofilm | place: USA...
GCCAGCAACAGGCCCAGCGCCACTGCGACGGCCCAGGGGCGCCTCGCGGCGGGGCGCGCATCCGGCGCTTTCACGGCGCGGGCGCCGCCGGGCCGAAGGCGGTCAGCAGCAGACTGTTGAGGTGGTTCAGCTCGCCCAGCACCGTGCGGTCGGGCCACAGGCCGTTGGTGAAGCCCAGCGCCCTGAAGCGTTCGAGCAGCGCCGGGTCGCGGCTGACGATGTGCACCGGCACGTCCCAGGGCACTCCTTCGCCAGTGATATTGGCCGTGGGCTGGTGGTCGCCGATGAGGACGTAGACCGTCTCGCGCGGCTCGGGCCGGCGGAAGTGGCCGGCCAGCCAGCGGTAGACATAGTTCACCGTGCCGACGTAATGCGCTCCCATGTCCAGCCAATCCAGGGGCTGCGCCAGCGCCGCCCGCACCGCTTCGGCATCGAAAGGGTCAGCGCCGGCGGCGCGGGTCCAGTCGGGCTGGTAGGGCGGCACCGGGTTGAAGGGGAAGTGCGAGGTGATGGTGGGGAAGAAAAGCACCCGCGGCGGGCTGTCGGCAGTGCGCGGGTGCAGGGCGTCGAAGCGCGCCAGCGCAATCTGGTCCGGGACCTTCCAGAAGGTGATGGGCGGGCCCGTGTAGCCCAGCGCCGGACCGTCGACGAGGTGGTCGAAGCCGTAGTGCACGTGCTCCGGCCATGGCCAAGAGACTGCGTGGTACAGCCCGAAGGCCTGGTAGCCGGCCTGGCGGAACAGGTGCATCAGTGTCGGCCGGCCCGTGGTCAGCAGCAGGTCATGGCGGCGCGGGTCCGACAGGTTCACGCCCGACAGCAGAGACAGGTGCGCCAGGTCCGACGCACCGCCGATCACCGGCGAGCGGAAGAAGCCCGAGACCACCTGCCGCCCACTCGCCGCCAGCGCCTGCTGCACCGCCACCCGGCCGGCCTCGGTGGCCGGCCGGATCCGCGGGTGGTCGTACAGCACGGCGCCGAAGGACTCCAGGAAGATGAAGCTGACGTCGCGCTGCCGCAGCGCGGCCAGCGCGTGCGGGCCGTGCAAGGCCATCGCGTCCTCCACGGGCGTCAGTGAGGGCAGCGCGTAGGCGAGCCGGCCCGGCCAGTGCGCGTCCCACAGCAGGCGCAACTGCTGCACGTAGGTGGGCAGCACGGCATGGGTGGCGTATGGGCCAGTCCCCGGCACGCCGGCCATGTGGGCAGCGGCCAGCAGCGCGGCCGCGAAGGCCGCCACCCAGGCCCAGACCGAGCGCAGGGCGCGCGGAGCCAGGTGGCGCAGCACCAGTTCCAGACACACCCTGATCAGCGCCAGCAGCGCCCAGCCGAGCGCCAGCACCGCGGCCACGGCCAGCATCGAGGCCCACCAGGGTTCGCCGCGCGCCGTGACCCACAGGAAGCGCGGCACCTGCGGCACGTCCCAGTACAGGCTGATAGGCCGCCCGAACAGGCTGGGCGCGGTGATGTCGGCGTAGCGTCCCAGTACCAGCACCAGCACCCCGGCCGCCAGCAGCCACGTCAGCCGCGGCGAGGGCGACGTGCGCCGTGCAGCCAACGCCAGCAACCCCAGCCACATCGCCACCATCTCCGGCGCTAGCCGCGCCTGCAGCACCACCCCCGGCGTGGGCCACCAGGGGCCGAAGCTCAGCAGCGCGTTGAGCACGAGCAGCGACGCCAGCGCCGCGGCGACACGGGGCCACGACGCCGGCGCCACGCGGTGCGGCAGCGGCGGCACGGGCCGGGCCGCCGGACCAGACCCGGGATTCGCCTGTCGGGCCGGCATCATCGGGCCTGGCCGCGGAACACGCCGCTGGCGATGTAGCCCATACCGCCCTGCGTGGCGGTCCAGCGGAAGTCGGCGCAGCGCGCAGCCACGTGGCGCCACGGCCGCCAGAGGTCGCCGGCCCCGGCGCTGTAGGGCCGGCACTTCAGCCACACCAGCAGGTTCAGCGGGCCGGTCCACCAGGGAAAGAACTTCATCCCCGCCAGGGCCACGCGGGCGTCCGGCCTGAGCTGGCCCAGAAGGTTGTCCAGCGCGGCGGGCGAGCGCGTGATGTCGTGGCTGTAGTTGAACAGCACCGCATCGGCGCGGACCGGCAGACGCACGGTCTCGGCCGCCTCGTTGACATGCCAGACGTTGTGCCAGCCCTCGCGTTGCACCCGCGACTGCGCCAGCGCGAACATCTCCGGGCTCTGCTCGAAGGCCAGCACCCGCCCGCCCTCACCCACGCCCTGGCGCAGTCCGTCGTAGCTGAGGCCGGTCCCGGCGCCGGCGTCGATCACGATCTGCCCGGGCTGCAGTTGCAGCAAGGCGATGGCATGGCGGCGCAACCACATGGTGCCTTCGGCGGAGGCGTCGTAGCCGGCAGCATGGCGGCGGTAGCGTTCAATGGCAGTCTGGTTGGAGAACATGGCGGTCAGGGGCTGGCCAGCGGCAGGGTTGTGGCGACCTGCGGAGCTTGGAACACCTCTTCCATCGGACCTCCTTCTTCCTCGATGGGGGTCAGTTTCCCGAGTCTGGGCAGACGATGCTCATCCTGCGAGGCGCGATGCCACGCGAAGCCATCGCGTGCTGCCGATACCCGCGCAGCAGATACCCGCGCTGCCGATACCCGCGCTGCCTCAGGCCACCGTGACCGGAATCTTGCCGATCCTGGCCTGCCACTCCTTCGGGCCGGTCTGGTGCACGCTGGTGCCACTGGCGTCCACCGCTACAGTCACCGGCATGTCCTTCACGTCGAACTCGTAGATGGCTTCCATGCCCAGGTCGGCAAAGCCCACCACCTTGGAGGCCTTGATGGCCTTGCTGACCAGGTAGGCCGCGCCGCCCACGGCCATGAGGTACGCGCTCTTGTGCTGGCGGATGGCCTCGATGGCCACGGGCCCGCGCTCGGCCTTGCCGACCATGGCGATGAGCCCGGTCTTCTCCAGCATCATGCCGGTGAACTTGTCCATGCGCGTGGCCGTCGTCGGGCCCGCCGGGCCCACCACCTCGTCACGCACCGGGTCCACCGGGCCCACGTAGTAGATGACGCGGTTGGTGAAGTCCACGGGCAGCTTCTCGCCCTTGGCCAGCATGTCCTGGATGCGCTTGTGCGCCGCGTCGCGCCCGGTGAGCATCTTGCCGTTGAGCAGCAGGGTCTGGCCGGGCTTCCAGCTCGCCACTTCGGCGGGGGTGAGGGTGTCCAGGTTGACGCGCTGGCTCTTCTGGGTGTCGGGCACCCAGTTCACCTTCGGCCACAGGTCCAGGCTGGGCGGCTCCATGAAGGCCGGGCCCGAGCCGTCCAACACCACATGCGCGTGGCGCGTGGCGGCGCAGTTGGGAATCATCGCCACCGGCAGGCTGGCAGCGTGCGTCGGCCAGGTGGCGATCTTCACGTCCAGCACCGTGGTCAGGCCGCCCAGGCCCTGCGCGCCGATACCCAGGGCGTTCACCTTCTGGTACAGCTCGATGCGCATTTCCTCGAGCTTGTTGGACGGGCCGCGCGCCAGCAGGTCGAACATGTCGATGGGCTCCATCAGCACTTCCTTGGCCAGCAGCATGGCCTTCTCGGCCGTGCCGCCCACGCCAATGCCCAGCATGCCGGGCGGGCACCAGCCGGCGCCCATGGTGGGCACGGTCTTGAGCACCCAGTCGACGATGCTGTCGCTGGGGTTCATCATGATGAACTTGCTCTTGTTCTCGCTGCCGCCGCCCTTGGCGGCCACCGTCACGTCCACGGTGTTCCCTGGCACCACGCTCATGTGCACCACGGCGGGGGTGTTGTCCTTGGTGTTCTTGCGCTCGAACAGGGGGTCGGCCAGGACGGAGGCGCGCAAGGTGTTGTCCGGGTCCAGGTAGCCGCGGCGCACGCCTTCGTTGACGGCGTCCTCGATGGAGCCGGGAAAGCCCTCGAAGCGCACGTCCATGCCGATCTTCAGGAAGACGTTGACGATGCCCGTGTCCTGACAGATGGGGCGGTGGCCCTCGGCGCACATGCGTGAATTGGTCAGGATCTGCGCAATGGCGTCCTTCGCAGCGGGTGAGGCCTCGCTCTCGTAGGCGCGGGCCAGGTGGGCGATGTAGTCGGCCGGGTGGTAGTAGCTGATGTACTGCAGCGCGGCGGCAACGGTGTCGACAAGGTCGGCGTGGCGGATGGTGGTGGTCATGGTGGTGCGTTGGGCGGTGGGGCTGGCGCCGAGGCTGGCCACGGGCCGGCGTGGGGTGCCATGGTGACGCCGCAGTGTATCGACCGGGCCTTGGGCGATGCTGACCGGAGTTGATCCCGCAGGGTGGCCACGAGGGGTGGCTGCGAAGGGTGCCGACTGGCCCGGGCGGTGCCTGCGCCCACCGGCGGTGTGAATTCCAATCCGGTGTGAAGGGAATGCGGTGGGAAGGTTGCGGGCCTGCAAGAATCCGTCCGCCCATGAATCCCCTGGCCCTCATCATCCTGTTGCCCCTGGTGGCCGGCACCCTGCTGTGCTTTGGCATTGGCAGCAATTCGTCGCCACTGCGGCGACAGGCCACGGCCTGGGCCGCGGCCGGCGTGGCCGGCGCTGCCCTGGCGGTGCTGCTGTCGCTGGCCCCCGAGGTGTTGGCCGGGCGCACCCTGTTGTACCAAGCCGAGTGGATCCCCGCGATCGGCCTGAACCTCAACTTCCGGCTGGACGCCCTGGCCCTGATGTTTGCCGGCCTGATCACGGGCATCGGGCTGCTGGTCATCCTCTACGCGGCCTTCTACCTGCACCACGACGACCCGGCCGGGAAGTTCTTCGGCACGCTGATGCTGTTCATGGCGGCGATGCTGGGCATCGTGCTGTCGGACAACCTGCTGCTGATGATGGTGTTCTGGGAGCTCACCAGCATCTCCTCCTTCCTGCTCATCGGCTATTGGGGAGGGCGTGAGGAGTCGCGCGCCGGGGCACGCATGGCCCTGGCCGTGACGGGCGGCGGCGGGCTGGTGATGCTGGCCGGCATCGTCGTGCTGGGCCAGATGGCCGGCACCTACGACCTCTCGGCCATGCTGGCGCGGGGCGACGAGATCAAGGCACACCCGATGTACCCGGTGGCGCTGGGGCTCATCCTGGTGGGCTGCTTCACCAAGAGCGCGCAGTTTCCTTTCCACTTCTGGCTGCCCGAGGCCATGGCCGCGCCCACGCCGGTGTCGGCCTATCTGCACTCGGCCACCATGGTCAAGGCGGGCCTGTTCCTGATGATGCGGCTGTATCCGGTTCTCGGGGGCACGCCGCTGTTCGAGAACATCGTGGCCACGGCGGGCCTGGTGACCATGGTCTTTGCGGCTTTCGTGGCCGTGTTCAAGCACGACCTCAAGGGCCTGCTGGCCTACTCCACCATCAGCCACCTGGGTCTGATCACCTTCCTGATCGGTCTGTCCTCGCCCTTGTCCACCGTGGCAGCGGTGTTCCACATCCTGAACCACGCCGCCTTCAAGGCGGCCCTGTTCATGAGCGCAGGCATCGTGGACCACGAGACGGGCACGCGCGACATGCGGCGCCTGGGCGGGCTGATGGCGGCCATGCCCGTGGTGGGCTCGCTGGTGCTGGTGGCCAGTGCGGCCATGGCCGGCCTGCCGCCGTTCAACGGCTTCATCAGCAAGGAGATGATGCTGCACGAGGCCCTGCACGCCGGCAGCGGCGGCTTCTGGGGCGGCGCGCCCTGGGTGTCGTGGGTGGTGGGCCTGCTGGCCACTGTGGGCGGCCTGTGTTCCGCGGCCTACTCGCTGCGTCTGGTGCACGACACCTTCTTCGGCCGACCGGGCGGCACCTGGCCCCAGCCTGAACCCCATGAACCGCCGTGGGGCATGAAGGCGCCCGTGCTGGTGTTCGTGGCCTTGTGCATCGCGGTGGGCCTGGCCCCCATGACCGTGGCCGGGCCCTTGGTGTCCAGCGTGGCCACGGTGGTGCTGGGGGCGCCGGCGCCGGCCTTCGAACTCGCCCTGTGGCACGGTCTGAACCTGCCGCTGGCGCTGAGCGCCGTGGCGCTGACGGGCGGCGCCCTGCTGTACCTGGGTTTGCGGCGGGGCGGGGCGCTGCACCGATACACGCCGGGCGCCTGGTCGGGCCAGGCGGCCTTCACGGCCGGCATGGACGGCCTGTTCGGCGTGGCCGGGCGCATCACGGCAGCGCTGGAGAACGGTTCGCTGCAACGCTATGCCGCCTGCACGGTGGCCTGCGCCATCGCGCTGGCTGCGTGGCCTTTCCTCACCGGGCCTGGCGCGGCCCCCGAGGCCGGCACGCGGGCGCTGCTGCCGGCCTCGGCCCTGTCGGTCACGGTTTGGGCGCTGTTGCTCGTCACGGGTGCGGCGGTGGTGGTGCTGCACCGCCAGCGTTTCACCGCCACGGTGCTCGTCGGCGCGGTGGGGCTGGTGGCCTCGCTCAGCTTCGTGGCCTTGTCCGCGCCCGACCTGGCCATGACGCAGTTGTCGGTGGACGTGGTGTCCACGGCGCTGCTGCTCATGGGCCTGGCCCTGTTGCCGCAGTTCTCGCCCGTGGAGTCCAAGCTCGGCCGGCGCGGCCGTGACGCCTTGCTGGCGCTGGCCGGGGGTGGGGGCATCGCCTGGTTGACCTGGCTGATGCTCACCTCTGACCACGACTCGATCTCCTGGTACTTCCTGCAGCAGTCGGTGCTGGCCGGTGGCGGCACCAATTCGGTCAACGTGATCCTGGTAGATTTCCGCGGCTATGACACCTTCGGTGAGATCACCGTGCTGGGCATTGCCGCAGTGGGCGTGCTGGCGCTGCTGGACGGCATGCGCGCCCGGCGTCCCGGTCTGGACTCCCATGGCCGCCCCTGGAGCTTCGCGCGTGAGCCGCTGATGCTGCGCGTGGGTGCGCGCCTGGTGCTGCCCATGGCCCTGGTGGCCACCGTCTACATCTTCTGGCGCGGCCACGCCCTGCCCGGGGGGGGCTTCATCGCCGGCCTGGTGACGGGCGTGGCCTTGGTGTTGCAGTACATGGCCATGGGCCAGGCCCGGGCCGAGGCGGTGCTGCACGCCCAGGCGGGGCGCCGCTTCATCCGCTGGATCGGCGTGGGCCTGGCCATCGCGGGCCTCACGGGGGTGGGCGCCTTCGTGTTCGGGCACCCCTTCCTGACCAGCACGCACGGCCACCCGGTGCTGCCCTTGCTGGGCGAGGCGCCGCTGGCCACCGCCGCCCTGTTCGATCTGGGCGTGTATGTCACGGTGGTGGGCTCCACCATGCTCATGCTGTCCGTGCTGGGGGCGGCCAGCAAGGAGCCGGCGTCCGGCCCCTCGCCTGACCGGCCAGCCGGCGACGCCGCCGCACCTGAAGGAGCCCGCTGATGTCGATGGAGTTCCTGCTGTCCACGGGCATCGGCTGGATCGTCGCCTGCGGCATCTACCTGCTGTTGCGCGGGCGCACCTACTCCGTGGTGCTCGGCCTGAGCCTTCTGGGCTATGCGGTGAACGTGTTCATCTTCGCGATGGGACGCCTGTGGTCAGGGGCGCCGCCCATCGTGGTGGGCTCCGGCCCCTTTGCCGACCCGCTGCCGCAGGCTCTGGTGCTGACGGCCATCGTCATCGGCTTCGCGACCACGGGCTTTGTCATCGAACTGGCGCTGCGCAGCCGCCATGAGAACGGCAGCGACCACGTGGACGCCAGACCCGATGCCCCGGAGGGCGGGAGGTGACGGCCCTGACCAGCGCCTGGTGGTGGCAGCACCTGCCGGTGCTGCCCGTGCTGTTGCCGGCTTTCACGGCCATGGCACTGCTGATCCTGGGCGACCACGGGGGCACGTCCAGCGGCCATGCCTCTGACAAGCTGAAGTGGGCCAGGCGCATCGGCCTGGTGTCGGTGGCCCTGGGGCTGGGCCTGTCAGCACTGCTGGTGTGGCAGGCCGCCGGCGGCGTGCTGGCCGTGTACCGGGTGGGTGACTGGCCCGCGCCTTACGGCATCGTGCTGGTGGTGGACCGCCTGGGCGCCATGATGCTGCTGTTGACGAGCCTGGTCGCGCTGCCTGTGCTGGTGTACGCCAGCGGCGGCTGGGATGCCCACGGGCGCTACTTCCACGCCATGTTCCAGTTCCAGCTCATGGGCTTGAACGGGGCGTTCGTCACCGGCGACCTTTTCAACCTGTTCGTCTTCTTCGAGGTGCTGCTGATCGCCTCCTACGTGCTGATGGTGCACGGGCAGGGTGGAGAGCGTTTCAAGGTCGGCCTGCACTACGTGGTGCTGAACCTGCTGGCCTCGGCGCTGTTCCTGATCGGGGTGTCCTTGCTCTATGCGCGCACGGGCACCCTGAACTATGCCGATCTGGCCCTGCGCGTGCCCATGGTGCAGGGGCCGGACGCGATGGTGGTGCAGGCCGCCGGCCTGGTGCTGCTGGTCGTTTTCGGCTTCAAGGCGGCGCTGGCACCCTTGTCGATGTGGCTGCCGGCCACGTACGCCGCGGCGGCGGCGCCGGTGGCCGCCCTGTTCGCCATCATGACCAAGGTGGGCGTGTACGCCATCCTGCGCGTGCAGGGCGTGATCTTCGGGCCCGAGGCCGGTGACTCCGCACTGGCGGCCGAGCCGCTGCTGCTGCCCCTGGCCCTGGCCACCAGCGTGCTGGGCGTGCTGGGCGCTCTGGCGGCGCGCACCCTGGAGCGCCTGGTGGCCTGGCTGACGGTGGCCTCGGTGGGCACCATCCTGCTGGGCATCGGGCTGTTCGGCAGTGCTGGCTGGGCGGCAGCGCTGTACTACTTGGCCAACAGCACCCTGGTGGTGGCCGGTCTTTTCCTGCTTTCGGAACTGGTGGCTTCGCAGCGCGGTGAAGCCGCCGACAAGCTGGTGCCCGCAGCGCCCGTGGCGCAGCCGGCGCTGCTGGGCACGCTGATGCTGCTGGCGGCTGCATCGGCTGCGGGGCTGCCGCCCTTGCCGGGCTTCATCGGCAAGCTGCTGATGCTGGAGGCTTCCAGTGCCCACGCCTGGCAGGGGGTCCTCTGGGCGGTCATCCTGGGCGGTGGTTTCCTCACGCTCCTGGGCCTGGCGCGCGCGGGCAGCGTGCTGTTCTGGCACGTGCGGGTCGAGCCCTCCGACAGGGCCTCGGGCACCTCAGGTGGGGCGGGTGCCAGCCCCACCTTGCTCGCGGCAACGCTGGCCCTGCTGGCGGCCACCGTGGCCATGAGCGTGTTCGCCGCGCCGATCCAGCGCTACACCACGCAAGCTGCCGAGCAACTGCTGGACCGTGGCGCCTATGCCCGCGCGGTGCTGGGCGAGGCGGGACTGGACGCGCAGACGGCGCGCCCCTACCGTTTCCCGATACCGGCTGCTCCCGGCGCCTCGGCCGCACAAGCCCCGCCCACCGCACCCGCCCCCCAGGAAGCCAAGCCGTGAAGACCACACCGCCCCCAGGCCTGCACCCGCGCCCCGCCGCGCCCCGCTGGCTGGCGCACCCGCTGCTGTCCCTGCTGCTGGTGGTGCTGTGGCTGCTGATGCAGCAAAGCCTGGCCCTGGCCCATGTGCTCAGCGGCGTCGTGCTCGGTCTGGTGGTGCCGCGCCTGGCGCACGGCTTCCTCGGGCCTGCCAGCCGTGTGCATTCGGTCGCTGCTGCATGGCGGCTGTCGTGGGTGGTGCTGTGGGACATCGTGATGTCCAACGTGGCTGTGGCGCGTATCGTGCTCAGCCCGGCGGCGCGGCCGGCACCGGCCTGGGTGCGCGTGCCGCTGGAGATTCGGGATCCCACGGGCGTGATGCTGTTCGCCTCGATCATCACCATGACGCCGGGCACCGTGTCCTGCGTGGTCGACGACGAACGCTGGGAAATCCTCGTGCATGCGCTGGACTGTGACGATGCCCAGGCCATGGCGCAGCAGATGAAGCAGCGTTACGAGAGCCCGCTGCGCGAGATCTTCGAAGGGGTGCGCACATGATCGACCTGGCGCTGGATTTCGCCTCCGGGTGCATCGGGCTGGCGCTGGTGATGTGCGCCTGGCGCCTGATCAAGGGCCCTGAAGCGGCCGACCGTGTGCTGGCACTGGACACCCTGTACGTCAACGTGGTGGCGCTCGTGATCCTGCTGGGCATGCGCCTGCAGACGGCGCTGCTCTTCGAGGCGGCGCTGCTGATCGCGCTGCTGGGCTTTGCCGGGACGGTGGCCTTGTCGCGCTACCTCAGTCGCGGCGACGTGATCGAGTAAAGCGAAGGAGGGTCTGCACGATGGACGAATTGCACTGGGCCTGGCAGGCCGCCATCGCGGCCTTGCTGGTGGTGGCCGGCCTCTTCGCCCTGGTCGGGGCGGTGGGCATGCTGCGCTTTCCAGACTTCTTCATGCGCCTGCACGCCCCCACCAAGGCCACCACGCTGGGCGTGGGGGGCGTGCTGCTGGCCAGCATGTTGCTGAGCGCTGTGCGGGGCAGCCTGGGCGTGCACGAACTGCTGATCACGCTGTTCCTGTTCGTGACGGCCCCGATTTCAGCCAACCTGATGGCCAAGGCCGCCATTCACCTGCGATCGCCCTCCAAGGCAGGGCCGGCGCCAGTGGACGGCCCGCCAGCAGACGGCGCGTGAGTCCCTGGGCCGGGGGTCAGTGACTGGACTTCGGCGTGTGGCCGGACATCAGCTTGTCCGCATAGGCGATGGCCAGGGCCGAGAACAGGAACGCGATGTGGATGATGGTCTGCCACAACAGAACCTTCTCCTCGTAGTTCGCTGCGTTGATGAAGGTCTTGAGCAGGTGGATGGAGCTGATGCCGATGATGGCGGTGGCCAGCTTGACCTTCAGCACCGAGGCGTTCACATGGCTCAGCCACTCGGGTTGGTCGGGGTGGCCCTCCAGGTTCAGCCGAGAGACGAAGGTCTCGTAGCCGCCCACGATCACCATGATCAGCAGGTTGCTGATCATCACGACGTCGATCAGCGCCAGCACCACCAGCATGATGATGGTCTCGTTGAGCTGCTTGATGGGTTCGTAGCCGATGATGTTGCCGGCGGCGTCCTTGATCGCCAGGGCCTTGTAGCCGATGCTGGTGACCAACTGCTGCAGCGCGGCCTGGCTGCCGAAGGCCGCCTCCACCAGGTGCACCAGCTCCACCCAGAAATGGTAGACGTACACCGCCTGGGCCAGGATCAGCCCCAGGTACAGCGGCAGCTGCAGCCAGCGGCTGGCAAAGATCAGCCCGGGCAGGCCGTGAAGGCGGCGCCGGCTGGAGAGTTCAGTTGTGCTCATGGGGCGGGGGGAAGTGGCGGAAAAAGGCGGATAGGCGCCCGTACAAGCGCCGGCTCAGGCGCCACAGCGGCCGGGAGGGCCGGAAGGCTGGGTCGACCTGGGGTCGATCCCGATGCGGGAAATTGTAGGTGCGCCAACATGACAAAGTTTTTGCGCAAGGGCCCCGTCGTCAGCAGTTTGACTTGACAGAGTAAGGCGTCAGTCAGAGCGATTCTTCAGAGTGCTGCCCCGGCGCAATGCCCTTCTCCCGGCCCTGTGGCCCGCGCGAGAATTTCGAATCAAGCCGACATCAGGAGACAACCATGTCCAGCGAACAAGCCTCTGCCACCAAGACCTACCTGCCCCCGGCCGAGCTGGCTGCGGCGGCTGCCGTCAGCGGCATGGCCGGCTACCAGGCTCTTTGCGCCGAGGCCGAAGCCGACTACGAAGGCTACTGGGCCCGCCTGGCGCGCGAGTTCATCTCCTGGAAGACGCCCTTCACGAAGGTGCTCAACAGCAGCACGGCGCCGATGTTCAAGTGGTTCGAGGACGGCACGCTCAACGCCTCCTACAACTGCCTGGACCGCCATGTCGAGGCCGGCCGCGGCGACAAGACCGCGCTGATCTTCGAAGCCGACGGCGGCGAGGTCACCAGGGTCACATACAAGGAACTCCTGGCGCGCACCTGCCAGATGGCCAACGGCCTCAAGAGCCTGGGCGTCAAGAAGGGTGACCGCGTCATCATCTACATCTCCATGTCCGTGGACGGCGTCGCCGCCATGCAGGCCTGCGCCCGCATTGGCGCCACGCACTCGGTGGTGTTCGGCGGCTTCTCGGCGCAGAGCCTGCGTGACCGCATCGAGGACACCGGCGCCGTTGCCGTCATCACCGCCGACCAGCAGGTGCGTGGCGGCAAGCACCTGCCACTGAAGGCCATCGTCGACGAAGCCCTGACCCTGGGCGGCTGCGACAGCGTGAAGAACGTGCTGGTGGTCAAGCGCACGGGCGCCGACATGGCCATGGCCGCCGGGCGCGACCGCTGGATGAGCGACGTGCTGGCCGGCCAGGCCAGCACCTGCGAGCCCGAGTGGGTGGGTGCCGAGCACCCGTTGTTCCTGCTGTACACCTCCGGCTCCACCGGCAAGCCCAAAGGCGTGCAGCACTCCACGGGCGGATACCTGCTGCACGCGGCGCTGACCACCAAGTGGACCTTCGACCTGAAGGACCACGACATCTTTTGGTGCACGGCCGACATCGGCT
>Ga0315907_10006489_pt1 | contig 12399 bp, 10 predicted proteins | sample LakEriMetagenome_3_FD_203525 | JGI IMG/M metagenome (GOLD analysis project Ga0315907, IMG submission 203525) | Freshwater fungal communities from buoy surface, Lake Erie, Ohio, United States - Buoy 12 MA123 | ecosystem: Environmental > Aquatic > Freshwater > Lake > Lake biofilm | place: USA...
GTCCGTCTTTTTTTATGCGCATTGGCGGATGCGATGTAGGATGCCACTGGTGCGATGTCAAGGAATCCTGGGATGCACATCGTCACCCGGTCACGCCGTTAGATGAACTGTTGGCACTTCCTTCTTCGAATGACTCAATAGTGGTTGTTACTGGGGGTGAGCCACTCATCTGGGATATGGGGCCTCTAACCGAAGGGTTGAGGGCGCGCGGGTTTCGAGTTCACCTCGAAACCAGCGGTGCGTATCCCGTGACTGGTACGTGGGACTGGGTTTGCCTTTCGCCTAAGAAGACCAAAGCGCCACTCGCGGAATGGTACGAACTTGCTGACGAACTCAAAGTCATCATTTTCAACGAAGACGACTTCAAGTGGGCTTCGGCACATGCCGCACTTTGCCGCGCCCGTACTGAACTCTTTGTGCAGCCCGAATGGTCCCGAAGGGATCAGAATATTCCAAAAATCATCGATTTTCTGGAACAGAATCCCAAGTGGCGCCTTGGATTGCAGACGCACAAGTACATCGGAATGCCCTAAGTTTTAACGGGCTGAAATCTCGCGATCTACGCGTTCAACACCTTTGACCGACTTGAGGCGCTGTACGAGGTCACTTAGGTGGCTTCGGTCCGCAACATGTACACTCACGGTACCCTGAAAGACCCCGTCGCTTCCATCGATGTGAAAAGCCCGAATGTCGATCTGCATATCACTAGAAATGATCTTGGTTAGTTTTAAGATCAGACCCTTGGAGTCAATGCCTGAAAATCGCAGCACAGCGTTAAAACCTTGCCTGGAACCTCGGTTCCAAACCGCTTTGATGACTCGCTCCGCAAATTGACCTTGAAGCTTTACTGCGTGCTTACAGTCGGTGCGGTGTACTTCGATACCATTTTCTTCAATGAATCCAAAAATTCCGTCGCCTTGAATCGGACGGCAGCAGTGCGCGAGTCGGTGCTCAAGCACCACTTCATCGGGGCCAAAAAGAACGATGTTTGAAGAACTCGGCACGTCCTTAACTGCACCTTCTTTAGACTTTGGTCGAAACCTACGCAGGATGTACTGGTAAAAGCCGCCGCTATCCTCGCGCAAAAAGTCCCTCAAACGTTCGCTGTCGAGCTCACCCTTACCAAACTTCAAAAAGAGCTCCTTTGGGTTGCGAACCGCATAAAAATTCAGCATTCGCTGCGTCGTAGACTGGTTCAACTCCAGATTGGCACGTTTGAGCATGCGCTCAAGGCGCTCCTTGCCTTCGGACTCTTGGATCCGCGCACGATCTCTAAAGAATGATCGCAATTTGGACTTTGCCTTGGGTGAAGACACCCAATCAAGCCATGATTCCTGCGGAATCTGTGTATCTGAACTAATAATTTGGACCTGGTCCCCATTTTGGAGCTGATGGCTCAGCGCGACGAGCTGCCCATTTACCTTGGCTCCCAATGTCTTCATTCCGAGGTCCGTGTGAATCTCAAAAGCGAAATCAAGTGGACTGGACCGCTTGGGTAGCGTGACCATTTTACCTTGAGGAGTAAACACAAATATTTCGTCCGAAAACAACTGAAGTTTGAACTGATCGACAAACTCAACTGCATTCTCTGTTTGACCTTCAACGACATCTCGAATGCGTTCGATCCACGAATCCAACGCAGCGCTACCTGAACCGTCTTCTTTGTACCGCCAGTGGGCCGCATAACCTCGTTCGGCCTCATCGTCCATTCGCTTGGAACGGATTTGAATCTCAATCCAGTGGCCTTCGGGGCCCATAACCGTGATGTGCAGCGACTCGTAGCCATTGGCCTTCGGAGTCGTGACCCAGTCGCGCAAGCGTCGCGGATTGGGTCGGTAAATGGAGGTAATCAGTGAATACACCCGCCAGATGTCCGACTTTTCGCGCTTGGGTGACGAATCCAAAATGATGCGCACCGCGTACTTATCGTACACTTCCTCGAACGGAACATTTTGGTTCTGCATCTTTCGCCGGATGCTAAACACGCCTTTGTTTCGACGCTTCAATGAGAAGGTGAAGCCTTCAGAATTCAGTAGGTCTTCTAAACCGTGTCCGAAGCGCTCGAGGTAGGCACCATCGTTCTCTTCAGCTCGAACAAGTTTCTCTTCAAGCTCTTCGTAAACATCTGGTTCCAAGTATTTTAAACTCAAATCTTCAAACTCTTGCTTGAAGGCATAAAGTCCCATGCGGTGGGCCAGGGGAGCGAAGATGTACATCGTCTCAGATGCGATCTTTAGTTGCTTGGCATGCGCCATGGACTCAAGCGTGCGCATGTTGTGCAAGCGATCTGCCATCTTGATCAAGACTACCCGAACATCGTCGCTGATACTCACCAAGAGCTTGCGAAAATTCTCGCTCTGCATTGAGGTTTGCATGTCAAAAATGCCCTGAATCTTCGTCAGACCTTCGACGATGTAGGCAACGCTGGGGCCAAACATGCGGTCGAGGTCGGCACGTGTGTATTCGGAATCTTCAATGACGTCGTGCATCAATGCGGCGGCGATGGACTGAGCACCCAAACCGATCTCTTGGGATACGATTTGAGCCACTGCAAGCGGATGCGTGACGTAGGGTTCGCCAGACTTGCGCCGCACATCTTTGTGGGCGTCTTCGGCGACCTTGAAGGCCTTTTTGATTAAGGCAAGATCTTCTTTGTCTGCTCCGCGTTCGGTAGCTGACTTTACAAGCGCTCGGTACTGACTCCGAACGACTTTGGCGTAATCTATTTGCTCCATGGCTTTGAAGGCAACAGTGTGGCGCGGCACTCTCCAAACCCGATTCGGGTTCCGCCCGAAGTCCACCCTCTCAAGATGAGCGTGTCACCGTCCTCGAGAAAGGCGCGCGTGCTCCCATTGGCCAGGGTAATCGGAGTGGTTCCGTTCCAAGTGAGCTCGAGCATGGACCCGTACGAACCGGGTTCGTTTCCGCTAATCGTACCAGAGGCCATTAAATCCCCGCTTTGAAGGATGCATCCATTCACAGTGTGGTGCGCAATCTGCTGCGCAAAGCTCCAGTAGAGGTACTTGGCATTCGACCGCGAAATCACGGTTTCACTGCCATCTGCACAAGCGATCGCTACTTCTAGCTCAAGATCCCAGTGCGAAGCCATACGGTTTTGCTGCAGGTAGGGAAGGGGAGCAGGGTTGCTTTGGTCCTCGCCTGCACAGCGGCTGCCCTGAAGTGCCTCGTACGGAACAATCCACGCACTCATCGTCGAAGCAAAATTCTTGGCCAAAAACGGCCCGAGCGGAACGTATTCCCACTGCTGAAGGTCCCGAGCCGACCAGTCGTTGAACAGCACAAGTCCAAAAATGTGCTCCTCGGCCTGATCCACTGGAATCCACGAAGCATCGCGAGGGCCACCCTTGATAATGATTCCTACTTCGAGCTCAAAATCCATTTTTATCGACGGACCAAACACAGGTACGGGGTCGTTGGGGCCCTTGCGCTGCCCGTTGGGGCGCACGACGTCAGTTCCGCTCACCGCCACGGTCGAGGCGCGGCCGTGGTAGCCTACGGGCAGGTGCAGCCAGTTGGGCAGCAGCGCATTTTCGGGATCGCGGAACATCATTCCCACATTCGTCGCGTGCTGGCGGGAGGCGTAAAAATCGGTGTAGTCGCCAATCTGTACGGGCAGCACAGCTTCAACGGCTGCGGCCGCTTGCTCGCAAATGCGGCGCTTTGGGTTGGCTTCCCATGCGGAACCTTCGGCATACAGGCCCGAAACCTCGGCACGAACCGCCGACCATGCGGCGGTTCCGCGGTCGATAAACGCATTAAACGTTGCGGCGTCAAGCTCTGTAAACGCTTCCAAAAATCCAGCAACCCGCAGCTCTTTAAAGCTCACCACGGTGTCCCCGATGCGCGTGGCTAGGTGCACCGTTCCGTCGGTCCAGCACACTGCGCCCCACGGAAGGTTGAAAAAGCTGAAATCTGATTGCTCCGAGACCGGGATAAAGCTTGCCATGGCCGTATTTTTACGCCAAGTTACATGCTATGAACCGCGATTCCGCCCTCTTTGACCTTATCGATGCCGAGTACCAACGCCAAGTTGAAGGTATTGAACTGATTGCATCTGAAAATTTCACTTCTCCGGCCGTCATGGAGGCCGTCGGATCGGTGCTCACCAACAAGTACGCCGAGGGTTACCCGGGCAAGCGTTACTACGGTGGATGCCAGATTGTCGACCTGGTCGAGGACCTCGCACGCAACCGCGCCGGCGAACTTTTTGATGCCGAATACGTCAATGTTCAGCCGCACAGCGGATCGCAGGCCAATGCTGCCGTCTACCTCGCGTGCCTCAAGCCCGGCGATACCATTCTCGGGTTTGACCTTAGCCACGGCGGCCACCTGACGCACGGTTCACCAGTGAACTTCAGCGGCCAAACCTACCGCGCCACATTCTACGGCCTCGAGCGCGAGACAGGTCAACTGAACTACGCCAACATTCGCGAAATCGCCCACCGCGAGAAGCCCAAAATGATTATTTGCGGAGCCAGCGCCTACAGCCGCGACATCGACTACGCCGAGTTCCGCAGCATCGCCGACGAAGTGGGTGCCCTTTTGCTCGCGGACATCAGCCACCCATCTGGGTTGGTTGCGCGCGGACTATTGAACGACCCGATGCCGCACTGCCACTTTGTAACGACTACTACCCACAAGACCTTGCGCGGCCCCCGTGGAGGCATGATCATGATGGGCCAGGACTTCGAGAACCCTTGGGGCCTGACCACGCCCAAAGGCGAAATCCGTATGATGTCGCACGTCTTGGACATGGCGGTGTTCCCAGGAATCCAAGGCGGACCGCTCGAGCACGTCATTGCAGGCAAGGCCGTGGCCTATGGCGAGGCGCTCACCGACAACTACTTCAACTACATCGTTCAGGTGCGCCAAAACGCCCAGGCGATGGCCAAGGCCATGATGGCCCGCGGCTACGACATCGTCAGCGGCGGAACCGACAACCACCTCATGCTCGTCGACCTTCGCAACAAAAACGTGACCGGAAAGCAGGCTGAAAATGCCCTTGTCGCCGCCCACATTACTGCCAACAAAAACATGGTTCCGTTTGACGACAAATCGCCGTTTATCACCAGCGGAATCCGGTTTGGAACCCCCGCGCTCACCACGCGCGGACTCAAGGAATCCGACATGGAAGCCGTGGTTGACCTCATCGACGAAGTGCTCCGAAACCCTGAAGACACAGGTGTTCAGCACCGCGTAGGCGAGAAGGTCAAGGCGATAATGGCCCACCGTCCGCTGTTTGTGTGGGAATAGGCACAGGCTTTGCATGCGATCCGCTATGCGTATTCTCGTCCTATCTGCTGCCGTCTTGGCACTTACGTGCCATGCACAAGTTAAACTACCGTTAAACGTACCAAAGGCTGCTGCGTCATTGCTTCCGAAAAACACGGTTGCACTCACTGAATCTGAAGTGGCAGGTGGTCTTAAGGAAGCCTTAGTCGCCGGAGTGAAGTCCGGTTCGTCGCTGCTCGGTTCAGTTGGTGGCTTTGCCCAATCCGAGGTCTACCGCCTAGCCTTACCCCCCGAAGTTGCAGACCTCGAGGCCAAGATCAACGCGAATCCCGTGCTGCGCGCGGCGCTCAAGCCCCACATGGAGCAGCTCAAAACCAAGCTCAACGAGGGCGCAGAGCGTGCGGCATCCAAGTCATTCCCCATCTTTCGCGAGGCGGTGGTGGGAATGTCGGTGCGCGATGCACTCGGCATTTTAAAAGGAGGACAAGGTTCTGCAACCCGCTACCTGCGCTCGGAGACGGAACAACCCCTGCAGACAGCGTTTCGCCCTGCGGTGCAAAGCGCCCTAGATGAAGTTGAGATTGCGAAGTACTGGGAGCCCGTGGCCAAGGCAATTAACCAAAACAAGCGTTTGCTCGGTCGTACCGAAGACATTCAAACTGACCTCGTGGCTTATGTCAACCAAAAGGCCACCGACGCACTGTTCCGCGAAATTGCGCTTCAAGAAGACCGCATTCGCCAGGACCCCGTACAGCGCACAACCGAATTGCTGCGCAAGGTATTCGGTAGCCTTTAGAACGTTCGGCCGTACTTTGCTGCAAAGGACTTAGCCCTTCGTTGAGCCTGCCATTGCGCGATCCCAGGAAGTTTATTCAATAGGATGTCGCCTCCGCCGACGATCCACGAGTATGCTGTTCGGGCCCATTCACGAAGGGTTCGCGGCCAGATTCGGTAGGTAATTGAAAAGCTTCCGGTCACGTAGGTGATGTGGTGCCAATATCCTCTGGGGATGTAGAGCGTGTCCCCAGGGTCAAGGACTACTTCGTAGCCTTCGAGTCGTTCAAGGTTTGGAAATGCTTCGCGGAGTTCATTCAGCCGGCTGAAGTCCACAGCAGAATGTACCGTGCCGGGAATCTGATAGAGGTTTTCGTTCTGCCGCTGATCAAAAAGCCAGACGCGTTTTTGGCCTTTGAAGTGACTTAGCAATAGATCAATCCAATCAAAATCGTAGTGAATTCGTGAATCGCTGCCCGGAGCACCAAAAAAGTAGGCGGGGATGCTTGCAACCCTTATTCCCAGCACGTGAAATCGTGATGCGTTGGAATGATGTAAGCTTGGCGCATGAGATCTGAGATTGAACGCAAACAGGCGCTCATCAGATGGTTCATTTCGCTCGAGCTGTCTGAAGTACTCAGCGATTGATTTTCGGGCGATGGGCTTTGGAAAAAATGATGTGGATTGACCATTGGCAAATGCATTGCCTCGAATGCCTGCTGTTCGCGTGCCCACTGCACGGCAAAGGTCATCCCAAGTCCATTGGTTTGCCTGCCAATGTTTGGCAAATTGTCTCATTACCAAGGGTGTGCCTGCTTGCTTGGCACGCTGGAATTCAGCCCGTATCATGGTTCCTCGGGCTTCAGGCATTGGTCGAAGGTTCATGCCGCTAAAATTCTAGGTTCCCGAGAAGATGGTTTTGGCAGATTGTGCCAAACAAAAAATTATGCGGTGCAGAAACTGCGAATTCCAGTTCATTTCAAATTGTTTCTTTTGCATAAATCAATACAATTGATCATGCGAAACCCTTTTCTATCTGTACTCTTTTGCGCTGCGCTCGCCATGAGTGGAACCTCCAATGCGCAGTCTGAGCCTAAAAAAACTTTGGCAGTATTGGATTTTGACGTCCGAAACTACCCCGTAGATGCACAGCAACTCATCGATAAAGCCACTATTGAGTTGATTCGCATCAATAAGTTCGAAATCGTCGACAAGTATGATATCGAGTACATCTCGAAGCGCGACCAAGTGGACCTCAAGGGCTGCTATTCCAAAATTTGCCTTGAAGACATTGGCAAACGCCTAAAGTGCGACTTTATTCTCACTGGATCGTACGATGTCCTTGGTGATCGAGTGGCTGTTACTGTTCGTTTATATAACGTCGCGACTGGGAGTTTCACCGAATCTGCAAGCCGTGTGTTCTTGAACATTCCGCAGCAAAACCTCACTATGATGGAGGTGTCCATCAAGGACCTGCTTGCGGTGGCAAACGACGAAAACCTGATTAAGAAATTGACCATCAGCGAAGAGTACGAAAGTGCGCTGAACAACCCTGAAACGGCGGTCATCAATAATAACGGTCCACGACTCGGAATCACCGCGGTTGCCGGATCGAGTACCCAAATCCTGATGGCTGACCCAAGGACGGGCGGATTCGGGTACAGCATACCCGCGCTCACTTCGTTTGGCTACCAGTTTGAGCAAGTGTTTGTCAATAGCGGAGACTTTCAAGCTTTGTTTGAGTTCATTCCATTGATTGCCGGACTGGAGTACGGTCGTGTCATCCCTAGTGCCAACGTGCTAATGGGGATGCGCAACAGCCGCACCGGTTGGGAATTTGCGGTGGGTCCCAACTTTACGACGACCGTGACCGCGCAGGGCTATCTGCAAGGTGAGAACTTCATTCTTAGTAACGACCCTTCAAAAGAATTGATTACCCGCCTGGATTCTCGCGGAGACCTCTCTGTATCAACTGGCTTGGTGCTCGGTTTCGGGAAAACGTTTAAGTCGGGTAAAATGAACTTCCCAGTCAACTTGTTTGTGGTAACTCCGGGGCGCGGTGATTCATGGCGCATCGGTACCTCAGTTGGATTCAATATCGTGCGCAAGAAGACCCCGAGCTTTACTCCAATGACTGCGGCCAAGCCATTGTCGCCTGCAGCTTCAGGTGCATCCGTACAGCGAATCACCATCCAATAAATCTAGATCTACGTTAAGGTAGCGCCGGGCCGAAGGGTCCGGCGCTTTCTTTTGCTAGTAGACAGAAGTACTTTCGCAGCAGCATGGAATCCGGAACACGCCTCAATAAGTACATCAGCAGCCATGGGCTCTGCAGCCGCCGCGAAGCGGATCGTGCCATTGAAGCGGGTGCCGTGCGGATCAACGGCCGGGTTGCGGTTCTTGGAGATACGGTTCGGGACGGCGATGAAGTAGAGGTGTACGGGCAAAAGGTGGCGGCGAGTTCCAAGCCCCGGGCCGTATACCTGCTGCTTAACAAGCCCGAGGGCGTAACCTCGACGACCGACCAGAGCATTCGCGGCAACGTGGTGGACTATGTGCGCTATCCGGAGCGGATATTTACGGTGGGCCGCTTGGATAAGGATTCGCGAGGTCTGCTACTGCTGACGAATGATGGGGATTCCGTCAACAAAATTCTCAGGGCGGGCAACGCGCACGCCAAGGAATATTGGGTTCAGGTGCGCCGTCCGATTACCGATGCGGAGCTTGATGTGATGGCCCGCGGAGTTCCGATGCTCGGAACCCGAACACTTCCGTGTACGATTGAACGGATTAGTCCGCGTGCATACAAAATCATCTTAATTCAGGGCTTGAACCGCCAAATTCGCCGAATGGCCGAGTACGTCGGGCACGAAGTGGCGATTTTGGAGCGCAAACGCATTATGCACCTCACCGACAACGGATTGCCGACGGGTGCGTGGCGTGAATTGACGGATGCAGAAGTGGCACAACTGCTCGATGCAGTCAAAGACAGTGACGGAGACCCAACTGCTCGGGTAGAGGGTCCTCGACCCAAGGATTTTCACCAGCCCGGACCAGGCTACCGCGGTGAACGACCTCCGCGCAGGCGATGAGGTTAGCGCTACTTGCGCTGGGCGCGGTGCTGCTTTGGTTCTTGGTTCCGTACTGGCTTCAAGAGGGCATGTTTATGGACGGCCAGATTTATGCGGCCGTCGCACAGAACCTTGCAGATGGATTGGGTAGCTTTTGGGCTCCGGTCTACCAGCCGTCGTCCCCGGTTCCGTATTCCGAGCAGTTGCCGATGTTCACGGGCTTGGAATCGCTGTTTTTTCGCGTTTTGGGCGGAAGTCTGTGGACCGAACGCGTGTTTATGGCCGTGGCCTGGATTGCGACTGCGGCGGGTCTTTGCGCCCTTCAGATAAAGTGGTGGCCCCAACGCGGCCTCGAATCGGCGATTTGGATAGTGGCGGTGTGGAGCTCGGCTCCCTTGGTGGGCTGGGGCATGGGCAACCACGTACAAGAAATGTGGATGGCTCCGTTCGCGGTTTGGTCGGTGGTCGCAATGTCGCATTCGCGCTGGGTGTGGTTGGGCGGATTGCTCACGGTTGCTGCGGCATTATTTAAGGGGCCGCAGGGACTGTTTCCGTTGGTGTGGCTTCCGCTGGTTGGCGGGCTGGGATTGCTTCCCCGTGGAGCGGCGGCCCGCAGGTTTGGGATCGTTCTGCTGACGCTAGGTTTGGCGGCCGTCGGACTATGGCTGTGGGACGATGCCCACGAGGCGATTGAGCGCAACGCGGGGAACCGCTTGGTCCGGACCTTCACCCAAGCGCGCGCGGTGACTACTGCGGATCGTCTATGGTTGCTGGGGCCAATGCTCGGGCAGTGGGCGGTGCTGCTTGGTGCTTCGCTGGCGGTGGCGTGGATTCGCTTTGGTTCGCTGCGTGCTGCGCTTGACCGCAGGGTTCTGGCGATGCTTGCGTTGGGGTTGAGCGCGTCGATTCCGTTGATGGTGACGCACGAGCAGCGTGATTTTTACGTGATTACTTCGTTGCCATTTGTGGCCCTCGGCTTGGGTAATTTGTGGGGCGGAGCCAAGTTGGTGCGCAGTCCAAGGTTCGCATGGATACTCGGTATGATCGGGCTGGTGGGCTTGAGTTCATTGCCGTGGCGGCGCGTGGAGCGGGATGCGGAACTTAGGGCTTCGCTCCAAACGTTTGAGGGTGCGTTTGCGCCCAGGTCGGCGTTCAATGTGGTTCCGGAATTGAGGTTGAACCACGAGCTGGCCGCGTACGCGATGCGCCTGTACCGTTGGGAGGTGGATTTGGCGAATGAGCGGCCGCATGCGAATGTGGTGCGGATTCATTCGGTCAATTCCAAGCGGGTGGTTCTTAAGGTCAAGCCCGCACCGCAGCAGTAGTTGGTGGTGCTTCGTGCGGTTGTGCGTGCGGTTAGGTTGGGTAGACCTATCTTTCGGCCACGAGACAATCCACATTTGCATGTCTGACGAAGACCGACCCGACGCTGCCTTTCACGAGAAAAAGGCCAAAAACAAGAAGACCACCAACTACGGGGGAGGTCAGAAGCTGAAGATGAAAAAGGCGCTGAAGCACATGAAGCCTCTAAAGCCAGGCTCGAAGAAGCGCTAGGCTATTGGTTTCGATTAACCATCGTGAATTTTTTTGAGGGGGAATTAGTGGGCCGCGGAGCGGCCCATGTTTCCTGAAGGGGGGTACTTTACTTGGATGCAAGCCCCCAGCAGCTTCGCTGCCCTCGGTTTTTTCATTTTCTGCCGTCGCTCAAGCGAGCTTGGCTCGGCCTTAAATGAAAAAACCTAGGCCGAGGGCCTGGGTAGGTGTTCCGTGTAGAGGTGATTGAGAGGAGGTCTAACGCTAGTTAATCAATGAGTTTTTCTTCAATGGTTAATCGTTTTTTTGTTTACCCAGTTTGCGTAAAGCCAAATTGTAGTTATAAACAACAAAACCTGCTTCGAAAAACTCAAAGAGTTCCATCAATTGTTTATACTTACGCTCATCGTTCATTCTAGTCCAAAGCCATATAGTACGTGGATGGATGCCTCTTCGGAGATCCACACTAAACGTACAGCCTATGTAACGCTGATCAAAAGTGTTTGCTATTCGATATGGGCCATTGTCTCTCACTTGGTAGTTATAGGTTTCTAAAAACTGACTAAACTCATCTTGGTTTTTAAATAGTTTCAGCAGGGCGGTCATTGTGATTTTATAGAAGCTTGCCATGCTATTATTAATCCCATCGTTGTTAATCCTATAAAAACAACCCTTTTTACCTACTTGAACGAATAATAATTGGAGATCTAAATTAGTGGAAGCTAAAAACAGACTGTCTCTGAATTGCCTTAATCGCCTGCTTTGGGACATTCCAATGTCAAAAATTGTTTTCTTCTCATTATTGTCGCCAACATAGTCAAAGAAGTCCATTAATTCGTCAAGGATGTCGTTGCCCTCTTGAATTAATTCGATACCGGCTTCTCGGTAAATTAGTCGAGGGTCACCCTGAAACTGGTTCAAAAAGACTTCTGGCCGCTGCAAAGGTCTAAGCCTAATGTTCTCTGCTTTTGAGGTTTTATTCCACTGCATAAACTTGAATACATCCAAGAGTTGTTGCGGTTTTGGTTGATTAAAAAAGCTTGCGCCAAACGCCCCTGGGTTCATAATGCGGTGTGCTGAGGATAAATTCCCATACCAATGTTCTGCGATTGGATCGGCCCCTTCGATTACGCTTTTCGACGTTTTGCCAGTCCAAAAAACTTCAGCGGAGGAAGAGTTATAGAATAGCCAGGTTTTTAAAAATGTTTCAATCTGTCTTTTTTGTTGTGGTTTACTCTTTTGATGTTTAGGTAAAAGCGCTTTAGCACACTGAATGAACAGATCAATTTGGGAGATGAGCATTTTTTTAAGTTGTTTGTTTGGTCTTATTGGTATCTAAATGTTTGATAGCATAAGTGTGCTATTTGAATAGGCCTAGTTAGTTTAAATGTGTTAATGGCTCAGGGTGGTAGGTGAAAATTGACTTAAGTATTGGTTTTCCATCTAGTGCTTTTGAATGTGGAGTTCTCCAATCCGTTACTTGTTTAAGTTGGAATTACTCTATTCTTGACATTGGTGGAACTCGTCTACACACTACATGGCACTAAAAATCTAATTGTGCAATATTACAACAAACATTCGAACATTATAGTTGTTTGAATTTAGATATCTGTCATTGTAAAAGTAAATAATATACTTATATTTGCTCCATGATACTGTCTTTCTTCTTTTTTGCATTTGCCCCAGAGTTTGCACAACTAGCTCGATATCCCTTGCTTGATAAAATCAAGGTTAAGCTCTTCGATCTAAGGCGGAGTATTGACGAGCT
>Ga0315907_10006490_pt1 | contig 12398 bp, 8 predicted proteins | sample LakEriMetagenome_3_FD_203525 | JGI IMG/M metagenome (GOLD analysis project Ga0315907, IMG submission 203525) | Freshwater fungal communities from buoy surface, Lake Erie, Ohio, United States - Buoy 12 MA123 | ecosystem: Environmental > Aquatic > Freshwater > Lake > Lake biofilm | place: USA...
TTCTTTATAAGAGACCAGAAAGTGTTGTATTGATAGAAATTGTCTGACTTTGTGAAAGTTATTGTTTTGCTGTCATTCTCGTATATAGGATATTTCATGTAGTCTTGCAGATTCCTTTTGGGCTTTGGAGCAAGTTTTAATACACCTGAGCTTTGTTGTCCATTATACAAAACAGCTTTGTTGAAATAGTATTCATCTGTTTCCACTTTCCTACTGTCATCAAATACACCAAGTACACTAGGAAGGTATTGATACACTTTCGTGTAGTCTTTTACATTCTGAAGAATTTCATCATGATATTGATATGCAAAAGGATATTCAATGATGTAAGGATTGACACATCCGTAGAAGTTGTTATAGATGGTGGGGTTTGTAAGATGTCTCCAAATAGACCCTGTATTATGAAACTTGAACTGAATACTTGCAAGTTGTTGCATTGTTAGTTGCTGTATAGGAAATTGCCAAGACCTACCACAACACTTAGTTCCAGTGGAAGTGACAATAATAACATTGACAGAATTATTCACATTGAATGATAGTCCGTCAATCAATTGTTGTCTTGTTACATCAGAAGCAAGTGTATTCCCCAAATCATCTGATATGGAGAACACACTTGTTCTATTTCCTGCCTTCTTAAGTTTTAATGTGATAGTCATTTCTTATTCATTAAGGACATGTACAACTTGCAGCACTGTATGTAATTTCAGATATTGTTGCGCCTCCTATAGAAGTAGGAACAAGAGAATTTAGATACATACATGCTGTAATTGATTGATATCCCACTTCAACAACTTGTTCAACAGTGGCTCCACAACAGGTTATATATTGCACTGAACCTCTCACTGTTACATTAAAGAACACTTGTTGAACACATGGAATTGCAGGTATTCTTGTACTAGTGGTAGATGTTGTGCTACTACTGCTACTACTTGTTGAGCTTGTACTACTGCTACTTGTTGTAGATGTAGTGGCAGATGTGCCTACAATAGGAAGTGTTATAGAATTTGTACATGTTCCCTTTGACACCACTTTTATCAATGTTGCAGCATTGGGAACAGCATATGATGTGTATCCTGCTGTTAACGCTGCTTTTGAAATGTTAATTGCAAAAGGAGATGTATATCCATCAGCATCAGAATACAGATCAAAAGGACCTGTATCTGTTCCTGCTATTGTTAACGTTATCACTACTGTTTGTGCCATTTGTTATGGTATTGTTGTTGTTGTAGATGTTGTTGGAATACATCCTGTGCAGTTATTATTATCATTACAATTTGTTCCACAAGAACTAACTGTAATATTACTTCCCGGAATAGGAGGATAGGAAGAATTAGAACACACATATGCAATCTCTGTTTCATTGAATAGATATGCAACGTAGTCAATTGATCCACATGGTACATACAAGAACTCACTTCCTCCTCCCGGATTCTCAAGTTTATAACACACACAACCCGGATTTAGTGTAGTTGATGTACTACTTGTTGACGTACTACTTGATGTACTAGAGGAGGTTGTAGTGGTGGTAGTGGGTAGGCAAGATGTACATGTACCACTTGATGTACAAGACACTCCACAATTATAAACATTCACCCCTGCTACAAATATGTAAGGAGATGTAGCATTCAAACAAGCATTATACACTTCACCTGCGCCAATATCATATGCAGTGTAGAAGCTGTCACCACAATATCTCAGAGATATTGAAATTGGAGATGCTGTAGTGTTTACAAATGTAAAGCAGTTACAATCCAAGACAGTGGTTGTGGTGGAAGTTGTGGAACTACTTGTAGATGTACTTGTTGACGTAGAAGATGTTGTGCTTGTAGAAGTGGAAGATGTAGATGTAGAGCTAGTGGAAGATGTTGATGTGGAAGATGTTGAAGAAGATGTAGATGTGGTTGTTGAAGGCGTATAACAAGAGCATATCTCTGTAGGACCTTCATCACTAATTCTTGTATGCGGTTTGTTTACATCAAAGCATATTACATTACCAAGAGAACCACTTCCTGTTACAAATGTTCCATCACACTCATAGTAGCTATATGTACCAGTGGACGCAATTGTTCCTATGTGACATTCACATGGCAGAGCAAGTGTAGTGGTAGTGGATGTAGTTGAGCTTGATGTAGACGATGTACTTGTTGAGCTTGTACTAGATGTTGATGTACTGCTTGTAGATGAAGAAGACGTAGAGGAAGTTGTAGATGTAGTGGTGGAAGGAACGTAAATAGCAGAACCACCAAGAGAACAAATTGCTGCTCTAGCTTGTCCACCAAGCAGACAGTTTGGCGTGTAAATAGTAGTGGTAGATGTTGATGTAATAGGAGGTTGTTTAGCCACCACCAAATCAATATCACAACTTTCATTAATGCCAGAATAGAAGAAATTGTTTTCTCCTATGTACCAATTAGGAATATAGCTATGGAAACTCACCCAACTCTTTGTGTTGAAGTTGAATGAAATTGTCCAAGACTTGTTACAGAAATAATCAAGGTCTGTGAGATTTACAATCTTTCTCAAAGAGCCATTCTGAATATAGAACTCTTCAGAGCTAGCATCGTATTTTATATCTTTTGACAGAGGAATGTAATCAAGCTTTGTGATTATGATTCTGTCATATTTGCTGTCAAATACACCATGTAAACCAACACCATTGAAATGGTTGTCTACATTTACATCAGGGAAATACCTAAGGATTTCAAATGCTAAGTGGTCTGTCATAAACCTGTTGACACCACTGCCAAATCCTGTAAGTTCTTCAATAGCTGTACCTGAAATAAGGAATATCTGACCCCTCTTAGCATCAATTGTCACTTGTCCTTGAGGTATCTTCAGAAGCATTTTGTGTTGACTTCCTACATATCCCAAATCAGTTTCTGCAAAATCAACAGGAGGACTGCTTCTGAATAATGAATCATTACCAAGGTAGGCAGCTTGAGGATTGCTTGTTTCAACAGTGAGAAGAGTGTTATACAGCAAAGACTTGTTTTCAAACCTCGCAAGAATAGCTCTATTCTGAATACCATCCAAAGAAGTGAGCTTTCCGTAGTTCTGAGGGAAATCAAAGAAACTGATTGGTCTATATATCAACCAACTATTAATCCTGTTATCAGAGAAACTTTGTTGCCTGTCTGAATATATTGCTCTAAACGGAAAGTTTGTATAACAGAGTTGCTCCACCCAATCTACAGGGAGATGGGAGAAGAATGTTTCCTCATTCTGTTTAGAGAATCCTACATTGTAATAATAGGTGTTATCAAGAGCAATGGGAACATTTGATTGTTGTAACCAATCATCAGGTACACCTGAGCTCACGCGAGGCCAAAAGTCTCCTTCTCTATTATTAAATGCTTGTCTAAGATCAACATTCACTGTAGACTCACAATAGAAATAAGGAATACCATAAGCATACAGATACATCTTTCCATCATAGAAAGTTCTTCCGGGGTTAGGTTCTGATGCTGTAGAAGGAGGAAACTGACTATTAGGACAATCAAAGTTGTGAGCTTTGATAGATATAATATTCCTTAACTCATTAAGACCAACAGTTGTTGGATTAAAATCATAAAGAATTGATCTTGAAGAAAACCAATATTTAGGATAGGCAATGTTTCCTATTTCATCATAGAATACATCACTATCATCAGGAGCTCCTACCCTATCATCAATGAAGAAGGGAAGCTTTGTTTTGAATGCAAACTTATTAATGAATGTGTCCCCACCAAATATTGTAGTGGAAGAAGTATTGTTTAAATTAACTTGATATCCGGTGTCAATTGTCTGGTAGGAGTACATCTGCCCCCACTGATTAGGAAATATTGATTTTATAGATGCATAGTATGAAACTGTCTTAATGTCACTCAGTTGCTCAGGTGTAGCACAAAGAGACTTTTGAGAAACTGTATATCTTGATTCATCACTAATTATAGGAGATGTACCAAATAAAAGATTGGGAGTTTGAGAAGGAGCAGGAAGGAATGTCTTGTTTACATCTGTTCTCAGATATACAGAAGATTCCCTGCTAAAGTTATTTATATCATGGGTGTCTCTTACATTCTGTACACCGGGGAACAGATATTGAACAATGTCAAGAGGTCTTTGCTTTATACCAAGATCGTTGTCTACATTTGCATAGTAGTCGTAGCTTGCAATTGAATTATAGGAATAAGCATAGTTTCTTCTTGTTATTCCATTAATAAATGTTGTAAGATAGGCTTGATATGCAGTGAACATTGCTGTAGGGTCTCCACCACTAACATCTTCACTTGATATCAAAGCATCATCTTGTGCTTCGTAAGAAAGAAGTTTGTAAAGAGCATGTTCTCTCACCTGTACATGATGACCTCTTCCTGCACCAAATACTACATTCTCAATCTTCAATATATCTCCAAGGAAAGGGGAACCAAATGATGTATCAGGAGAATTAAATACATTTCTGTATTTGTAGTCATCGTCTTTGAAAGCATTAAGTTGAGGAGGAAGACAGAAGTTGTTTCCTCCTACAGTGCCGTCAGAAAGTTGTCTTATTGTATATCCTCCAATATGAAATCCTACAGAAGGGACAGTACCAAGTTGCACTTGAAGAGTTCTATTCTGTCTTGTACCAAGTGTAAAAGATTGTACAGTTCCATTTATATCTGTATATGAAAAAGTAGCAATGATGCCGTCACATGATACATAATATGTGTCATATTTTACAGGAATAGGAGCAGATGAGAATGTTCCTTCAAGAGCTGTAGGCTTTGTAATAGAACACACTTCATAAGTGACACCTGTAAGCATTTGAGCACTTGCTGTTTCTCCAGTGAAACAATCTGTGTATTCATATAAGCCTGTTGTTCCACATATAAATCTAAACGTAAGACATTCTAAATTGAAAGCATTGTTCTTTTCAAGAAGGAAGGGGTCTTCTCTCAAGTCATTGTAAGGATAGTTGGGGAAGAAATATTCTGTTCCTTCTCTCTCATATTTTCCTACATTTCTGAGAATACCTTTAGCAATAACAGACTTGTTTGTAGACCTGTCACCTCTCACTATCTTGAATCCTGCAATATTGTTCTTCTCTTGAGAAGTGAGGTCTGATGTACCAATTAGTGAAAGCACTTGACTTACATCAATCTTCACACCTATTGGGAACACACTTCTGTCTTGCATTACAACAGAAATGTTTGGAGCAATTGTATATGACCCACTCTCAAATATAGGACTCACTTTAACATCAGGAAACTTGTGGTGTCTGATAGGAGTGTTTGCAAGTTCTCCCCACACATCATCATTACAAGGATAGAGGTCAGTAGATTCCCAATATGCAAACTCTCCATATTCATGAGGAGTGGCACTATTGATATTGGGTCCTGAAGCTGCTCCTGTTACAGAAGCAGTGTTATATATCTTCCAATAAGGAGCAAATCCTACACCACCTGATGTATAATCAGGAGTGCCAATAAAGTCAGGGTTGGTGTCAGGAACATCAGGTTTTGTGAATTCATTTGAATTCTTTGCTCTACCGGGGATGTGAAATCCATCTGTTTGTTTACCATTCTTGAGAAGGAATACAATTTCAAAAGCATACACCTCATCTCTCATATACCCTCTCAGATTTGTGGCATTCAGTTCATCTGAATAATCCTCATCAGCAGGGAGTTTATATGTTTGCCAATTTAGGTCAATTTGATTGGCAATCTTTTGATAATTAATTCTATCAATAGATGTAAGGTTGTCCCACACAAGAACATCTTGCACAGCTGTAAGGTCTTGTGCAATCTCGTAATAAGGAAACCTTTCAAATATGTCGTTAAGAGTGAGATTAATTTGTGTTTGATTCTGTCCTGTGTATGTAATAGACCTTGTACTGTCATCAATGAAATATGTTCCTACAAGCTGTACAGAAGTTTCATTGTTAATAGTCTTGATTACAGCAAGGTTGAAATACTGAAAATACCCTGTAATGTCTATGTCATTAATGTCTAAAATGATGGCTCTTCCTACAGGATAGTTGAGATCAGGAGTGACAATATCAGGATTTGCAATAGGTGTAGGATTGGTTACAGAGTAGTAGGAAGTGTACCCATTACCTGAAACATCACAATACTGAATTGCAAACTGATAGGTTCCTGCAATCAGGTTACCTATATTTGTCACCTCTCTTACATTCAGAGAAGGGATTGCAAAGTCAGGCTGTACGTTAAGCTTGTTGCAATCTATCTCATCTATTGTCTCATTATCACAAACATCAGTTCCCGGTCTAATCTTCTTAACACTTGACAAATTATCTATGTCAAGATATCTACGAGGATTAAGTCCATCTGTCCAATATATCTCCGTTGTACAATTAGTTATCTTGTGTACACTCTTGTGTATAGGATGATTGATATTGAAATTAAGACAGGGTGCATTTATGTATGTTTTGTAAATGCAGTCATTATTATCCATATACCCAATCTCACTCTCACCTGTTTCAGGATGAATGAGAAAGAATATATGCTTGTTCTTTTCATTTATGAAATGCGTACCTATTAGAATAAATCCATCAGGGAAATTGACACAAAGCTCATTAGCAGGTTCATTCTGATAATTAACACCATTAGCATCGAAATTCTCAACCGCTGCATTAAGGGCATAAGTGAGCTGTCCCTTCTTAACCTGATTAAGGGTTTGGTCCATATTAAGACCAGAAACAGCAGCGTTATTTTCCTGCCTTATGTTTGATTGTTGTTCGTCAGCCATTGTTAGTTATTTCTACGCCAATTTCTAGATATTCTATTAGGAAGCTCATACATATTAAACCTGTTAAGGTCTTGTTTGATTCTTCTCTGTTTAGCCCAAACATCTTGCTTCTTAATCTCAATATCAGCCATGATGAATGCTTCTTCAGAGAGCTGCTTGTAATATCCAAGCTTCTTCTGAAGTTGGTCAAAGGTTTCATCATTTATCTGATTAGCAAGTGTTTCAAACACTTTGTATTTGATGAATGCTTCAATATATTCTCTTATACGGAAGTTGTCAGGAACCATTTGATTACCACTTCCATCAAACTCATAGGCATAGAAAATAAGATGTACAATTCCATTTCTGAAATTGGTTACAAACTTATTGTCTCTAATGTCAAAGCTATCATATCCTGCACTTCCGGGAGTGAATTCATGTAATAGAGGATTTGTAGCTGTGAATCTCCATGCATCTGTATAATCCACTTCACATTTATTCCTTGCAGAAATGTTTCCCGGTTTGAGCAAATATGATTTTTTATAGGATCTTGTCATCTGATGATTGGTCTTATACACAGCCTGAATTAAATCAGGCATACATGTACAATTATCAGGAGGACAATTAGATGTGCAAGGAACGCCATTAGAAATAACAGGACTCACCTGAATGGTGTTCTCTGTTGCTGCTTGAGAATAGAATGAGTTAGCTGTCTGATAGGGATATTGAGGAATCTCTGTACACATCCATGCTTCTCTTACAGCATAGAAGTTATCAGGAAGTCTTGCCTCAAAGTCTTGAATCTCAAGAGGTGTTTCAGAGATGACATAAGTGGTTCTTCCCAACTTTCTCAGACATTTGTCAAGATAGGTGGGGAACATTAAATCATCAACAGCTCCTGTGTCAAAGTAGCTTTTAAGCTCTTCCTTGACAGTGGAATACACCATCTCAGGACTGATGAAATCATATTTAAAATAGTATGACATGTTTTAGATTTTCCAAGTGCGATAAATGTGTTGGTATTTATCGTTGGTTTGGATGTAATGAGCTAAGAGTCTTGATGTCACTCTTGTAGGCTTGAAATACCAAAGGTCACTATGCTTGAATCTAGTTGATTCTTTAAACCACACCCAACCAAAGAAATAGCCCTCAGTATGATAGTTGAAGTTGTAAATGATTTTACCTTTCTCCTTGGTCTTTTTCCAATCAACAGCAAGATTGATGAATTCGTCATTAGGACCTTTCATCTTTCTTCTCTTCTTTTTGTTGATGGTAAATTCACCAAGTCCGTAAGGGAGCTTTGCTCTTTCTCCAGTTTCAAGTATGTAGTTTCTGAAACTGTCGTTAAATGAGTAGAGAATGTTTCTCCACTCGTCAAATGTAAGAGATATAGAAGGATGTTTCTTACAAAAGTCGTTATAGTTCTCTCTGCTTGCTGTTCTAAATTCTATTGCTCTCCTCGGCATAATCAACTTCCATTAGGTGCATTTGCAGCCTGACCATCTAGATTATTTTGTGTCATATCTTCCTTCACTCTGAAGTATGTGTTGAGAAGCTTCTGTGATACAAGCTCCAACACCTGCTTCTCCAAATATCCCGGACATGCATATTCTTTGTCAAGAGGGTTTTTACACTTCTCTGTAACATCAACATTTTGAGAGCAGCTGCAATTCTCAGGATAGAGAATTTCATTGGGTACATCCTGCTCAAAGTATGCAGCAATCCTTATAGCTCTTAGCAGAGGATTAGTTACATACAAATACCCATTCATTATCCAGTAATAGGTTTCGTTCTTGATTACAGGAAGTTTAAGGAGATTGACATATCTATTCACTGTAATCTCCTTGAGTTTCTTTCCTGTTCCACCCATTGCATTAATTGAATAAACTCCCTGAATTAGATATTGGTAATTACCTTCTGCTATTCTAGGGAGTTTGAATTTTGTTCTTGCAATTCTACATTCATCTACATACTCACAGCATTCAGAAATAGGCACTTCTTCAAGCTCTAAACAAGGAATAGTGGTGAAGATGGTGGACGTAGCCCAAAGCTTTCTCAGATTGGTTTCCCTCTTGACAAGCAAGAGAGTGCTGTTCTTAATCTCAGAAGCAATAGTTCTGTCTGTGATTAAGCTATCAGTAGAGAGAAGCTTGTGCATGCTTCTCACATCACTTACCAATTTTCTGAGCGTAGCCATTATAAATACTGTTTGTATATGTTTGTCATTCCATCTATTTCATCAATAAGGAATGCTGTCACTTCACCTTTCACACATGTATATCCTTTTCTGCTGTCCCAACTGCTCTTTGCATTTGAGAATGCAGGAATTTGATAAAACTTAATACCGTTAATTGACTGTGTAACCTCATGATGTCTGTCTCCTGTGAATACATAGAAATATTCATGGTCTGACCATTCATCTTTATATTCCATTGGAAACACTGTTGCCAATGTTTGAGCTTTCATTACATCTCCATGATTGAACATCATTGCTGTATTTCCATAGCTTACATACTTTCTGTAAGCAGGAGATGTATCAAACATCACTCTTGGCTCATCTCTGTAATATGCCTCAAGCCAACTTATCAAATGCCATCCTACATATTCATCATGGTTTCCGGGGATATAAATCACATCCACCATTTGAGACATTTCTAACAGCTTGTCAATCATCCATGTTTCATGATGACATATCAATTCAAATGATTGATGATATGTCAGAATGTTATCTTGAGGAGTACCTTTAGTAGTGGTGTTTGTAAACTCACTATTAAACTCGTCAGATCCTATGATGTAAATAGACTTTGCTAAATATCCTGCAATTGCAGCTTGGTTAATAATTGTGGTAAGTTTTAAATCCACTCTCCTAAATCTATCAGCAATTGAATTGTCGCCATCTACGTCAAACTTATTGTAATGAGCATCTTGTTTATTAATTACAAGACATACATCATTTTCAAAGAATTCTCTTTTAATAGGAGCTTGTACAGAAGGTTTGTTAGGAGTGTAATTCTTGAGAAAGTCGATGAATGATTCTTGGTAAATGTTTTCTTCTGTCTTCTTTGTCAACCAAGCTTTCACTTGCCAATGAGGAGTATTGTTGTTTCCCCAGTAGTTCTGAACATATTTAGCAATCTCCCATTTAGAAGTGTCTATTTTACATTTCTCAATCAGCTCATCAAGTGTTCTGATTTCATTATTGCATTTCAACACAACTTCCCCTGTACCTTTCTTCAAGTCTTCTTCAAACTTCAGAATGACATCTTCAAGTTCTCCTACATATGCAGCAACTTCTGCGTCTTTTCTTATGTCTTCGCTTTCTTGTAATTGCTTCATTAGTCTTTTAATCTCCTTCTCAGAGATGCCGAGTTTATCAGCATAAAATGATTTTGACTTCTTCCAGCCCATCATTTTTCTGAGACTTTCTAAAAGATGTTGATTATCAGACATTTAGAAGTTTTTAAAAAATAAAATTGGCGTGAAGATATAAAACGTTTTCCATATAACCAAATTAATTTAACTAACTTTATTATATACTATAATCTACATAATTAAAAACCCCCAGTATAGAAATACCGGGGGAAAACTTTTACAAAACCAACAAAAGTAAAAGCTTTTTCATATTGTGTTTAAGGGATGTACATAATGTAGTAAGCACCCATCATTGGTTGATTATTACTGTGAGGCTGTCCTCCTCCTGTGTCAGAAATAGTGTGAGTGTGTGTAGGGTCAGTAAGAGTGACAGTAAGACCACTGGGATTGGTAAATGCAGTGCCTAGTCCTTGTGTAGAGTTGAATGTAGGATATACAGGTGAACCATTAGGAGCTTCTGATTGAGAAGATGTACCAGTGATTGTTCTTGTAATCCCTGTAGCAGAATTTGCAGCACTATGATTGTGAGCAGGAATTTGAGCAGTGGTGAGACTGATGGAATTGGTTCCTTGCTTTGTTCCTAAAGAATAACTAGGATTAAATGCAGAAGGAATAACATTAGTGTCCATTGTGGGACCACCCATTGTACCATCAGTTGTACCCACTGTAGACCTACCACGAAGATCAGGAGTGAAGTTCAATCCATTACACAAGTAGATTTTTTCCCAATATCCTATACCTGCACCTGTGAGACTAAGAGCATCTCCTGTAGCAGGATAGTTGCTCAATTGTCCAAAATAAGGCATTGCTACATAAGGAACCATTTTGGTGTAAGCCTTGTTAGCAGGAGCAAGTGTTGCAAGATAGGCAGCAATGTAGGAATTAATGTCAGCTATCTTTACATAATTAGTGTTTACATTGAGAATCAGTGCTGTAAGACCTGTGTCAAGAGAACAAAGCTTTGTAATAATAGCTTGTACAATCTGATGGGTATCAGAAGATGCAGTGACACCTGTAAGACATCCAATTGTATAATCAGCATTAAGAGCTGTAATGTCAGCCTTAATAGCTGTCACTTGTGTCTGAAGGTCACAAATAGCCTTAATCAGTGTAATGATGAGTTCATCAAGCTGATAACTAGGACATGTAGGAAGATGTTTCTTAATAAGATCACATATTACACTCTGTGGTACATCAATTACAATTCCAGTGCCATCAAGTGTAGAAATAATAAACTTTGCCAATTGCTCTTCTACATGCAGAAGAGTGTCTCCATATGATATACCAAGTGCAGGAATATCTGCTCCTGTGTATTTCACACATTTGTCAGATGTTATCTCTGCACAGCCATTGAAGCAGTTTGAGCAGGACATTTTACGATTATTTATGAATTAACAATTTCACCTTGCTTGCAATCTGTTTTACTGTGAAACAAGATGCATAGTCAGGATTACAATACTTAAAAAGAAGGATGCGCTTGTAATTAAGCAAATCTTTAATAATGTCTCCCTTAATTGTCTTGTTTAGAGAGAATACGATATTGTTGAATTCTCGTTGAGCAAGCTCTCTGAGTTTACAGTCAATATCATTGAGAAGTGCAGGAATACTAGCACACTCAACACAATTTGTAAGCCTTGGAGATAACATTTTTTATCCTGTTTGTTGTTTGTTTTATAGCAGCATTACAAGCAGAGCATAGTCCATTTATAAGCTGACATCCACATCCTACACTAATGCCACATTTAGAACAACGTGCCATAATTAACAATTGTAATATGCAGTGATTGTATAATTGTTTCCTGTACATCCACATCCATCAGAAGAGAAGTTTCTTAACATTCTTGCTGCCTGATCATACAACGTATTTGCTGTATCCACTGCACAGTTATTAGCTGCTGCAATGGATCCTTGGATGAAATAGTATATGCTGTCCAATGCAACCTTTTGTTGCTTCTTGATAGCCAAATCACATTCCATCATGTCAAGCTTCATAAAAGCATTGTCAAATTTCTCCTGCAACTGATCCACTCTCATTATTGTCTTTGTAACAGATTCTGTAGATGTATTGTACGTTAGGGTGTATACACCATCAGGAATAGGTAAAGTGTCTACACCTACAGCTGTTAGTTCAAGATTTGTAGAATTAAAGAGATTGATCTGATTAGGAGAGAATACAATAGTGACAGGGTTGAATCCCGGAACTGTAATATCTATCTCTGGACTAACAGGAGGAACAGAATATACAGAAGCATCCACCACAGCCATTGTGTATGTACTATATGTAGGAACCACTAATATATCTAAGCTCATGTTATTCA
>Ga0315907_10006491_pt1 | contig 12396 bp, 10 predicted proteins | sample LakEriMetagenome_3_FD_203525 | JGI IMG/M metagenome (GOLD analysis project Ga0315907, IMG submission 203525) | Freshwater fungal communities from buoy surface, Lake Erie, Ohio, United States - Buoy 12 MA123 | ecosystem: Environmental > Aquatic > Freshwater > Lake > Lake biofilm | place: USA...
CGACCTGCCCCGCGGCGTTGAGCTGGATCCTCTCGTACGACAGCGCGGGGCGCGTGATGTAGCGGCACAACTGCTCCAGCCGCTTGCGATCGGGTGCCTCGACTCGTACCCCGGCATGCAGGCTGAAGCCGTCGATGTCGGCGCACAGGGGTTGGCGCGCCCGATCCTCGCGCGGCATCGCGCCACGCAGCGAACGATCGGCAATACAGTACCGAACTGCGGACCCCGGCGGTGGGAGACCAAGCAGCTCGCCTCGCCGAACGCGTCCTCCGTCACCGTGACCGCGGACCAGCAGGGCACGGCCTGGCTGCTGGTGGGCATGGACTCGGGCTTCGAATCCCTGAGCCGCATCTACCTGCAGCGCGTCGCGGTCACGCTCACGCCGACCGCCCGCTAGCCCCGACCCTGCGACACCCGCCGGGTCGGCGCAGGGTGGAGCGTGATTTGCAGGCCAGCGTACCGCGCGGCGACCGCAAGGAGTTGCAGGCGATGCTGGTTGCCACTCGCCATGATCTGGGCGGCCACAGTCCGATGTTTGTCCCGTCAACGGAGAACTCCCATGTTCCATACCCGTGCCCCGATCGCAGCGTTCACGATGATGGGTCTGTTGGCCTGCATTGGCTCCGGACGAACGGTTCCCACCGAGCCCCCGGCCGCGGCGGCACGGAAGGTACCAGGCACCGGCCAGCTCGCCTGTTTCAACGAGGTGTCGCCGATCCCCTGCCCGTCTGCTGGCCAACCATTCTTTGGGCAGGACGGCAACGCCGATGGGCGGGCGCTCTCACTGCAAGTGAACGCCGACGGCACGGTCACGGATCTCGTCACTGGCCTCATCTGGACCCGGGCGGTGTCCGGCCCACTCAGCTGGGACGAGGCCAGGATGCGCGCCGCGGCGCTGCGGACCGCTGGCCACACCGATTGGCGCGTGCCCACCATCAAGGAGCTGTATACGCTCATCGATTTCGGTCGCGGCTACTTCTCCACGGTCGCCGCGACGTCGGTGCCGTTTCTCGATACCACGCGCTTCGATTTCGCGTACGCCACCGGCGAACGGTTCTTCGACGTCCAGCTGTGGTCCGCCACCGCCTACGTGGCCACCACCATGAACAACGACGCCACGGTGTTCGGCGTCAACTTCGCGGACGGGCGCATCAAGGGGTATCCGCGCTTCGAGCCCGGAAGCAACGGTCGCGTTCCGCATTTGATGCGCGTCCGCTATGTGCGCGGACCCGCCTACGGCGAGAACCGCTATATCGATCGGGGCGATGGAACGGTGATGGATGCCACCACCGGTCTCACCTGGCAGCAGGTCGATGACGGGACGCCGCGGAATTGGCGGGACGCCCTGGCGTACTGCGCCGCGCTGGACGTGGGGGGGCAGACCGGATGGCGCCTGCCGAACGCGAAGGAGTTGCACACCATCGTGGATTACACCCGAGCGCCGACCGTCACCGGCACGGCCGCCCTCGCACCGCCGCTGCGCGCCAGCTCGATGGAGTCGTACTACTGGAGCGGGACCACGATCGCCGATGGGCCGTCCGACGACCGGTATGGCAAGGCCGTCTACTTCGCATTCGGGCGCGCCCTCGGCTGGATGGAGATGCCCCCCGGCTCGGGGCTCGTCCAACTGATCGACGTGCATGGCGCCGGTGCGCAGCGCGCCGACTTCAAGCGCGGGAATCCGGCGCAATTCCCGCGGGGCTTCGGGCCGCAGGGCGACGAGGTGCGCATCACCAACTTCGTGCGGTGCGTGCGGGGGTAAGGCGGCAGCGGTGCCACCGCCCGCATCTTCGGCGCGATCCGAACAGCCCGCTCCTGAATGTCCGGCGAACATGGCTTGCGTGGCTTCCAACCCGTCCGGGCGGCGTTGATCATGCGCTCACGTCTCACCACGCTGGGAGCCTCCATCAACGCCGGGGCAGTTCCGGTCGTGTTCCGGAGCATAGCCGGCCACGTTCACCCGCAGGTCCTCGCTGAGGACGGTGACCGCAGCGGCCCGGTGGTAGCTCACCCGCTCGAGCCGGCTCGCAACACGGATCACGTGGCGGTTCGTGATCGCGCCGGTGCGTACGGCCGCGTCGGGGAACACGTCCTGGATGTTGAACACGAGCGAGCCGCGTCGCACGAGGTGCGTGGTCCACCCGGTGAGACCCATGGTGAGCGGGGGCGACATCGCGATCACCGCGTCGACGCGGCCGCCGCGCCAGCTGGTGATGCCCGTGAGCGCGGAGAAGCCGACGAACCCCAGCGCGCGGCGGACGAGGTTGGTCTTGTCGCCGCCGGGGAACGGGTTCACACGGGTGATCGAACCCCACGGGGTGGCGTCCCGCCGGATCCATCGACCTTCCCACCCGGGTTCGATCGCGTGCGTCCGGTACCACGGCAGCGACGTGACGACGTGCAGCTCGTGGCCGCGGGCGGCGAGCTCGTGCACGATGCGCGTCATGACGTCGCCGGTGGGCGCCGTGTCGGGTTCGAAGTGCGGGCACAGCACCGCGAGCCGCAAGGGTGCCCGATCGTTCACGCTGCCCCCATCAGTGCGTATGCGTCGAGCAGGGCCTCGCCCGAGCGGCGCGACGTGAACGCCTCGACGCGCCGGTGCCCGGCGGCGACGAGCTCGTCGCGCCGGCACCGCACCTCGAGCAGACCGGCCGCCCACGCGTCGCGATCGAGCGGCGCGACGACGGCAGCGTCGCCGACCACATCGGGCAGGCACGTCGCGTCGCTGCACAGCACCGGCGTGCCGAGCGCCATCGCCTCGATCAACGGCGCGCCGAAGCCCTCGTACCGACTCGGGAACACCAGGGCCTCGGCCATGGCGATCAGACCGTTCCTGTCGGCATCGCTCACCCTGCCGGCGCGCACGATTCGGGCCCGGGTCGCGGCGGGAGCAGCGGCGATCGCCGCGTCGACGGCCGCGTCGGCCAGGCCGCTGCCACCGATGAACACCAGCCGGAGATCGGGCTCCGACCACACCGAGGCCATCAGCTCGACGAGGAAGACGTGGTTCTTGTGGGGCGCGGTCATCGCCGGGAACACCAGCACCGGCCCGTCGCCGAGCCCGAGCCGGGCCCGCAGCGCGGCCTCGTCGGTGCGTTCGACGAGCAGCTCGGGCTCGTACCCGTGCGGGACGACGACGACCCGGTCTGGCGCGATGCCCAACTCGCGGATAACGCTGCCGCGCACGTACTCGCTGGGCACCGTCACCAGCGCGGCCCGGCGCGCCGAGCCGGGGATCATCGCGTCGAGATACCGCCGCTTCAGCGGGGTGAAGTACTCGGGGAACGTGCGGTACTGCAGGTCGTGGATCGTGAGGAGGAACGGTCGCCGGGCCGGGCGGGGCGCGGTGCCGCCACCGTGCTGCACGACGTCGAACCCACCCGACCGGGCGAACAGCCAGGTGCTCTCCGCGGCGATGCGCTGCCAGCGCCGCCTCCCGTCGACCGGGGCCGAGACGAACGTCGCGCCGGCGAGCAGATCGGTGTACCGGCCGACGAACGCCGTCGGTGCGAACACGGTCAGGTCGAGCGAGGGTCGCGCCTCGAGCGCGCCGGCCAACTGCCGCACCAGGTACTGCTCCGAGCCGCCGACGTCACCCGGCACGCACCACATCAGGTTGACCGCGACCCTCATGCCAGCTCACTCATGCGAGCTCACTCATGCCAGCTCGCGGTACACCTGCGCGGTGAGCGCGGCCGTGGTGCGCCAGCTGCGCTTGGTGGCGCGGGCGATGCCCTTGGCCGACAGCTCGGCGCGCCTCGACATCGCCGAGCATAGGAAATTCAAACGCCCTTTTCAAGCTGACAGGCCCCGGGGTAAACCCGACAGCGCCGCTTGATCCGGGTCTGGCCCATCCATCCACGGCCAGACAAGACGCATCGAGGCTCGGCCCGACACGTCGCGCGCCGCTCGCACGGTCGCGCGCCCGGGTTCACACGGGTCCTGAGGCCGCCCGCCGGCGTGGTGACACTTGAGACGGGCAGCGCCAGCCCGGCCAGGTCACACGTCGCAGCCTCGATGTGCCTTCGGTGGGGGCGGTGCGCTTGGACAGTCGCCTGAAACCCTCCCTCCACCAGGTCCGGGCTCAGTGCGCCCAGGCCTCACCCGTCTCACTCACCCGGCCCCGGGGCCCCTTGCAGGGCGCGCCGGGCCAGTGGCCCGGCCCCTCGCCAGGCACAAGCAGTCCACTGGACTGCTTGTGTCCGGGCTCGGCGGCTGTGGATCCAGTCCGAGGTGGCTCAGGATCTTCTCCATCACCGGCCGCTCGAGGAAGGCCCCGATGATCTTCAGTTCTCCGTCGCCGCAGTTCGGGCACCGCTCCGTGTCGATGTCAGACTCCTGCTCCGCCTTCTTCGAGAACGGCCGGCGCACACCCATCGGCTTGACGGGATGGCTGCGGAAGCACGGCATCCGACGCGTGGTGCTGTGCGCGCTGGCCACCGATTTTTGCGTCGCCTACTCCGCGATCGACGCGGGGTACCAGGGTTTCGAGGCGGTGGTGACGCTCGACGCCTGCCGCGGCATCGACCTCGGCGGCTCGCTCGACGCCGCGCTGGCGCAGATGCGCGAGGCGGGCGTGGTCCTGGCCACGTCCCTGGCGTTGCCTGGCTGAGGGTGCGCCCTCGCGTCCCGGCCTCCCCAGGGCGCCGCGCCCGGCATCGTGCGCATGCGGGATACCGGGTGCCGCGAGGGATCGCCAGCGCGTGTCATTCCCCCATGGGCGAAATCCCGGGTTGCGGCTGCGCGCCGTTTTGGGTAGATTGCACTTCATGTAGTGAACACAACAAATTGGTTCAGTGCTCACTACATGAAAACATCCCGCCCCACCATGCGTTCCGTTCCAAGCATCATGCCCGTGGCCACGGATGTGCCGTGCCCGGGCGCGCATCCGCGGGGCTCGCGCGCATGATCCGCATCACCTCGTGGGCCGACTACCTCGAGACGGTCGGCCGGTTCGAGCAGTGGGCCTTCCGTGGCCAGCCCGGTCCCGATCTGCCGCTGCTGCCTTCGCTGGCGCGGCGCCTGGTGCGCCACGCACCGGACCGCGCGCTGTGGCCCTTGCGCGAGAGGCGGGCCATGCGCATCTTCCGCCGCAAGGCGCACGTGCACGTGAACGACGGCGCGGTGCTGGACGACGACCTTCGGGTGCTGGCCATGATGCAGCACCACGGTGCGGCCACCCGGCTGCTGGATTTCACCAAGTCGCCTTTCGTGGCGGCCTTCTTCGCGTTGGAGGCCAGCGCCGGCACCTCGGTGGTGCATGCGTTGAACACGCCTTCGCTGTGGGGCAGGGCGCCCGCCTTCGATCGCAGCCTGCGCCGTGAAGTCATCGATCCGCGCCGGCCGGGCCACTACGAGCGCTACTTCATCGACAACCGCCACCCGCTGGTATGGTTCGGCGAGCCCTCGGAGATGGACCGGCGGCTGGTCGCGCAATCGGGCCTGTTCGTCCTGCCCGGCGTGCTGGACACCCCGCTGGATCGCTTGCTCGAACACTACGCCGAGGAAGGCGAGACGCTGCTGCAGACCATCGTCCTGGCCCCCGAGGTCAGGGTGCAGGCGATGCGCGAGCTCTACCGCATGAACATCACCTACGCCACGCTGTGGCCCGACCTGGACGGGCTCGCGCGTTCCATCAACCAGGAACTGGAGTCGATCTGGCAGCCGCTGATCGACGATTTTCAACGTCCACCGGAGTCCACACCATGAATGCAAACCGCCGAGTCTTTGCCGCCCGTGCCACCCGTACCCTGGGGGCCACCTTGCTGGCGTTGGCAGCCAGCGCCGCCTTGTCGATCGCCCACGCCCAGGCCGGCGCCATGAAGGTCACCTTGGCCGGGGGCTCGGTGGGTGGCGCCTGGAGCGCCATCGGCAACGCCATCGGCGAGACGCTGCGCAAGGAGTACACCAGCACCTCGTTCACCTACGAGCCCGGGCGCGAAGCCGGCAACCTGCAGTTGGTGTCCTCCGGCAAGGTGGAGCTGGGCATCGCCCACGCGCAGCTGGCCAAGCAGGCCGCCGCCGGGGTCGACCCGTTCAAGGCGCCGCTGACCAACGTCCGCGCCATCGCCATGATCGACCCCGAAGCGGCCGTGCAGATCTTCGCCCACAAGAACTCGGGCATCACCTCGATCGAGCAGATCCGCGACAAGAAGATGCCCGTGCGCGTGGCGCTGAACTCCAAGGGCACGCTGATGGCCATCACCGGCGAACAGGTGTTCGAGGCCTACGGCTTCTCCGTCAAGGACATCGCATCCTGGGGAGGCCGGGTGGACTACGTGGCCTACAACAACGGCCTGGCCTCGATGAAGAACGGTCAGATCGATCTGATCATCAACATGCTGGCCTTCCCGGCCGGGCAGGTGACCAACGCCGCGCGCGACATCCCGCTGGCCATGATCGGGCTCAGCCCGGACGCCATCGGCAAGCTCAACGGCAAGCTCGGCACCGAATCCATCGACGTGCCGGCCGGCACCTACGACTTCGCACCCCAGAAGGTCAACACCGTGCGCGGCAGCGTGGTGGTGGTGGCTTCCACCGACATGAAGGACGAGGACGCCGCGCGCATCGTCTCGGCCATGCTCAAGCACTTCGATTTCCTGCAGAAGTCGCACGCGACGCTGGCCCGCCTGACCCCGGCGAGCCTGACGCAGGTGGCGCCGCTGCAGCTGCACCCGGGTGCGGCCGCGGCCTACCGCAAGGCCGGGCTGATCAAGTGAGGTTCGGCTTGACGATGTCGACGCGGCACGGGCCGTGCGCAGCGGTCTTCGGCGGGGTCAACGCTTGAGCTGGCTTGACCACATCGGTGCCGGCCGGTCGCGCGAGTTGAGCGCGCCGGCTCGCGTCGTGAGCGCGGCCGTCTCGCTGATGCTGGCCGTCATGTTCATCGGCGCGGCGGCCGGCGCCTACATCGACGAGACGCTGGGCCTGTACCTGTTCCTGGGCGGCGTGCTGGTGCTGGCTTTCTTGCACACCACCGGCAACCGCCTGCGCCCGGTGCACGACAGCGTTGCCGGCTGGCTGCTGGCGCTGGCCTCGGCGGGTTGCTGCGCCTACTTTGTGCTGATGCTGCCTGCGCACAAGGAGCGCCTGCCCGTCATCGACCCGCTGACCACCGCCGACATCGCGGTGTCGCTGGCGCTGATGCTGCTGGTGCTGGAAGCTACGCGCCGCACCATCGGTGTGACGCTGGTGCTGCTGGTCAGCCTGTTCCTGGTCTATGCCGTTGGAGGCAGCCGCTTGAGCGGTGCCTTTTCGCACCGCGGCATGGGCCTGCCCGAGATGATCGACCAGCTCGTCTTCAGCAACAACGGGCTGTTCGGCCCGGCGCTGGAGGTGGCGGCCTACCTGGTGTTCATCTTCGTGCTGTTCGGCGCGCTGCTCGATCGTTTCGGCGGCGCCGATTTCTTTCACCGCCTGTCCAACGCGCTGGTCGGCCGCCAGGTGGGCGGGCCGGCCAAGGTGGCGGTGGTGTCGTCGGGGCTTTACGGCTCGGTGTCGGGCTCGCCCACGGCCGATGTCGTCACCACCGGCTCTTTCACCATCCCGCTGATGATGCGCACCGGCTTCACCCCCGTGCGCGCGGCGGCCATCGAGGCGGCGGCCTCCACCGGTGGCTCTATCCTGCCGCCGGTGATGGGCTCGGCCGCCTTCCTGATGTCGGATTTCACCGGCATCCCCTACGGCAAGATCGTGGTGGCGGCCATCGTGCCGGCGCTGCTGTACTACCTGTGCGTGTACCTGTCGGTGGCGCTGGCCTCGCAGCAAGCGGGCTTGAAGCCGACGGAGGAGGGGCGCATCGAGCGCCTGCGCGACGTGCTGGCCAGCCAGTGGTTCTACCTGGCGCCGCTGGTGACCATCGGCTGGGGTGTCATCGCACTCAACCGCCCGGCCTTCGCCGGGGCGCTGGCCTGCGCGGCCTTGGTACCCATCGTGCTGTGGCGTGAGCGGCACCCGATGCGCATCGCCGCCAGCGTCGGCCGTGGCCTGGTGGAAGGCATGCAGCGCATCGTCGTCGTCGGAGTGGCCTGCGCGGTGGCGGGCCTGGTGGTGGGCACGCTGTCCATGACCGACCTGAGTGGCAAGATCAGCTCGGGCCTGTTCCTGCTGGCATCCGGCAGCCACCTGCTGACCGTGCTGACGGCCGTGCTGGTGATCATCGTGCTGGGCATGGGCATGCCGGTGCCCGCCGTTTATGCCTTGTCGGCGGTGCTGGCTGCACCGGCCCTGATCTCGCTGGGCATCGAGACGCTGCCGGCCCATCTGCTGATCGTCTACTACGCAGCGGTGTCGGCCATCACCCCGCCAGTGGCCGTGGCCTCTTTCGCGGCGGCCTCCATCGCACGCGCCAACCCGCTGGCCATCAGCGTGGCGGCCTGCCGCATCGCCGCGGTGGCCTTCGTGGTGCCGCTGGTGTTCATCACCAAGCCCGGGCTGCTGGGCATCGGCAGCCTGCTCGACATCGCCCTGGCCATCGTCACGGTGGCGCTGGGTGCGCTGGCCATGACCATCGCCACCGAGGGCTGGTGGCGCGGGCCGCTGACGCCCGTCGTGCGCGTGGCCCTGCTGGTGCTGGCCGTCGGACTGTATGTGCCCTCGGGCCTGCTCAACCTGGCGGCCTGCGTGGCGCTGGCGGGCCTGCTGGCCTGGCGGCTGCGCGCACCGGGCTGACGTCACCCGACGCATGCACCAACCTTTTCATCACCATCCCGGAGAACCCAGATGTATGACCGTTTCCAGATCGACCGACTGATCGATCTCTGGCTGGCCGAGGACGTCGGCCACTACGACCTGACGGCGCAGCTGATGCTGGACGAGAACGCCCAGGCCACGCTGCACATGAACGCGCGCGAGCCGATGGTGGTGGCTGGCATCGAGGTGGCGGCGATGGTGCACCGCCGCTACGACCCGACTTTGACGCTGCGGGTGCATGTGCGAGATGGTCAGCAGGTGGAAAAGGGCACACGCCTGATGACCATCTCCGGCAACGCGCGCAGCATGGTGACGGTGGAGCGCACCGCACTGAACATCCTGCAGCGGTTATGCGGCATCGCCACGCTGACGGCGCGCTTCGTGCAGGAGATCGAAGGCACGACCGCGCGCCTGATCGACACCCGCAAGACGACGCCGGGCCTGCGCATGCTGGAGAAGCACGCGGTGGTCTGCGGCGGCGGTCTGAACCATCGCCTGGGCCTCGATCAGGGCGTGATGCTCAAGGACAACCACATCGCCATTGCCGGTAGCATCGCCCGCGCCGTGGCGCGGGTGCGCGAGCAACTGCCCGTGCTGACCAAGCTGGAGGTGGAGTGCGACCGGCTGGAGCAGGTGCGTGAAGCCGTCGAGGCCGGGGTGGACGTCATCATGCTGGACAACATGCCGCTGGACGCGATGCGCGAGGCGGTGGCGCTGGTGGCCGGCCGCGCGAAGATCGAAGCCTCGGGTGGCATCCGCCTGGACACCATCCGCGACGTGGCGCTGACCGGTGTGGACTACATCTCCACCAGCAAGATCACCCAGGGCGCCCCGGCGCTGGACATCGGGTTGGACGAATGACCGAGGGCGGGGTCGCGGCGGCAGTGACCGGCGGTCCTTTCGATGGTCCTGCCGATCCGGGCGTCACGCCCGCGTCGTCTGGCGCTGACGGCTCGCCGGCTCGGCCGTTGAGTACCGACCTGGGGCCCGCCCTGCCGTCGATGACGCAAGCTGGCACGCTGTTCCTCGTCGTCGGCCCCAGTGGCGCCGGCAAGGACAGCGTCATCGACGGCCTGCGCGCGCGGTTGGACCCGGCCCGCTTCGTCTTCGCGCGCCGCGTCATCACCCGCTCGGCCGACGCCGGCGGCGAGGCCCACGAGGCCTGCGAGCCCGTGCGCTTCGACGAGCTGGAGGCCGCCGGCGCCTTCCTGGCCTGCTGGCGCGCGCACGGCCTGGCCTACGGGCTGCCGGCCGCGTTGGGCGAGGAGCTGCGTGCCGGTCGGCACGTCATCGCCAACGCTTCGCGCGGGGCGGTGGCCACGCTGGTGGGGCGCGTGGCGGCACTGGCCGTGCTGGAAATCGACGCGCCGCCGGACGTAATCGCCGCCCGCCTGCAGGCCCGCGGCCGCGAAACCGCGCAGGACATCGCCGGGCGCATCGCCCGTCCGCGCGCGGTCTACCCGGACGGCGTGCCGGTGCTAACGGTGTGCAACGACTTGAGCCTGGCCATCGGTGTGGCCCGCGCCGAGGCGGCCTTATGGGATCACCTGGGCGAAGGCACGACAGCGCGACGCGCGGCGCAGGCCAAGGTGGTGGGCCGACGCCTGCGCGTAGACGAGATTCCGTTGCTGCTGTCGTCCATCACCGCCAGTGACGTCGACGTGCCCCTGCGCGACGCGCTGCTGGTGGCCTGCGCCAACGATCTGGACGACGACGAGTTGCTGGCGGTGGCGCGCTGGCGCGCCGGCCTGATGCCGCGTGTGGACTGGGGCAACCCCATCGTCGTCGACAAACATTCGCTGGGCGGCACGGCGGGCAGCCGGGTGACGATGGTCGTCATCCCCATCGTGGCGGCGCATGGGCTCCCGATTCCAAAGACGTCCTCGCGCGCCATCACCTCGGCGTCGGGCACGGCGGACGCCATGGAGGTGCTGGCCCGTGTCGACCTGACGCGCGACGAACTGCAGGCCTGCGTGGCGCGTGCGCGCGGCTGCATCGCCTGGAACGGGCGGCTGAATCACTCGGTGCTCGACGAGGCCATGCACCGCCTGGAGCACCCGCTGCGCCTGGACACCCGGCGCTGGTCGGCGGCCTCCATCCTGTCGAAGAAGCATTCGGCAGGCGCCACGCACATCGTCATCGACATCCCCTACGCGCCGGGCGGCAAGGTCGGCAGCCTGCAGGACGCGCGCGCGCTGGCCTCGGTGTTCGAGTCCCTGGGTGCACGCCTGGGCATGACGGTGCGCGCCCATCCCACCGACGGCAGCGCGCCCATCGGCCGGGGTATCGGCCCGGCGCTGGAGGTGCGCGACGTGCTGCAGGTGCTGGATGGTGACCCGACGGCCCCAGCCGACCTGCGCGAGAAATCGCTGTTCTTCGCCAGCCGCATCATTGCGCTGGACCCGGCCCTTGCCGGTGACGAGGCCCGCGCCGAGGCGCGGGCGCAGGAACTGCTGCAAAGCGGCGCCGCCCGCGCCGCCCTGGACGCCATGGTCGACGCCCAGGGCCGGCGCGAGCCGCCCGACGCCTCGGGCCTGATCCACCAGGACATCGCCGCCGTGCGCGCCGGCACCATCACCCGCATCCACGCCCAGACCATCAGCGCCATCGCCCGCGGCGCCGGCGCACCGGCCGACTCGCTGGCCGGCGTGGACCTGCTGTGCCGGGTGGGCGAGCGCGTCGAACCTGGCCAGGCGCTCTACCGCATCCAGGGCTGCGACCGCGCATGCGTACAGCGGGCGCTGGCGCTGGCCGGAACGGATCCGGGGTTCGAGATCGAAGCGGCGGTGTGACAGGCCGGCGCTGCGATCGTGGCCGTCGTTCCCTGGACGGCGTGGGCGGGCCTCCATGCCCTCCAGGCACGGATGCGATCGGCCGGCGCGGACCGCAGGCCCGACAGCAGCCCTTCGGCCCGCCCGTCATCGAACACCTGCTCGACGAAGGCGAGCGCCCGCTCGTATCCCGTCTCGTCGGTGATCGGCTCACCAAGGCCCAGCGCCTCATGCTTCGGGACAGGCTCGGTCGCGCGGACGCGCCTTTCGGACTCGGCGCAGACACCCTCGGCCTCTGAGCCTTCGCCGCCATCGCGCGGCGATTGCGGGCCCGGCCCTGCGCATCCCCGTTGGATGCGAGGGGCCGGGTGTCGGCGTGGCCGGTGTGACCCTCGACCACGACGCGGTAGGCGGGCGCTGAGCGAAGCACCGTCACCACGCGTTCGATCAGTTCGTCGCCGGTGCCAGCCAGCGCGGCCTGGGCGGAGTCGAACAGGATCTGGTTGTCGATGCGCAGGCGCACCCCGGCGCGCTCGCGCACGACCTCGATGTCGCGGCCCAGCGCGGTCGGCCCCTCGGACTGCCCGGGCGCGCCGGGCGGGCGTGGCCGTCGTGACGGTCCGTGCAGGCGGCCAGGGGGTGGCTCATCAGGTCTTCCACGAACGAGCGCCGCAGGCGCTGCGCCTCGGCAGCGCCCTGCCGCAGCAGCAGCGACTCCCCGCCTTCCAATCCGTAGAGGACGAAGGCGCGCTGTGCCGCCTCCTTCGGTGTGAAGCCCAGCGCCTCGAAGATACGGAGCATCGGAAATTCGGTTCCTCCGGAGAATTTGTGGGCGGTTTTCGGCCGTCCTGAGCCGACGAGACGAGTTGCCCGACGCGCCGGTCGGTCGGTTCGTCGCAAGCGCCGACCGCCCGCCGCCGTGGACAACTCTGCA
>Ga0315907_10006494_pt1 | contig 12392 bp, 9 predicted proteins | sample LakEriMetagenome_3_FD_203525 | JGI IMG/M metagenome (GOLD analysis project Ga0315907, IMG submission 203525) | Freshwater fungal communities from buoy surface, Lake Erie, Ohio, United States - Buoy 12 MA123 | ecosystem: Environmental > Aquatic > Freshwater > Lake > Lake biofilm | place: USA...
TTCAAAAGGAAGCGATTCCAGCAATTTTGGATGGGAAAGACATTCTTGGAATTGCTCAAACTGGTTCTGGTAAAACAGCAAGTTTTGCTTTGCCTATTCTTGAGTTGTTCCAACAACCAATGAAGGTGAAAAATCGCCACATTAGTGCTTTGATTCTTGTTCCAACTCGAGAACTTGCCATTCAGGTAAATGATGTATTCAAGGCATTAGGAAGTAATCTTCCAAAGCGAATCAAGACGATGGCTGTTTATGGAGGTGTTTCAATTAATCCTCAGATGATTGGGATGCAGGGAGTTGATGTTTTAGTAGCAACACCTGGCCGTTTATTAGATTTAATTTCTCATAAAGCACTTTCGTTAGCTGAAGTAAAGACCTTGGTGATTGATGAAGCTGATAAAATGTTGAATTTAGGTTTCGAGGAGGAAATGAAAGAAATTTTCAAATTACTTCCGAATAAACGTCAAAATTTATTGTTTTCGGCAACTTTAAGCGAAAAGATTGAAGATATCAATAACATACTTTTAACCAATCCGGTTGTCATAAAGATCGAAGCTACAGAAGAGAATCTTGATTTAATTAAACAATTAGCATATACAGTTTCAGAGGAGAAAAAAGGTCCACTTTTACGATATCTGATCAAAGAAAATAAAATGATGCAAGTGTTAGTTTTCACTTCTTCAACACATAAAGCGGATAGTGTGGTTGTGAAATTAAAACACAATGGAATCAATGCTAAGGCGATTCATAGTAAGAAGAGTCAAGAAGCTAGAAATCTTGCACTTTCACAATTCAAGGAAGGAAAATTACGCGTTTTGGTAGCTACGGATTTGATTGCTCGTGGAATTGATATTCAATTTTTACCTTATGTAATCAATTATGAATTGCCTCGATCACCAAAAGATTACGTTCACAGAATTGGTAGAACGGGAAGGGCAGAAGCAACAGGTGAAGCATTTTCATTAATTTCTCCAGATGAAGAACATCATTTCAAAGTGATTCAAAAGAAAATGAAAAAGCAAGTCGAAATTTTAGATGGAAACGCAATTGATTTGCATGGCTTTTAATTTTTTCTTCCCCCTTTGGAGGGGGACTGAGGGGGACTGAGGGGGAGGAAAATTCCCAATCATATCAAAATGATTAAAATCTGTCTAAAATTTTATCAGCTAACACATTACTCAATTTAAAATAGCTTTCATTTGTCCAGCCGCCAATGTGTGGAGTTAGAATGACGTTATCTGCATTCAATAGGTATTGAAAAGGTGCGGGTAAATCTTGCTCGAAAAATGATTCGAAACTTGTTTTTTCGTATTCTAAAACATCCAATCCAGCTCCTAAAACTTTTCCTGATTTCATAGCTTCTACTAAGGCTTCAGCATTCACAATTTTCCCTCGTGATAGATTTAATAAGAAAATAGGTTTATCTATTTTATCGAAAAATGCTTTGTCTGCGTAATAAATTGTTTCGGCATTTTGAGGCACATGAAAACTGATTACATCGGCTTGGTCTAAAATAGCATCTAACGTGCATTCTTTTACGAAATCACTTCCAAAACTATCTTTGTATTTATCGTAAGCAATTACATTTACGTCAAAACCTCTTAATTTTTTTGCAAATGCCTTACCGTTATTTCCATATCCGATAATTCCAACCGTTTTACCATCTAATTCAATTCCTCGATTTCCTTCTCTATCCCAAATACCTTTTAGAATCTCATTGTTCGATTTTTTGAAATTATTCATTAAAGACAAAAGCATTCCTAACGCATGTTCAGCAACAGCATTTCGATTTCCTTCAGGTGAATTAAAAAGTGTAATATTTCGACTTTCACAGTAAGGAATGTCAATATTTTCCATTCCTGCACCTGAACGAGCGATAAATTTCAAATTCGGAGTAAATTTTAAAAAAGAGTCATTCATCGGAAAACGGGAACGAATAACAATTCCATCAACTTTATTTGCTATTTCTTGACATTTATCAAGGGATAATTCTTCTGCATGAATACAATTATGCCCAGCTTTTTCAAGACGTTCAGCTAAAATTGGGTGAACCTCGTCTAAAAATAAAATTTCCATGATGAATGTTTAAATGTGATAAAGAAGCATGCCTACAGTGAAGTAGATAAAAAGACCAAGAACATCATTTAATGTTGTAACGAATGGTCCGGTTGCCAATGCAGGATCGACTTTATATTTCGCTAAAACCAATGGTATCAATGTTCCGAAAATTGCTGCGAAGAAAATCGTCACAAATAATGAAATACTTACTACAAAACCTAAAGTTGAATTACCCAATATAAATGTCGCAATTCCATAAATGATAATTGCTAAAAATGAACCATTTAATAATCCAACCAATCCTTCTCTCGCTAATTTTTGAAAGATATTGCTGAATTGAATATTTCCTTTCGCCAATGATTGTACGACAATTGCAGAAGATTGAACTCCCACATTTCCTCCCATGGCAGTAATCAAAGGAATAAAAGAAGCTAATAAAGGAACTTTACTGATTCCAACAGAAAAACCTGAAATTACTTGAGCACCCAAAACTCCTCCAAACATTCCGATTAATAACCAAGGTAAACGAGCACGCATGGCGCGCCAAACAGTCGCATTTTCCTCAATTTTTTCAGAGATACCTGAAGCCATTTGGAAATCTTTGTCTGCTTCTTCTTTTATGATATCTACAACGTCATCAATTGTGATACGACCGACTAGTTTATTTTGTAAATCAACAACAGGAACAGTTACCAAATCATATTTATCCATTACTTGTGCTACCTTTTCACTTGCATCACTCGTTTTTACAGAAATAATATTTTTACTTTGGAATAAATCTCTGATTAAGGTTTTAGTGTCTGCGAATAACAATCTTTTAAGAGAAAGTATTCCGACCAATTTATTAATATCATCTACAACGTAGATTGTATATACATTTTCAACATTTTCAGCTTGTCGTCTTAATTCGACCAAGCATCTGTTTACAGGCCAATCAACTCGAACTTGAATAAACTCTTTCTGCATTAAACCACCGGCAGTATCTTCGTCGTAATTTAATAATTCAACGATATCTTCGGCAGCTTCATCATCATCCATTTGGGAGATAACTTCCTGAATTTTATCATCTGAAAGTTCCCCTAAGATATCTGCAGCATCATCTGAATCTAGATTTTCAAGCTGGTCTGCAATTTCTTTTGTGGATAAGGATGCTAAGAATCGATCACGAACATCTTCATCAAGCTCCATTAACACGTCGGCTTGCTGATCTTCCGTTAATTGAAAATAAACATATCGCGCTTCATCATTCGTTAATTGATCTAACAAATCGGCGATATCAGCAAAGTGCAATTCGTGAATATGCTCAATAATCCATGAGTTGTTTTGATCAACTATGGCCTGACGAAATTCTTCTAAAAATTCTTTCGTGAGCTCGAAACGCATGACAATTTTGTTTTTGCAAAGATAGCTTTTTGCTTTGAAGAAAGAAACCTTTTATAAAAACTTAGCAATTTGGAAATATTGGGAATTATAAATTAATTTGATAGGTTAATGGTATTACTTATTTTTTCACACTAAATACAACATCAACACGTCGATTTTGTTGGCGTTCTTCTTCTGTGTATTCAGGTGATACGACAGGAAGTGAATTGCTATACCCTTTGAAATCTAAACGACTTGGTTCAATTCCACCTTTGATTAAAATATCGTAAACAGCACTCGCTCGTTGAACGGATAGAGGCATATCATCATGACAACAAACATGTCCTCGTATCAATGCAGATACACTTTTATTTCCTGCTAGAAATTTATACAAGGCATTGATTTCATCTTCAGAACCAGGAATCAAGTTAGCAGTTCCACCATAGAATTTTACATCCAAAACGATTGGTGTTTCGGAAGTGAAATTTTCTCTAAATTTGGCTAAATTTATAGTTTTACTCGTTTCTGGATAAGTTGGTTCTTCTTGAGTTTGTGTAGGCTTTTCGCTAAAATAATAAGTAATGTCAACTTTTCTGAATTTTGCCAATTCATTCGTTTTTAAATCAATTGATGATGGATATAGTTCTCCAAATGAATTGGTTGATTCTACGCTAACACTTTTTGATTTTACTATTTTCAAAATGGCATTTAATCTATTTAAAGATAACTTTTCGTTTGAAATGACACTTCCAATTGTATCCGTATATGAACTAATGTTCTGGATTTTAAAATCTGGATTTTTTGATTTTTGGAGGAAATCATCTAACCTTTTTATTTCGTTTTTTTGAAGTTTAAAGGAATTTGTTTCAAAGTAAACAGTATGTATTTCCTTGTTTTGTGATAAAACCAAATTTTGAAATAAACTGATTGAAATAAGTAAGATTAGAAATTTCATATGATTCATTTTATAATGATGTAAATATAACGATTAATAAAAGTTTAGTTACAAAAAAAGGTGTCTGAGAAAAATCAAAGACACCTTTTGGTTTAAAATTTATCAAGTTCTAGCCAGAACACATTTCACATGCATCAGGATTGTCTAATGAGCATGCTATAGCAGCTTGTTGTTCCTCAACATCAGCAGCGATTGTGTTTTGAACCATTGATTTATCAACTGTAAATTTAATTGCATCAGTTGCAGCTTTTGTACGTAAGTAATACATACCAGTTTTCAATCCTTTTTCCCATCCGTAGAAATGCATTGAAGTTAATTTTCCAAAGTTTGCATTTTCCATGAAGATATTTAATGATTGAGATTGGCAAATATATGCACCTCTATCAGCTGCTTGATCAATCACTGCTTTTTGAGAAATTTCCCATGCAGTTTTGTACAAGTCTTTTAAGTTTTGAGGAATGTCAGAAATATTTTGGATAGATCCACTTGTCGACATAATTGTTTGACGCATTTCTTTAGTCCATAAACCTTCTTTCACTAAATCCTTTAATAAGTGTTTATTTACTACGATAAATTCACCTGATAATACACGACGTGTATAAACATTTGAAGTATATGGCTCGAAACATTCGTTATTTCCTAAAATTTGAGCTGTTGAAGCAGTTGGCATAGGAGCTAATAACAATGAGTTACGAACACCGTATTGTTTTACTTCTGATTTCAACACATCCCATTCCCAACGATTTGTTGGTGTTACATTCCACATATCATATTGGAAAATTCCTTTAGATACTGGAGAACCTTCGTAAGTTGTATAAGCTCCAAATTCTTTTGCTAAGTCTTTAGATGCTGTCATAGAAGCGTAATAGATCGTTTCGAAAATCTCTCTATTTAATGCTCTTGCTTCTTCTGATTCAAAAGGGAAACGCATTAAGATGAATGCATCAGCTAATCCTTGAACACCAATACCGATTGGACGGTGACGTAAGTTTGAATTTTTAGCTTCTTCTACAGGGTAGTAGTTCTCATCAATAATTTTATTCAAGTTTACCGTGATTTGGTAAGAAACTTCAAATAATTTATTGTGATCAAATGTACCATCTTCAGCAACAAATTTTGGTAATGCAATTGAAGCTAAGTTACAAACAGCAATTTCGTCTGGAGCTGTGTACTCGATAATTTCTGTACATAAGTTTGAAGACTTAATTGTACCTAAATTTTGTTGGTTAGATTTTGCGTTAGCAGCATCTTTATACAACATGTATGGAGTTCCAGTTTCGATTTGTGATTCTAAAATTTTGAACCATAAATCTTGAGCTTTAATTGTTTTTCTACCTTTTCCTGCTGCTTCGTAACCTTTGTAAAGTTCTTCGAATTCAGCACTATGTGTATCAGATAAACCTGGACATTCGTGAGGACACATCAACGTCCAATCTCCATTTTCTTTCACACGTTTCATGAATAAATCTGGAATCCATAAAGCGTAGAATAAATCTCTTGCTCTTTGCTCTTCTTTACCGTGATTTTTCTTCAAGTCTAAGAAATCAAAGATATCCGCATGCCATGGTTCCATGTAGATAGCGAAAGAACCTTTTCTTTTACCTCCACCTTGATCAACGTAACGAGCTGTATCATTGAAAACTCTCAACATTGGAACGATACCATTTGAAGTACCATTTGTTCCTTTGATATAAGAACCTTTTGCACGAATATCATGAATAGATAAACCAATACCACCTGCAGATTGAGAAATTTGAGCACAATTTTTTAATGTATCATAAATTCCACCGATGCTATCTTCTTTCATTGTTAATAAGAAACAAGATGACATTTGAGGTTTTGGTGTTCCTGCATTGAATAACGTTGGAGTTGCATGTGTGAACCAACCGTCAGACATTAAGTTATAAGTCTTAATTGCAGATTGAACATCGTTTTTATGAATACCCATTGCAACACGCATCAACATTTGTTGTGGACGTTCTGCAATTTTACCATTCAATTTCATTAAATATGAACGAGTCAATGTTTTGAAACCGAAATAATCATATCTGAAATCTCTATCATAAATGATACTTGAATCCAATAAATCTTTATTCGCCATAATTGCCTCATAAACATCATCAGCTAACAATGCAGCTTTTTGATTTGTTTTTGGGTCAGTATAGCTATATAAATCTTCCATTACTTCAGAAAACGTTTTTTTCGTTTCTTTATGAAGATTAGATACAGCAATACGAGAAGCTAACAAAGCATAATCAGGATGGTCGATAGTCTTAGCTGCTGCTACTTCAGCTGCTAAATTATCAAGGTTAGTAGTAGTAACCCCATCATGAATACCCTCAATTACTTTCATAGCCACCATTTCTGGAACAACAAGTGAATCCAACCCGTAACACATTTTAATGATACGAGCAGTAATCTTGTCAAATTTTACTGGCTCTTTTCTTCCGTCTCTTTTTACTACGTACATGCCTTTTTTATTCTTTTGGTTTTAATTAATTAGTATAGTTATAATGTTTATTTAGATTTATTAGAAGTCTTCGTCCATTGAGAAACCGTGAGACTCTTTTCCTCCATTCATTACACCAGCTTTTTGGTATTCAGCAACTCTTTTCTCAAAGAAGTTTGTTTTTCCTTCGATTGAAATCATATCCATGAAATCAAAAGGATTTGTTGCATTGTAAACTTTCTCGTTTCCTAACTCCATCAATAATCTATCCGCTACGAATTCGATGTATTGACCCATTAAGTCACTGTTCATACCTATCAAACGAACTGGTATCGCATCCGTTACAAATTCTTTTTCAATTGCAACTGCATCCATGATGATTTCTTTCACTTTATCTTTTGAAAGTTTGTTGTTCAAATGGTTGTTATACAACAAACAAGCAAAATCACAATGCAATCCTTCATCTCTTGAAATTAATTCATTTGAGAATGAAAGTCCTGGCATTAAGCCTCTTTTCTTTAACCAGAAAATTGAACAAAATGAACCAGAAAAGAAAATTCCTTCAACTGCAGCGAATGCAACTAAACGCTCAGCAAATGATCCTTTCTCAATCCAACGTAACGCCCAATCCGCTTTTTTCTTTACACAGTCCAATGTATCGATTGCATTGAACAAGTAATTTTTGTCAGCATTGTCTTGGATGTACGTATCAATCAATAATGAATACGTTTCAGAATGGATATTTTCAATTGCAATCTGGAAACCATAGAAAAACTTCGCTTCAGTATATTGAACTTCAGCCACAAAGTTCTCAGCTAAATTTTCATTAACGATTCCATCAGAAGCAGCAAAAAATGCTAAAATGTGTTTAATGAAATGTTTTTCATCATCCGTTAATTTTGTCTCCCAATCAACTAAATCCGGAGATAAGTCAATTTCCTCTGCAGTCCAAAAACTAGCTTCAGCTCTTTTATAAAAAGACCAAATATCATCGTGTTGGATCGGAAAAAGAACAAATCTATTATTGTTCGGTTCTAAAATTGGTTCTGCTACTTGCATTTTTTGGTTTTTTGTAATAAATATTTCAAGTTTTTTATACTTGTCTTTTCTGTGTACAGTTTTTCTTTTTTTACTGTAAAATGAATTAATAATTCGTTAATTATTTGGTCATCTTTCAGGGATACAAAATTTGTTATAATTCTAAGTTTTCACAAGTAAAGAAATTCACAATGTATCGAGGTTATGAACAATTCTTTTCGCAATCCCTTTGATTACAATTGATAGACATTTTATCAACACATAATTAAAGATATTCACAGTAAAAAAATCTTCATTTGTCGATAAATATTTGAAATTCATCAATCATCTGAAAACAAATAAGTTTTGCAATTATTCATTAAATTTACGACAGTTTTTTACCTTTGTCAAGTTTTATTTTTTGTTGTTTTTAACATAAAAATGTGTATATGAAATATACCTTAATAACCATATGGGAAATTCGAAAATTCGACTAAAAAATCTTTTAAATTGGACGCGAAATATCGTTCATTTAATTTATCCTAATACCTGTTTGATTTGTCAAAAAGAATTGACTGAATCATCGAATGAAATTTGTCCTTTTTGCAAAGCCGATTTACAGTATACTTATTTTGAACGATACGATGAACCTACAATCTTAGATCAACTGTTTTGGGGTAGAATAAACTTAAAAGGAACATTTGCTCTTTTCTTTTTTGAGAAGGGTAAAAAGGTACAGCCTATTTTACACGCTTTGAAATACAAAGATAAGCCAGAAATAGGAGTGCAATTTGGAGAAATGATAGGGCAAAAATTGAAAGACGTTGATATATTTAATGATTTAGATGCATTGATACCTGTTCCGTTACATCCTAAAAAACGATTTATTAGAGGTTACAATCAAAGTGAAAAATTAGCGGATGGTATTTCAAATCAATTAAACGTACCTGTTCTAAATGACTTTATTGTTCGAAATGAAAATACTCAAACACAAACAAAGAAAGGCAGATTTTTAAGATGGGAAAATGTAGAAAATAAATTTTCCCTTGGAAAAAAATCACATCAAGATTATAAACATATTGCTATTGTGGACGATGTAATAACTACTGGAGCAACATTGGAAGCAATAATTCAATCGATTCAGAAAAATAATCCCGAAGTTTGTATCAGCGTTATCAGTTTAGCATTGGCAAAATGAAAAAAGAAAAGAAAATTTTAATCGTTGGAGCTGGTTTATCAGGGATTTGCGTTGGTATTCATTCTATTAACACAGGACATAAAGTTACTTTATTAGATAATTTAGTAAATAAAAGTTCAGTTATTGCAGCAGGTCAAATTAATCCAATGGTTTTTCGTAGAATGACAAAATCCTGGCGATTAGATGATTTTCTACCTTTTGCTGAAAATTTCTATAATGATTTAACAACTAAAACTGGAATTTCGATTTATCACCCAATCACTATTCGTCGAATGTTTTCGTCTGAACACGAAAAAGTGATGTGGTTGGAAAAACAAAATACGGAACGGTTTGAAAAATATTTAGAGCCAATTAAAGAAGAAGATGATAATTATTCATCTGCTCAAAATGATTTTGGTTCAGGTAGAATCAAGGGTTCTTCTTATGTTGATACAACGCCTTTTTTAGCTGCTGGAAAAAAATGGATACAAGAAAATGGTCACTTGATTGAAGAACACGCTAATTACAACGACTTTAATCCTGAATTAGGAACATATAAAGGAGAATTGTTTGATGAAATCATTTTTTGTGAGGGTTCTAACAACAATTTAAATCCTTGGTTTGGTTATTTACCTGTTGAACATACAAAAGGAGAAGTTTTGACAATCGAATCTAACCAAATCAATGAAAATGAATCGTTAAATCGCAAATGTTTTCTTCTACCTATTGGAAACAAACAATTTAGACTGGGTGCTACATACGATTGGAATACGAATAATACAGATTTAACAGAAGAAGGGAAAGCAGATTTACTTGATAAAGTTCAACTTCTAACGAAATCACCTTTTGAAATAATAGAACATAAAGCAGGTATAAGACCAACTTCACCAGATAGAAGGCCAATTATTGGAAGACATCATGAATTCTCAAAGCTTTCTATTTTTAATGGTCTAGGAACGAAAGGCTATTTAATCGCCCCTAAACTTTCCGAAGAATTTGTTCAATTTTTAGATGATGAAACTGAGTTGGACAAAGAAGTAAGAGTGGAACGCTATTTAAAATTATTGATTCAAAATTGATATAGTTAAATGAATATTGTTTTAGAAAATCATGATTTTGTATCAGTATGGAAAGATACATTGACAAATCAATTACTATTAAAGAGTAATAAGGAATATCAAATCGGAGATAGCTTAACTTCTTTTGGAAACAGAGGTGTATTTGAATTACCTACCTATTTGACTGTTCAGCGAAGTGATAAAGAACATTTTTTATTAGAACCTATTTTTCTTCAATACATTAATCACAGTTGTGAACCGAATGTTTTTTTTGATTTAGAAAAAAATGAATTATTCGCTTTAAAACATATTGATATAAACGAAGAATTAACCTTTTTTTATCCATCAACTGAATGGGAAATGACGCAACCATTTGAATGCAATTGTAATCAATTAAAATGTTTAAAAAAAATCAAAGGCGCAAAATACATTGAACAAACGGTTTTAAGTAATTATAAACTTTCATCCTTTATAGTAAGGAAAGTAAAAGAAGGAGTTTTTACCTTGTAATTCTTGACTTTTTTTAGACCTTTGTAGAAAATTCATTTATGTTAGTAGAGATAGGAGATAAAATCGTTTCAACGCAAATTTTTGAAGAGAAATTTGTGTGTGATTTAAATGCTTGCAAAGGTCAATGTTGTATTGATGGTGATGCAGGGGCTCCACTAACATTTGAAGAAGTATCTATATTAGAAGATGATCTTGAAAAAATCAAACCATTTATGCGTCAAGAAGGCATTGATGTAGTTGATAAACAAGGAGTATTTTATATGGATGATGAAAATGTTCCAGTAACTTCATTAGTCAATGGTGCTGAATGTGCATTTGTTTATTTTGACGAGCAAGGAATTACAAAATGTGCCGTAGAACAAGCACATAAAGAAGGATTCACCGATTTTAAAAAACCCATTTCTTGTCATTTATATCCAATTAGAGTGCGTAAATTCAACGAATTTGAAGCTATAAATTACGATCGATGGAAAATTTGCGAACCAGCATGCGCGTGTGGTAGTAAATTAGATGTTCAAGTATATAAATTTTTAAAAGAACCAATCATTCGAGCGTTTGGAGATGAATTTTATCATGAGTTAGAGATTGTTGATGCAGAATTGAAGAATAATTCAATAGACTAATTTTATACGGTTAATCAACAATAACTACCGTTCAAGTATTTTTTTAATTATTTTAAATATTGTTTTCATATATTGCAGTCAGAAATTGTTAAAACTGTTACTATGAAAATAATAAATACTTTAAGTATTATTTTTACCTTATTTACCCCTATACTTTTTGGTCAAACTACTGTAATTGATAAAAGCAATTGCAGAGAAGGTGAGAATGTAGAATATTGTACTTCGCACAAAAAAATGAAGGCAAGGCTTCAAAATCCGGATGCATTAAGAATGTTTAATGAAGAACAAGAGATCTTAAAAAATCTTGAGAATCAAAAGAAAGTTTCAGGAGCAGAAAAAGCTACTATCTACAAAATTCCAATTGTATTTCACATTTTACATAATGGTGGAATAGAAAAAATTTCTAGAGATCAAATATTAAATCAGGTTGCTATATTAAATAGAGATTATCGTTTACAAAATGCTGATGCTAATAGTGTACACTCTGCTTTTACAGGACTTCCTGCTGATATTGAAATTGAATTTGTTTTAGCAACAAAAGCTCCAAATGGGCAGTGTTTTAGTGGTGTTACATATACTCAAAATGCAATAACATCTGATGGTTCTGATGGAGGAGCACAGGTAGATGCAATTAGAGCAGGTAACAATGTATATCAAGGTGAATGGGCGAGTAATAAATATTTAAATGTATTTGTTTGTTCAGAAATAGGTGGAGCAGCTGGTTATACTTATAAACCATCAAATTGGGGTGGAATTTTAATGGAGAATGGGATATGGATAAAGCATAATTATGTTGGGTCAATAGGAACAGGAAGTGAATTACGAAGCAGAGCAATGACTCATGAAATAGGTCATTGGTTAAATTTGAGTCATACATGGGGTGACAATAACAATCCTGGCGACCCAACAAGTTGTAGTATTGACGATTATGTATCAGATACACCTGTAACAATCGGTGTTTCTGCATGTTATTTAAATAACAATTCTTGTAATGATTTGAATCCAGCAAGTGGAATAACAAGCTCATGGACTTATGATGTAGTAGACAATGTTGAAAATTATATGGACTATTCTTATTGTTCTAAAATGTATACACCAGGTCAAAAAAGCAGAATGAGATCGGCACTTCAATCCTCAATTGGAGGTAGAAATAATCTTTGGACAACTAATAATTTAAATTTTACTG
>Ga0315907_10006497_pt1 | contig 12387 bp, 11 predicted proteins | sample LakEriMetagenome_3_FD_203525 | JGI IMG/M metagenome (GOLD analysis project Ga0315907, IMG submission 203525) | Freshwater fungal communities from buoy surface, Lake Erie, Ohio, United States - Buoy 12 MA123 | ecosystem: Environmental > Aquatic > Freshwater > Lake > Lake biofilm | place: USA...
TTGCAGACACCTGAGAGTCTTCATGCGCGCTTTCGTTTAGATGTCCGAATCAATACGGAGGCGCTCTCGATTGATCGCAACGCAAAGCAGATACTGATTCGAAATGTCATTACCGGTGCAGAGAGTGCCCTTGATTACGACAAACTCGTACTCAGCCCTGGTGCCTCACCGATTGTTCCTCCACTTCCAGGAATCAATCGCGCACTGACACTTCGCACAGTCGAAGATGTTGAGCGAATCGTCGCTCACGTTAAAGAAAAGCCTCGCACTGCTGTCGTAATTGGTGGCGGTTTCATTGGTGTGGAGATTGCAGAAAATCTGGTCCACAAAGGGATTAAGACAAGTGTTGTTGAAGCATCTGATCAAGTTCTAGCACCGCTAGATCCAGAGATGGCATTCCTGGTGGCAACAGAGATGCGATCAAAAGGTGTCGATTTACATTTAGGTGTGAGTGCATCCAAAATCACATCCGATGCTGTGCTGTTATCCGATGGCACCGTACTGAATGCTGAATTGGTGATCTTGGCAATCGGCGTTCGACCTGAGATTGGGTTGGCCCAAGCTGCCGGACTCACAGTTGGCTCTGGTAAGGGAATTCAAGTTGATGAGTTCAATCGGACCAACGATCCAGATATCTATGCAATTGGTGATGCTGCAGAGAAAACAGATGCGCTAGATGGCTCTGCCACGTTGGTACCTCTTGCAAACCTTGCGAATCGTCATGGGCGCATCGTTGCCGATCACATCAATGGACGAATCATTCGCCCTGTCGCAACAATCGGAACTGCAATCGTTAAGGTTTTCGATCTGACTATCGCTGCCACCGGGTGGAACGAGAAACGACTTAAGGCAGCGAATCGTCCATCAATGTCGATACATACTCACCCGAATAATCATGCTGGGTATTACCCAGATGCGAAACAGATGACTTTAAAGTTGATTTTTCATCCAACAACAGGTGAGATTCTTGGCGCGCAAGGTGTGGGTGTAGACGGTGTCGATAAGCGAATTGACGTTATTGCTACCGCTATTCGTGGATCAATTACCGCTCCAGAGCTTGCAGATCTTGAATTGGCTTATGCACCACCATATGGTTCTGCAAAGGATCCAGTGAATATGCTGGGATACATTGCCGAGAACTTGATCTCTGGACTAATCAAGACGGCCCAGTGGAGTGAAATCGATCAGTTTGTTTCTGATGGATATCAATTAGTTGATGTACGAAGTGCTGCTGAATTTTCACAAGGTTCGATCCCAGGCGCTCTCAATATGCCTGTTGATGAAATCAGAGATCGCAACGCTGAGCTCGACAATAAAAATCTCTTGATCAATTGTCAGGTTGGCCAACGCGGACATACAGCAACTCTTCTCTTTAAGGAACTTGGTTTCAACGCAGTAAATCTTGATGGTGGATACCTCACATGGAGTAAGTCACCAGCATCAGAACGCACGCTCTCAGCAACCTACTAAAAATAAAAGGGGAAACACATGTGTAGTAGAACTACTTGTCGTAAGTGCAAAAAGCCAACTTGGTCAGGCTGTGGTCAACACGTTGAGATTGCTCTCAAGGGTGTTGCAAAATCAGATCGTTGTCAGGGCCATACCAATGATCCTAAAGAGCCCGGATTTCTCAGCCGTATCTTTGGTGGCAAGAAGTAATCTTGTTATAAAGTGCTCTCATGCCCCACACCCTTGGTAAAAGTGCACTTCTAGTTATCGATGTACAGAACGGTGTCGTTCAAAATGCATTTGAAAAAGACTCTGTCGTAATACAAATCAATCGAGCTATTGATTCTGCGCGCGAGAAAAATCTTCCTGTAATTTGGGTTCAGCATTCAGAAGAAGAGATGCCGATTGGTTCTCACTACTGGGAGATCATTCCTGAGTTAACGCCAGAACCGCACGATGGTCGTATTGATAAAGTCCATGGAAGTTCATTCCTGGAGACAGATTTAGCGGACGTTTTGAAAGAGCATGACATCTCGCATCTTTACATCACGGGCGCACAATCAGAAAATTGTGTTAACGCAACAACTGTTGACGCGCTAGAGCGTGGGTATCGCGTATCACTCGTCTCAGACGCTCATACAACTGATGATGGATCAGTCGTTGCCACGATAAATGGGAAATTTGTCGAATCTAGTGCGCGTGGTGAGGCGATCGAGGTTAAGAATCTCGATCTGCTCCTTCCGCTTGCTTGAAGTAATCTTGCGCCATGCAGATCAATATCGATAAGAAGACCGGCACCTTTCTAGGAATCATCGCTGCCCTAATTTTGGCTGTGGTATTTCTCTTGGCAGGCAATTCATCGATGCCTATGGACCATTCAAGCCACGGCTCTGCATTGAGTAGCGATGAAACGATGTTTGCTCAAATGATGATTCCTCACCACGAGCAGGCTGTGACAATGTCAGAACTCGCACTTGAAAATACAACAAATCCAGTTGTGATTGCTCTCGCTACTGCCATTCGTGATGCGCAAGGTCCAGAGATCGAGCAGATGCAAGGTTGGCTTGGTGGTAAAAGTGAATCACACATGCACGATATGGAGATGGGCGGAATGCTTACCGATGTTGAACTTGCAGAGCTTGCTTCACTTAAGGATGCAGCCTTTGATCAGATGTTCCTTACCTCAATGATTGCCCACCACGAAGGTGCCCTCGATATGGTGTCCATGATCAAGGACTCCACAAACTCTGAAGTCAAGAAGCTTTATGAAAACATTGTCACTAGTCAGAGTGCTGAAATCGAGGCAATGAAGGCGCTACTTAAGTAGGAAATTCATGAGTAAGAAAGAAATTACCTCTCGATTAAAGAGTTTCCCAACTGAGCAATCTCGAGCACTCCTTAACGTGCGCGATGAAATTTCACATTTATTGCCGGGTTCGAAAGAAGAACTTAAGTGGGGAATCCCCACTTGGACTATCGAGGGTATCGGAGTCATCGGGATTCTTGGGTTCAAAAAACATAACAGTATTTTTCCCTACACTGGAGACTTAGGTTCCGATTTCAAGACAGCTCTCTCAGAATTTGAAACAACAAAAGGTTCAATTCACTTTGCTCTAGATAAAGAATTTCCAAAGTCATTACTAAAACGAATCATCGCTCGCAGAATTGAAATGATTAATGATTCGTTCCCAAATTCAAAGGGAAAAGTGTTCGAGTTTTACAGCAATGGTTTTCTCAAGGCTCGTGGTGCGAAGAAAGCTGGAGAACTCCACGGATATTGGGAGTGGTATCGAAAAGATGGCACGATCATGCGCTCTGGAAATTTCAAGAACGGTCAGACTGTAGGCGAGTGGATTACTTATGATTCCAGCGGCAAGGTCTATAAAATCACTCAGAAATAGCCTCGTTCGCCATATTTCTATATCTGGATTAAGATAAGCCTTAAGTTATCGGGGTCGGTGTAATTCCGAACCGGCGGTTAAAGTCCGCGACCCGTTGGCATCCAGCTAACGGTGGACTCAGTGTAATTCTGAGACCGACGGTTAAAGTCCGGATGAGAGATAACTAGTGCGTAGCGTTCTGCCATGTCTACCTGACATGTTGCATGGACGTCTACGGGTTATTGCATACCCCCGATCTCTTGCTACACAAAAAGAGTCGAAGGGGATGGTTAAGAGCAATGAATGCAAGCGAACTCATGCAACGCGCTCTTTTGCTATCCGAAAATGGGTATGGAAAGACATACCCAAATCCGATTGTTGGAGCCGTGATAACAAATAATGCGGGCCACGTTATCGGTGAAGGTTTCCACCAACGTCAGGCATCGCCTGATCACGCTGAGGTCGTTGCAATCAAGAGCGCAGAACAATCTCTTAAGGGCGCAACCATGTACGTAACTCTTGAGCCTTGTAATCACACAGGTAGTACTCCGCCATGCACGCAGGCAATTATCGATGCTGAATTTGCACGCGTTGTTATTTCAATCAGAGATCCACATGAAGTTGCAAGTGGTGGAGTTGAGAGACTTCGCGCTGCTGGAATTAACGTTGACTTAGATATTCTCGGCGAAGAAGTTCAATTCTCAAACCGAAGCTGGTTACATAAAATTCATACAGGTCGTCCCCGGATGATCTGGAAGGTTGCTCAATCAGCCGATGGAGAAATTGCTGTAGGGGATGGATCACCTACTTGGGTCTCATCTGAGGAATCTCGTGCTGATGTACAGAATTTAAGAGCCCAATCAGATGCCATCCTCATTGGAACCGGTACAGCGTTGGCTGATAATCCACACCTGATTCCTCGTAACGCTACTGGTGGAAGGAACCCAGATCGCATCGTTGTTGGCATGCGAGAGATTCCTGCAACGCACAATATCAATGACGCGAGTGCGCTCACACATTTTATTAAGAGCCAGAACCTACAAGAGATAATTTCAAAACTATCTACATTCGGTTACAACCAGGTACTTCTTGAGTGTGGCCCCACACTTGGAAATGCTCTTCTTAAAGCTGGCTTTATCGATGAACTCATCATCTATCGCTCGCCTAATTCCTTGGGTGCAGATGGTGTTCAACTTTTTCAAGATGAGCGCGCACTCCTTGGGAGCGCTGAATTGATGAGCCAGATTGCTATTGGCCCTGACACAAAATCACATTATTTCATCGCAAAGAGAGGTGGCTAAATGTTTACAGGCCTCGTCACCGAAGTTGGGACAATTGCATCGATTACCTTGGGCACAGAAAGTGCAATCTTGGTTATAAAAGCCCCTGAAACAGTGGCCGGAATATCCCTCGGTGATTCGATTGCAGTGAGTGGCGTCTGTTTAACAGCTACGGGAATTGGCAACAACACCTTTACGGCGGATGTGATGGTTCAAACTCTTTCGCTAACTTCTCTTGGGTCATATAAAGAAGGAGACAGAGTCAATTTGGAATTAGCAGCAACGCTGGATCATCGCATGGGTGGACATTTGGTGCTGGGCCATGTTGATGGAGTAGCTCAGGTTAAATCAATTGCTGATGGTGAAAAGTGGCAAGAATTTACGGTGAGCGTGCCTGAATCTTTAATGAAGTACGTTGTTGCTCAAGGTTCGATCTGTATCGAAGGCGTTTCACTAACAGTGGGTCAGATCAATGATGCGGAAAACGAAGTAACTGTCTGGCTAATCCCAGCAACGCTAGAGAAGACAAATCTTTCGGTAAAGAAGATCGGTGATCCTCTCAATATTGAGGTAGATGTGATTGCCAAGTACGTGGAGAGGTTGTTGGAGAAGCGATGAGCACCCCAATGATTTCAATTCCTGAAGCACTCATACGATATGCAAGCGGTGATTTTCTCATCGTTGTCGATGATCTTGACCGTGAAAACGAGGGCGATCTCATCTTGCTCGCAAGTCAGGCAACTCCTGAAAAAGTAGCTTTTATGGTCAAGCACACAACCGGAATTCTCTGTGTGGCCTTAACTAAATCTCGAGCACGAGAACTTAATCTCCCGCTGATGGTTGAAAACAATGAGGATGAACGGCGCACAGCATTTACTGTGGCTGTTGACTTCGCACCAGGAGTCACCACAGGCGTAAGTGCAGTCGAGCGTGCTAGAACTATTCGCGCACTCGCCGAACCATCGACTACACCTAAGGATTTAATTCGACCTGGTCACGTCTATCCATTGATAGCTCACGATCAAGTACTTCTTGGACGACAGGGACATACAGAGGCAGGAGTCGCACTCTCTCAGTTAAGTAATTGCTCCGAACAGGCGCTGCTCTCAGAGATTGTGGCGGCTGATGGTTCGATGGCACGTGGTGCAAACCTTCAAGCATTTGCAAGCGAACATGGCATTCCAATCATCGCGATTGCAGATTTGGCTAAGTATTACGAAGAAAATTTCACAGCCTTAAAAAGCCCAGCGCTCGAGCTTGAGTGGGCAGACCTACCAATAGATAACAAGATGTGGAAGATCGCAACATATCCAGCCCTACGCCAGCGCGATCACGCAATTATTGCCTTTAATCCGCAGATTACATCTGAGTCAACTTATCTTCGCATTCATTCAGAGTGCTTTACCGGTGATGTTCTTGGTTCACAGAGATGCGATTGTGGCGAACAACTCAAAGCTGCGATGAGTGTCATCGTAGAAAAAGGATCTGGCTACATCATCTACTTAAGAAATCATGAGGGTCGAGGAATTGGCTTAGCTGAGAAAATTAAGGCCTACCAGTTGCAAGATCGTGGTTTGGATACCGTCGAGGCAAATATCGCACTTGGCCACCAAGTGGATGCCCGCGAGTGGAGTGATGCTGTTGAAATTCTCTCAGAGCTAGGAATAAAAAGCGTTGTGTTGATGACAAATAATCCTGAGAAGATTCAGGCTCTTAGTGATGCAGGAATTACCTCTACAGTCCTTTCATTACCAATTGAAGCTAATAAGTTCAATCAAAAATATTTAGATACAAAAGCAACAAAACTTGGACATATAAGGTCAGGAGAATAAATTGTCAGGAAATTCACCAGAGATCGATCTTCCACAATTGCCGAACGCTCGTGTGGCGATCATCTCGTCAAGTTGGCACTTAGATATCTGTAATGACCTCGTTGCCGGTGCACAACGCGCACTCACAGCTGCGGCAATTAAAGATGTCGAAGTTATCTATGTTCCAGGTTCATTTGAAATCCCACTTGCAGCACAGATTGCCTTTGAAAAAGGCTTTAACGCGGTGGTTGCAGTAGGGCTAGTCCTAGAAGGAGAAACACCTCACTTTGATTATGTCTGCCAGGGAGTCACAAACGGCGTCATGGATGTTTCCTTAAAATTCAGCTCACCTATTGGCTTCGGAGTTTTAATGTGTAACACCCTAGATCAAGCGATTGCGCGCAGTGGTCGGCCTGGAAGTAGCGAAGATAAGGGATATGACAGCGCAGTTGCGGCGATAAAACTTCTGCAACTCAAAGAGGGCTAGTATTAGGCCAAATTATTTTGGGGGTTAGGTTTCGATGAGCTTGTCTAAAGATGCTAATTGGTGGAGACAGGCAGCGGTCTATCAGATTTACCCTCGCAGCTTTAAGGATTCCAATGGCGATGGAATTGGTGATCTCAAAGGCATCACATCGCAAGTCCCGTACCTTAAATCCCTCTCACTTGATGCAGTCTGGCTTAGCCCGTTCTATCCATCTGCGCTGGCAGATGGCGGTTATGACGTTGCTGATTATCGAAACGTTGATCCAAAGCTTGGAACGCTGGAAGATTTTGATGAGATGTTGCAAGCGCTCCACGAAGCAGGAATTCGTGTCTTTGTAGATATCGTTCCTAATCACTCTTCAAATCTTCATCAATGGTTTATCGATGCACTAAATTCTGAACCGGGATCAACTGAACGCGCACGTTATATTTTCCGCGACGGCAAAGGGAAAGACGGAGAATTACCTCCAACGGATTGGCCTTCACACTTTGCGCCATCTGCATGGACTCGCATTAAAGAAAAAGATGGAAAGTTGGGCCAGTGGTACTGCCATCTCTTCGCTCCAGAACAACCCGATTTCAACTGGGATAACCCAGAGGTAGAAGCAGATTTCATAAAGACCTTACGTTTTTGGGCAGATCGTGGCGTAGATGGTTTCCGCGTCGATGTTGCCCATGCAATGAAGAAAGATCTTTCAGAGCCACTTCGTAGCCAGCCAACACTTGGATATGAGAACCCTCGCCTAGACGGAAAAGGGGTTTTCTTTGATCGCACTGAACTCTTTGAAGTCTATAAAGAATGGCGCAAAGTATTTAACGAATATGACCCACCACGCGTAGCTGTGGCAGAGGCAAATGTTCCAATCGAACGCATGCCTTTATATGCTAGCGATAAGACACTTGGACAAGCTTTTAACTTCGCATTCCTTGATGCCAAGTTCGATCCTTCTGATTACCGTGACACGGTAAAGAAATCACTCGAGATTGCTGATAAGAATCATTCATCTTCAACCTGGGTGCTCTCAAATCACGACAAGATTCGCCATGCAACTCGCTATGGATTACATCCAATTGTTGATGAGAAGAAGTGGCTTCTTGCAGATGGTGCGACTCATCCTTTAGATCGCGAAGCTGGCACTCGTGCAGCCCTTGCTGCAACGATGTTTATCTTGGCACTTCCTGGATGTACATATATGTATCAAGGCGAAGAACTCGGACTCCATGAAGTGACAGATATTCCTCATGATCAGATTCAGGATCCTGCCTACGTTGGAAATCTTTATACCGAAAAAGGCCGCGATGGATGCCGTGTTCCTTTGCCATGGTCTTCAACCGGTACTTCGTATGGATTTGGAAATGGTGGTTCGCACCTTCCACAACCATCGTGGTTTGCAGATGTGAATGTTGCCGCACAAGATGGGGTTGCTGGATCACCACTCGAGATTTATCGCAAAGCTCTGGCCTTAAGAAAGCAATTGCAAGGCGAAGAACTATTGATGTGGCACGAGACCAAAAACAAAGAAGTTCTTCACTTCTCACGCCCAGGTGGTTGGAATTGCATGATCAATTTCAGAGGATATGGACACAAGTTTGAAGCGAAAGAGATTCTTCACTCTTCTTCTCCGATCACTGATTTCACACTTAAGGCGGGAACCACAGTCTGGTTTAAGGTCTAGGCGTTAAGGTCTTTGATATGACAAGTCGTGAATGCGTAATCGTCACAGGAGCAAGTAGCGGAATTGGTGCTGCAACAGCTCGTGTCTTAGCAGATAGCGGCTATGACGTAATTGCCTGCGCCCGTCGTATCGATCGCCTTAATGCGCTTGCATCAGAAAATTCAGCAATCACTGCTCACCATTTGGATATTACAGACCAGAAAAGTGTTGATCAGTTAGTAAGTGATTTAGCGGATCGAAAAGTTTCAGTGCTAGTTAATTGTGCGGGTGGAGCATTCGATGCATCATCTGTCCTGGATTCAGATCCAGCCGTTTGGACCAAGACTTACGATCTCAATGTCGTCGGAACAGTTCGAATGGTGAAGGCATTTACTCCAGCGATGCAGAAACACGGACACGGACACATTGTGATCATCTCTTCAACTGCAGGACACACCGCGTACGAAAATGGCGGAAGCTATGTAGCTGCAAAGCATGCCGAAACCTCACTTGCTCGTACGCTACGACTTGAACTTAACGGCCTACCAATTCGAGTAACAGAGATTGCACCAGGCATGGTCATGACAGAAGAATTCTCAAAGATTCGCTTTGGTGATGCAGATCGTGCAGCAAAGGTATACGAAGGCGTAGATGCCCCATTAATGGCAGAAGATGTTGCTGAGGCAATTAGATGGAGCGTTACCTTGCCAGAACACTTCAATGTTGATTCTTTGGTAATTCGTCCGGTAGCCCAAGCGGCAAACCATAAAGTTCACCGTACAAAGTAATTACTTAGTAACGATCCGATATTTCGCAAGGGTTGGATCTGTTGCATAAGCGATGCGCACGCCGGCTTTCTGGGATGCTGATAAACCTTTCACAATTTGTTCGGTCAACACTTCACCCGGTGCAATAACTGCAACACCTGGGGGATATGGTGCGATGAGATCTGCACTCACTCTTCCGACGGCATCTACTGCCGACACCATCTCAGTTGATGCGAAGTAAGCATCGCGCATGGAGATACCAACCGTTGGAACGACAGACCAGCTGAGCGCTGTCGCACTTGGCCGTGGGGTGCTTTGCTGGTTCCGAGCGATTTCAATAAGCACATTGGCAAGCTCGTGAAAGTCTGCCCGCGTATCTGCCAATGTTGCAAGGAAGACGACAGTGTCCTGGTCTGCCATCTCGACGCGAATCCCGCTTTCGCCTAGTGCGTTTTCGATCCCAACTCCTGATGCACCTAGCTGATTTGCTCGCAGAACAATTTTAGTGGGATCAAATCGTCCGGCCGGAAAATTGCTGGCGTTAAGAAAAATTGGTAGAGAGAATTCGGATTGAACCTTCTCTTTAAAGTAAGAAACATTGTTGAGTAACTCACCGAGCAACTCCGGCCCACGAGTCTGTAGAAGTGCGCGCGTTGCATCAATGGAGGCAAGAGGTGCTCCAGCAGGAGAAGTGGTGTGGGTAGTTTCAAAACTTTGCTCAAGCCGATCAGCACTTAAGTACTTAGTCCGCGCCAACAAAAGCGCAGATGCGCTATACCCAGGCAGTGCTTTATGCACACTTGTAATCAGTGCATCAGCGCCCATCTGCAATACATGGGCAGGCATATCTTGATGAAAACCAAAGTGTCCGCCCCATGCTGCATCGATGATGACCGGCATTGAGTGCGCGTGTGCAATCTTAACGAGCGCACCAATATCTGAGAGTGTTCCTAGATATCCGGGTTCTGTAAGTAATAACGCGATTGGTTTTTCAGGCAGAACTCGCTCTAATTCACTGACTGGAATACCAATCGGAACTCCGGTAGCAATATCAATCTCGGGTGTGAGCCAGAGAGGTTCAAGGCCTGCCAATACCAGCGCACTTAAGACTGAGCGATGTGCAGTGCGGCTGAGCGCAACTTTATCGCCAGGTTTGCCGAGTGCAAAAATTACCGCTTGGTTTGCGTGAGTTGAGCCACCAGTTGAAAAGCGTGCAAAATCTGCGCCCCATAAATCCGCTGCAAGTTTCTCTGCTTCTGTCAGCACTTTATTGGTGAGCTTAATTTCATCGAGCCCGCCATAGAGTGGAACATCTGAATCAACCAGTGCTCCTAAGCCAGGATCCAAACGTGATGCTCTCTGCTTGTGACCTGGAATAGTAAATGGGCTTCGCTTGCGCTCGAAGTAAGAGAGGTATGCATCGAGTAGCGGTGCGATGTTTCGAAGATCACCTGTACTCATGAGGCTAAGCCTAACTTCTCGGCCACCCCACTTACCCCAAGGCTCTATGATTTACCCATGACTTCCAACGCACACGAACCGCTTCCGCAATCACGTCATATTGCAACGGAGATTCCTGGCCCTAAATCTGCTCAGGCGCTGGCTCGACGTAAAGAAGCAGTATCTGCAGGACTTGGCATGGCCTTTCCAGCAGTTATCGCGCGTGCAGAGGGTGCGATCATGGAAGATATCGATGGCAACCGCATCATCGATCTTGGTTCAGGAATTGGCGTAGTTAACGTAGGAAATGCGAATCCACGAGTTGTCTCTCGAGTAATTGAGGCAGCGCAAGCATTCACACATACAAACTTCACCACCGCTCCTTACTTGGGATATATCGAAGTATGTGAGGCTCTCAATAAGTTAACCCCCGGCAAGTTTGCGAAAAAATCAATCTTGCAGAACTCTGGTGCAGAAGCTGTTGAAAATGCAATCAAGATCGCCCGTCATTACACAAAGCGCCAAGCAATCGTTGTCTTTGAGCATGCTTATCATGGACGTACCAACCTCACGATGGCGTTAACAGCAAAGAACATGCCATACAAAGAAGGCTTTGGCCCATTTGCTAATGAGATTTACCGCATGCCAATGCCATATGCCTACCGTTGGATTGGTGATGCATCAACTATCTCTGCAGATGCGCTCGCAGATGTCACACATAAAATTGAGAAAGAGATTGGCGCCAAGAACGTTGCTGCAATCATCATCGAACCAATTCAAGGTGAAGGTGGATTTATTGTTCCGCCAAAGGGATTCCTTCCCGGCTTAAGTGAATATGCAACCAAGAATGGCATCGTCTTTATTGCTGATGAAGTTCAGACTGGTTTTGCTCGCACTGGAAATTACTTTGCAGTTGAAGATGAGAATGTCGAACCTGACATGATCGTCACTGCTAAGGGAATTGCCGGCGGATTACCACTTGCTGCAGTTACAGCTCGCGCAGAGATTATGGATTCATCACATGTGGGCGGCCTTGGCGGAACTTACGGTGGAAATCCAATCGCATGTGCCGCTGCCCTTGGCGCGATGGAAGCAATTGCTGAAGATAAACTCGTTGAACGCGCACGCGCGATTGGCAAAATCCTTAACGAAAAACTCACAGCAATGGCTGCAAAGTATTCAGTGATCGGTGATGTGCGTGGACGCGGTGCGATGCAGGCTATTGAAATTGTCGTTGCAGGAAGTAAAGATCCAAACCCTGCTGCGATGGCTAGCGTTATTAAGTATTGCCAGGCTCAAGGTGTGCTTATCCTGACCGCTGGCACCTACGGCAACGTGATCCGCTTCTTACCTCCGCTTGTCATCAGCGATGAGCTTCTTATCGAGGCCCTCAGGGTTCTCGATGAGGCTTTCGCTTCTCTATAAATCACCCTCGTCTCACCCCTTAAACACTCACCCTGACCTTCCCTCACCCCATCATTTAAGTCACCCTTAGGGGTGGCCACAAAGAAGATCGCAAGTGAAATTCTGCCTCCCGAGGTAGTCAAGGGGGTCACCCTGTCGCGGACCTTGCCGCCATTGCAGTCGGCAAATTTCCTGGCTCGTCGCCACCTCGTGGA
>Ga0315907_10006498_pt1 | contig 12386 bp, 9 predicted proteins | sample LakEriMetagenome_3_FD_203525 | JGI IMG/M metagenome (GOLD analysis project Ga0315907, IMG submission 203525) | Freshwater fungal communities from buoy surface, Lake Erie, Ohio, United States - Buoy 12 MA123 | ecosystem: Environmental > Aquatic > Freshwater > Lake > Lake biofilm | place: USA...
AACTGGTCGAGCTCAAGCGCGGGGGGTCCAACGGCCGGCCGGTGCTCGATATCCGGATCGACCGGGTGGACCGTCAGAAGGTGCAGGTCGGGGACTGTGAGCGGGCGTCCCGGGCGATCGAGGCCCGGCTCGACGCCGAGCCCACGTTGCTCTCGGCGCGGTACGTGCTCGAGGTCTCCTCGCCTGGGATGGAGCGGCCGCTGCGGAAGGCGGCCGATTGGGTGCGGTTCGTGGGTCGGCGGGCGAGCGTCAACGCCCTCGCGCTCCATGGGCGGTACGAGTTCGAGATCGTCGCGGTGGAGGGGGAGGCGGGGCAGGAGCGTCTCCGGCTCCGCGACATGAAGGGGCAGGAGCGGGAGATCGCGCTGGCGGACGTCACTGACGCCCGGCTCGCGTTCCACTGGAAACCGTAAGGCATTCATTTCAGGAGTCTGACCATGGCGGGATCAGCCGAGATCCTCGCGGCACTGCGCGAGTTGGCGAACAGCAAGCAGATCGATCGCACCGAGCTGCACGAGCTCCTCAAGGACGGCATCCTCGCCGCCCTCGGGAAGAAGTACGGCCCGACGGTGCAGGCCGAGGTGGAGATCGATGACGCCGTGGGCGACATCAAGATCGTGATCCTCAAGAAGGTCGTCGAGGAGGTGGCCGATCAGGTCATCGAGATCGACATCGAGGAGGCGCGCTATGAGGACCCCGACTATCAGGCCGGGGACATCATGGAGATCCCGGTCGACTTCAACGAGTTCGGGCGCTCCGCGGTGCAGGCCTGCAAGCAGCGCATCGTGCAGCGCGTCCGCGAGGGGGAGCGCACCAAGATCCGCGACGAGTTCTCGTCGCGCGTCGGCGACCTCCTCTCGGGCGAGATCCAGCAGATCGAGCGCGGGAAGATCGTGCTCCTGCTGAACAAGTTCCGCGAGGCCGAGGCGATCATCCCGTATCGCGAGCAGAACCATCGCGAGACCTACACGCAGGGCGAGCCGATCCGTGCGGTGCTCAAGCGCATCGAGGAGACGCCGAAGGGGCCGCGCCTCATCCTGTCGCGGGCCGATGCCCTCTTCGTGCAGGCGCTCTTCCGTCTCGAGGTCCCGGAGATCCAGTCCGGGATCGTCGAGATCCGTGCCGCCTCGCGTGAGGTGGGGAGCCGCACCAAGATCGCCGTCGTCTCCAAGGACGACGGGATCGATCCGGTGGGCGCCTGCGTCGGATTGAAGGGGGCGCGCGTGCAGGCGGTGGTGCAGGAGTTGGGCGGCGAGCGCATCGATATCGTGCCCTGGTCGGCCGATCCGGAGCGCTTCGCCAAGCTGGCGCTCGCGCCGGCCAAGGTCGCGCGCGTCTTCAGCGATGCCACGACCAAGACCATCCAGGCGGTCGTCGACGAGGATCAGCTCTCCCTCGCGATCGGGCGCAACGGCCAGAACGTACGGCTCGCCTCCGAGCTCACCGGGTGGAAGATCGATCTCTACTCGAGCCGCGAGTGGTTGGAGCGTGGTGGCGAGATGCCACTCTTCGCGCCGCTCCCTGGCGACGAGGCGGCCGACGTCCCGCTCGCGGCCATCGAGGGGCTCGCGACCGCCACGGTCGCGGTGCTCGAGGCCGGGGGCTATCGCACGCTGAACGACATCATCGATCTCGATCGCGACGACTTCCTGCGACTCCCCGGCATCGCGCCGGAAGAGGCCGACCGGATCATCGGGATCCTCGATGAGCTGACCGAGGAAGGCCAAGAGACCGCGGCGCCGGCCGCGGAGCTGGAGTCGGGGCAGGGGTAAGGGATGGACGCGGCGACGGAGCGACGCCTCCTCGGCCTCTTGGGGCTCGGATTGCGATCGCGGCGCGCCGTGTTGGGTGTGGATCGGGTCCGTGAGGCGGCTCGACGCGGGACGTTGCGGGTCGCGGTGGTCGCGGCCGATGCGGCCGCGAACAGCCGCCAGAAGGTGGATGGGTTGCTCGCGGCCAAGCGGGTGCCGATGCTGATGGTGGCCTCGGCGGCGACGCTCGGACAGGTCGGGGGGCGCGAGACGACGGCGGTGATCGGTGTCGTGGACGCCGAGTTGGCCACGGGGATTCTCGCGCTCGCCGCTCCGGCGGGAACGGGACCAGACGGTTCAAGGGGGACGGGTTGAGCAAGCTTCGGGTGAGTGAGTTGGCGACGGAATTCGGCATCTCGGCGGACGAGGTGCTGGGCATGTTGCGGTCGATGGAGATTGCGGCGCGGACGCCAGCCTCTCCGCTGACCGACGAACAGGTCGCGCGGGCGCGCGTGCGGTGGGAGCGCGACAAGCGGCACCGCACCACGCCGGTCGCCGAGCCGACTGCCGCGAAGAAGAAGGTCGCGGCCAAGAAGAGCGCCGCCGTCGAGACCGAGGCGGCCCCGGCCGCGAAGCAACCGGCCGCGAAGAAGCCGGCCGTGAAGAAGAAGGCCGCCGAACCGATCCCGGAGCCCATCCCTGAGCCCGAGGCCCCCAAGGCGACCCGTCGTCGGCGTGCCGCCGATGTGGCCCAGGCCGAAGCCGCGGCGGCAGAGGCAGCGGTGCAGCAGGCGGCCCTCGACGCCGCCGCCGCGGAAGCCGCCGCCGCCGAGCGGGCCGCCGCCGAGCGTGCCGCGCAGGAACGCGCCGCTGCCGAGGCGGCCGACCGCGAGGTCGCCCGCGCCCGTGCGGAGGAGGCCGAGCGCCTGCGCGCCGATCGCGAAGCCAGTGAGGGCGGAGAGGGCGCATCGGCCGCGCCGATGGTGGCGCCGACCCCGATCGCATCGGCCGCGCCGTCGGCCCCGCCGCGTCCGCGTCCGCAGCCGGTCGTCCCCGGGGCGCCGCGGCCGCGCCCCGTGTTGCCGATGCCCCCGCGTCCGATCGCCTCGGCGACCCCGGGGGGCGGTCTCTCCGGTGGCCGTCGCGACGATCGTCGCCCCGGCACGGGGATGGGCGGTGGGGTCGGTGCCGCGACACCGTCGTCCGGCCCGCGTCGCGGGAAGAAGGGGAAGCGCGTCGATCAGGAAGCGGTGACCGCCAACATCTCGCGCACCATGCGCCAGATGGAGGGCGGGCCTGGCAAGCGCCGTGGCGGCCGCGTCGACGACAGCGCCCGCGAGGAGCTCGCCGCGATCCGTGCCGAGATGGCGGAGCGCGAGAAGAAGACCGTCCGCGTCAACGAGTTCATCACCGTCTCCGAGCTCGCCGACATCCTCAAGGTGCCCGCGACGCAGATCGTCTCGTTCGCCTTCAAGCACCTCGGGTTGATGGTGACCATCAACCAGCGCCTCGACTTCGACCAGATCGAGCTCATCGCGAGCGAGTTCGGGTTCGAGGCCACGCGCGAAGAGGAGTATGCCGCCGCCCCCGAGGTGGAGGAGAAGGACGCCGATGCCGACCTCAGGTCGCGGCCCCCCGTCGTCACCATCATGGGCCACGTCGATCACGGGAAGACCTCGCTCCTCGACTACCTCCGCAAGGCGAACGTCGTCGCGGGGGAGGCGGGCGGGATCACGCAGCACATCGGCGCGTACCATGTGTCACTCCCCGATGGGCGGAGCGTGACCTTCCTCGATACCCCGGGTCACGAGGCCTTCACCGCGATGCGTGCCCGCGGCGCGCAGGTGACCGACATCGTGATCCTGGTCGTCGCGGCCGATGACGCCGTGATGCCGCAGACCATCGAGGCGATCTCGCACGCCAAGAATGCCGGCGTGCCGATGATCGTCGCGATCAACAAGTGCGACCTCCCCGCCGCGAATCCGATGAAGGTGCGACAGGATCTCCTCCAGCACGGCGTCGTGCTCGAGGACTTCGGCGGCACGGTGCTCGCCTCCGAGATCTCGGCCAAGAAGGGGACGGGGATCAGCGAGCTCCTCGACCAGGTCCTCCTGCAGGCGGAGATCCTCGATCTCAAGGCGAATCCCGACCGTCGCGCCACGGGCTCGGTCGTCGAAGCCCAGCTCGACGCCGGGAAGGGGGCGGTGGCGACGATCCTCGTGCAGAACGGCACGCTCCGCGTCGGTGATGATTTCATCTGCGGTCTGCACTCGGGACGCGTCCGCGCGTTGCTCGACGAGCGCGGCAAGCCGGTGAAGGAGGCCGGCCCGGCGATCCCGGTGCAGGTGCTCGGGCTCACCGGCGTGCCGATGGCGGGCGATCAGTTCATCGCCGTGCTCGATGCCGCCGAGGCGCGCGAGATCGCGCAGCGGCGTGAGCGCCTCGATCGCGAGGCGCGGAGCCGCCGCACCGCGAAGGGCGCGGTCTCCCTCGAGGACTTCATGGCCTCGACGGGCGCGGGCAAGCGCCAGCTCAAGCTCCTCATCAAGGCCGACCAGGGCGGTCCGGCCGAGGCGCTCGCCGACGCGTTGCAGCAGCTCAGCAACGAGGAGGTGCAGGTCGAGGTCGTGGCGCGCGCCGTCGGTGCCGTCACGGAGAGTGACATCCTCCTCGCCAAGGCCTCGGGCGCGATCATCATCGGCTTCCATGTGCGGCCCGATACCAAGGCCCGCGCCGCCGCCGATCGCGAGGGCGTCGAGATCAAGCTCTATCGCATCATCTACGAGGCGGTCGCCGATGTGCGCGCCGCGCTCGAGGGCCTCCTGCGTCCGGAGGAGAAGGAGGTCATCGTCGGCGAGGCGGAGGTCCGCGAGACCTTCAAGGTGCCGAAGATCGGCGTCATCGCCGGCTGCTTCGTCCGCTCGGGGCTCATGAACCGTCAGGGTCGCGTCCGCGTGGTCCGCGACGGGGTCGAGGTCTACGACGGCACGATCGGCTCGCTCCGCCGCTTCAAGGACGATGTGAAGGAGGTCAAGGAAGGGTATGAGTGTGGTATCGGCGTCGAGAACTACAACGACCTCAAGGTCGGCGATGTGATCGAGCTCTACCGCACCGAGTCGGTCGCGCGGACGCTCCAGTCGGCCTCGGCCAACTGAGCGCGTCCCGCACGGGAGGTCCCTGATGCCCCCACGTGATCCACGGCGACAGGACCGGGTGGCGGAGGCCGTCCGCGAGGAGGTCGCTGCCTTCCTGTCCCACGGCCTGAAGGATCCGCGCGTCACCGGGTTGCTGACGGTGACGGCGGTCGAGATGGCGCGTGACCTCCGCCATGCCACGGTCTATGTGAGCGTCCTGGGGACCGAGGCCGAGAAGTCCACCACGCTCGAGGTCCTCGGCGGCGTGGCCGGCCATCTGCGGAGCCGGGTGGGGAAGGCGCTCCGCCTCCAGTTCGCCCCCGAGATCCACTTCCGGCTCGATGAGTCGGTCGCCCGTGCGGCGCGGATCGAGACGCTGCTCGCCTCGCTGCATCAGCCCCCCGCCGCCGATGCCGCGCCGGAAGACGACCGGGACGACTGACGGCGTCCTCCTCGTCGACAAACCGGTCGGCGTCTCATCGCATGACGCCGTGAGCGCCGCGCGTCGCGCGTTGCACGAATCGCGCATCGGGCATGGCGGGACGCTCGATCCCTTCGCGACCGGACTCCTGGTACTCCTCGTCGGGCGCGCGACCCGCCTCCTCCCGCACCTCTCGGGTGAGCCGAAGATCTACGAGGCCACGATCCGCTTCGGCACGGAGACCGACACCGAGGATCACCTCGGGACGGTGGCGGTCGAGGCACCGCTCCCGACCCGCGAGGCGCTGCTCGCCGCGCTCCCCACCTTCGTCGGGGCGATCGCGCAGGTCCCCCCCGCCTTTTCGGCCAAGCGCGTCGATGGCGAGCGTGCCTACGCGATGGCGCGTCGTGGCGTGACGGTCGACCTCGCACCGGTCACGATCCAGGTGCATCGCTGGGAGGTCCTCGCACTCCGCCCCGCGGCCGATGGGCGGGTCGCGGAGGCTGAGGTGCGCATCACCTGTGGCGGAGGGACCTACATCCGTTCGCTCGCGCGGGATCTCGCCCGCGCCGTCGGGAGCGCGGCACACCTCACCGCGTTGCGCCGCACGCGGAGCGGGCCGTTCCGCGTCGAGGACGCGGTCACGCTCGAGTCGTTGCGTGCGGCGACGACGCCGTCGGAGGGGCCCGCGGCGAGCCGGTCCGTGCTGTCGGAGATGCTCCTTCCGCCCCTCGCCGCACTCCCCGCGCATCCGGTGCAACCGCTCGCGGCCGAGGAGATCGCGCAGGTCGTCCGTGGGATCGAGATCCCCGCGGCCGTCGAGGGCGGTTGGGGCGCGCTGACCAACGCGGCGAGCGGCGCGCTGGTCGCCCTCGCCGAGCGTCGGGGCGATCGCTGGCAACCGCGCGTGGTGATGCATGAGGCCTGAGCGCCTCGCGCCGATCCCCGCGCTCGCCGGCGGCACGGTCTGCACCGTCGGGACCTTCGACGGCGTCCATCGGGGCCATCGACTCGTGCTCGATCGGCTCGCGACCGCCGCGCGGGCGCGGGGGTTGCCGTCCGTGCTCGTCACCTTCGCCCCGCATCCGCTGCAGGTGGTGAACCCTGCCGCCGCGCCGCCGCTGCTCACCGTCGGGGTCGAGAAGACGGAGTGTCTCGCGGACAGCCCGCTCGACTACGTCGTGGTGCTCCCCTTCACGCGCACCCTCGCCGCCTTCGACGCCGAGGCCTTCGTCGATCACGTCCTGCGTGATCGGCTCGGGCTCCGGCACCTGCTGATCGGCTACGACCACGGCTTCGGTCGGGGGCGCTCCGGGGATGTCTCGGTGCTCCAGGCACTCGGGGCCGCGCGAGGATTCGGGGTCGAGGTCGTCCCGGCGGTCGAGGGGAGTGACGGCCGACCGATCTCCTCCACCTCCATCCGCCGTGCGATCGCCGGGGGCGACCTCGATCGCGCCGCTGATGGGCTCGGTCGCCCCTACGCCATCGCGGGGACCGTGGTCGCTGGGGCGGGGCGGGGACGGGACCTCGGCTTCCGCACCCTGAACGTCGCCCTCCCCGACACGCACAAGCTCCTCCCACCTGACGGCGTGTACGCGGTGCGGGTCCAGACCCGCGCCGGCGCCATCGGCGGGATGATGAACCTCGGGGGGAGGCCGACCTTCGGTGAGGTCGAGCGGACCATCGAGGTCCACGGGTTCGACCTCACCGGGGACTTCTATGGCCAGTGGGTGCGGATCGACCTCGTCGCCCGTCTCCGAGAGACGCTGCGGTTCGAGGGGCCGGAGGCCCTCGTCGCGCAGCTCCGGAGGGACGAGGCGGCCGCCCGGCGGCTCCTCGGCTGAGCCCCCGGACGCGGCGCCCGACGGGGCCGGCCTGGCGGAGCGGGTGCGAGGCACGCAACCCCTTGCGCGTGATTGACTTGGATGTCGGTGAGGGGTACTCTTCGAGGTTGCGTTCCAACCGTTCCCCCTATCCCGCGTCTGCATGCAGAACGTGAAGTCTCGGCTCCTCGTGATCGCGGCCATGATCGCCGCCTCCGTCTGGGCCCTCTTCCCTCGTCAGGTGGTCGAGCGCGTCAAGCGCGACGGGGTCTTCGTCTATGACACCGTCTCTCGCGTCCCGCTCAAGCGCGGGCTCGATCTGCAGGGCGGGATCCAGCTGACCCTCGAGGTCGACCAGTCGCGGCAGACCATCACCGATGTGAGCGATGCGCTCGATCGGGCCATGAAGGTCGTGCGGACGCGCATCGACGAGTTCGGCGTCGCCGAACCGGTGGTGCAGAAGCTCGGCAACGACCGCATCATGGTCGAGCTCCCGGGCATCGAGGATCCGCGTCGCGCCGAGGAGGTCGTGCAGCGCGCGGCCTTCCTGCGCTTCCAGATCACCGATGAGTCGCAGGCACTCGAGCGGGTCGTGCCGCGCCTCGACGGCCTCGTGAAGGAGAAGGGGCTTGCCGCGGCGACCGACTCGGCGTCCCGTCCGGCGGCGAACGCCCTCGGGTCGTTGCTGCAGACGGTCGACTCGACCGCGAACGCGGACACGGCGGGGACCTCGACCGATGGGCCGTTCCGTCGGTCGCTCGTCCCGGGCCAGCTCCCGGGGCAGTACCTCGTCGCCTCCGCCGATTACGGGCAGATCGATGCCCTTCTGCGGACGCCGGAGATCCTGGCGGCGCTCCCCCCGGGGAAGGATGTCCGCTGGGGCACCGACTCCCTCGTCTCGGGGACGCAGGTCTACCGCACGCTCTACGTGCTCGAGTCGCGCGCCATCATCGACGGCACCTACCTCGTCGACGCCAAGCCGAACCAGGATCCCCTCGAGGGCGCCAAGGTCGACTTCGTCTTCAACAACGAGGGGGGGCGCCGGTTCCGCAACGAGACGGCGAAGCACATCGGCGACAACATGGCGATCGTCCTCGACGACCGAGTGATGAGCGCCCCGGTGATCCAGAGCGCGATCGGTGCCCGCGGCCAGATCACGATGGGCGGCCGCGACCTGCAGGCCGCGCAGGACCTTGCCCTGGTGCTCCGCGCCGGTGCGCTCCCGGTGCCGCTCAAGGTCGCGGAGGCACGGACCATCGGCGCCAGCCTCGGCGAGGATGCCATCCGACAGGGGCTCCTCTCGGGCGCGCTGGGTTTGGCGCTCGTCGTGCTGATCATGGTGGTCTACTACCGCTTCTCCGGCGTCCTCGCGATCTGCGGGCTCGCCTTCTATGTGCTCGTCACCCTGGCGATCCTCGCTGGCTTCGACGCCACGCTGACGCTGCCGGGGCTCGCGGGCTTCGTGCTCTCGATCGGGATGGCGGTCGACGCGAACTTCCTGATCTTCGAGCGCATCCGTGAGGAGCTCGACGCCGGCCGCTCCCTCCGCATGGCGATCGATGACGGCTTCGATCACGCCTGGAGCGCGATCGTCGACACGCACGTCACCACCGCGCTCACCGCGGCGATCCTCTACCAGTTCGGGACCGGGCCGGTCCGCGGCTTCGCGGTCGCCCTCCTCGCCGGCATCTTCGCCTCGCTCATCTCGGCGATCTATGTCGTGCGCTCCCTCTTCCTCCTGTGGCTGTCGAAGAACCAGACCGCCAAGACCCTGAGCATCTGATGCTGCGTATCCTCCACAACACCTCATGGGACTTCCTCAAGCAGTGGAAGCTCTCGGTCATCACCGTCGCGGTCTTCGTGATCCCGGCCGTGATCCTGATCCCGATCCGCGGCTTCAACTACAGCATCGAGTTCACCGGCGGCACGCAGATGGAGCTCACCTTCCGTGAGGCGCCGGCCATCGCGGACGTGCGCGCGGCCATCAGCGGGGCGGGGCTCGGCGATGCCGAGATCTTCACCTACGGTGCCCCCACGGAGATCGTGATCCGCGCGCAGGAGTCGCAGCAGGTCGCACAGCTCGAGGCCGGGGCCGAGATGGTGAGCCAGCAGATCGAACGCACCCTCCAGTCGCGATTCGGGGCGGACGCCTTCGTCATCGGGCGCACCGCCGCGGTGAGCCCACGCGTCGGGAGCGAGCTCCGGTCGCAGGCGGTGATCGCCACCCTCATCGCCTTCGCGCTGACCCTCGTCTATCTGGCCTGGCGCTTCGAGTGGCGCTTCGGTGTCGCGGCGGTCATCGCGACCCTGCATGACCTCGCGGCCTCGCTCGCCTTCATGATGTACATGGACCTCGAGATCTCGATCTTCGTCGTCGGCGCGGTGCTCACGGTGATCGGCTACTCGATGAACGACACCGTCGTCGTCTTCGACCGCGTGCGCGAGAATCTCAGGGCGCATCGCAAGATGCCGCTCTACGATCTGCTCAACCGCTCGGTGAACGAGACCCTCCCGCGCACGGTCATGACGGGCACCACGACGCTGGCGACGCTGCTCGCCCTCCTGATCTTCGGCGGCTCGGTGATCCGGCCCTTCGCCTGGGTGCTCCTCTTCGGCATCCTCGTCGGGACCTTCAGCTCGATCTACATCGCCTCGCCGCTGCTCCTCTGGATCGAATCCAAGTGGCCGCATCGCAACGAGGCGGCTCCCCAGGCCCGCGCCGCCAGGGCGTGAGCACGGAGCGATCCGCAGGTTCGGGGCCCCGGCGCCAGGACGGCGTCGGGGCCTTGTCGTTCCCACCGGTCCCTTTCATCGATTCCCACGCCCATCTCGCGGGGGAGTCGTTCGACGAGGATCGGGAGGGGGCGCTGCAGCGACTCCAGGCAGCCGGTGGCCTCGGGGTCATCTGCATCGGTGAGTCACTCGCGGCCGCGGCCCGGGCCCAGCAACTCGCTGAGCGGCATCCGGGCGAGGTCTGGTGGACCGCCGGTATCCACCCGCACGATGCCGCCGACTACGATCCACTGCGCGACGCCCCCGCCATCGAGGCAGCGATGCATCAGGGGGCCGTCGCCGTCGGTGAGTGCGGGCTCGACTATCACTACGATCACTCCCCGCGGCCGCAGCAGCGCCGCGCCTTCGCCGATCAGCTGGCCATCGCGCAGCGCACCGGACGGGCCGTCGTGGTGCATACGCGAGAGGCGGTCGACGACACCATCGCGATGGTGCGTGAGGCCGGCGAGGCCGGCGTCCGTGGCGTCCTCCACTGCTTCGGCGGTCCCGCCCCACTCGCCGAGGCGGCGCTCGCCGTCGGGTGGTACTGCTCCTTCAGCGGGATCATCACCTTCAGGAAGTGGGACGACCTCGACCTGCTGCGCCTGATCCCCGAGGATCGGCTCCTCGTCGAGAGTGACAGCCCCTTCCTGGCGCCGGTCCCGCACCGTGGCCATCGCAACGAACCGGCGTGGTGCGCGTACACCCTTCGGCGGCTCGCCGAGGTCCGAGGCGTCGATCCCGCAGCCCTCGGCGAGGTGGTCGTGCAGAACACCCGTCGGCTCTTCCAGTGCTGATCATCGGACGTTCCCCCCACTCCGTCCCCCGAGTAGGATTCCCCCCATGACCGTCCCCTCCGACATCGAGATCGCGCAGGCCGCGACCCTGCGTCCCATCACCGACGTGGCCGCCGAGATCGGCCTCGGCCCCGACGACCTCGACCTCTACGGCAAGTACAAGGCCAAGGTCGCCCTCGAGCTCACGACCCGCCCCGCCAAGGGGAAGCTCGTGATCGTGACGGCGATCAACCCGACGGCCGCGGGTGAGGGGAAGACCACGACCTCGGTCGGGCTCGCGCAGGCGCTGCGGAAGATCGGGACCAATGCGGTGCTCTGCATCCGCGAGCCCTCACTCGGTCCTGTGTTCGGGGTGAAGGGGGGCGCGGCCGGCGGCGGCTACGCGCAGGTGCTCCCGATGGACGACATCAACCTGCATTTCACCGGTGATTTCCACGCCATCTCGTCGGCGCACGCGCTGTTGAGCGCGATGCTCGACAACCATCTCCAGCAGGGAAACGCCCTCGCCATCGATCCGCGCCGCATCACCTGGCCGCGCACGATCGACATGAACGACCGCGCACTCCGGAAGGTGATCATCGGCCTTGGGGGCCCGAGCGAGGGGGTCGTGCGCGAGGAGCGGTTCGTGATCATCCCGGCCTCCGAGATCATGGCGATCGTCGCGCTCGCGACCAGCGCCTCCGACCTCGAGGAGCGCCTCGGGAATATCATCGTCGGCTCCACCGCCGGTGCCGACCGGAAGCCGGTCTATGCGCGTGACCTCAGGGCGCATGGGGCGATGGCGATGCTCCTCAAGGACGCGATCCGCCCGAATCTCGTGCAGACGCTCGAGGGCGGCCCCGCCTTCGTGCACGCCGGCCCCTTCGGCAACATCGCGCACGGCTGTAACTCGATCCTCGCCACGCGCGCCGCGCTCGCCGTCGGCGACGTCGTCGTCACCGAGGCGGGGTTCGGCTCCGATCTCGGCGCGGAGAAGTTCTTCGACATCAAGTGCCGCTTCGGCGGGATCACGCCGGAGGCGGCGGTCCTCGTCGCCACCATCCGCGCGCTCAAGATGAACGGCGGCGCCAAGAAGACCGAGCTCGCCACCGAGGACCTGAAGGCGCTCCGCGCCGGCGTGGTCAACCTCGAGCATCACATCGCGAACGTGCGGCAGTTCGGGATGGAGCTCGTCGTGGCGATCAACCGGTTCGGCACCGATACCGACGCCGAGATCGCGATCGTGCGTGAGGCGGCGGAGAAGGCCGGCGCGCGCGTCGCGCTCTGTGAGGTCTTCGCGAAGGGTGGGGCAGGGGGCGAGGCCCTCGCGCGCGAGGTCCTCGATATCCTCAAGGGCGGGAAGTCGAAGTACGCGCCGCTCTATGACGCCGCCAAGCCGATCAAGGAGAAGATCGACACGATCGTGAAGAAGGTGTACGGTGGCGAGGGCGCGGACTACAGCGCGAAGGCCGAGCGCGCGATCGCCTACCTCGAGAGCATCGGGTTGGGGAACACCCCGATCTGCATGGCGAAGACGCAGTACTCGCTCTCGGACGATGCGACCAAGCTCGGCCGGCCCTCGAGGTTCCGCGTCACCGTGAACGATGTCTACCCCGTGGCGGGCGCCGGCTTCGTCGTCGCGCAGTGCGGCGAGATCATGACGATGCCGGGGCTCCCCAAGGCCCCCGCGGCCGAACGCATGGCCATCC
>Ga0315907_10006499_pt1 | contig 12385 bp, 18 predicted proteins | sample LakEriMetagenome_3_FD_203525 | JGI IMG/M metagenome (GOLD analysis project Ga0315907, IMG submission 203525) | Freshwater fungal communities from buoy surface, Lake Erie, Ohio, United States - Buoy 12 MA123 | ecosystem: Environmental > Aquatic > Freshwater > Lake > Lake biofilm | place: USA...
GTGGGTAGCCAACCAAACCAACCGTTAAATTTTAAGTGAAGGAAGATATTATGAAGTTCGATAAGTTTCTTGAATTTGTTGAAGATAAGGTGTTCAGCGGCTTTACGTTGTTTCTGATTTTCGGCGGCCTTTTCTTTTATGCATTGATCTCGGTGGCCGCACAAAACATCGCTGCAAAAGAAGAAGCACGGGCTATAACAGCTGCTTGCTATACTCAAGGCATGGTTCTTGTTGATACCGATGCTGGTCGGCGTTGCGCTGATCCTAAGTCTCTCGTAGTGGTGAAGTGATATGAAGTTCTGGCTAATCGTATTCCTGTTTACCAACGATGGCGAGTTCCTCGGCAAGGACATCTACGAGGCGGCTGGCAAGGACCAGTGCGTCGAATTTGCCAGCCAGGTTACAAAGACTTTGATTAATACGCAAACCTCTGCGCAGTTCTATTGTGTTTCAGACGACCACTATATGGGTCGTAAGCAAGATCCAGGAGTTCCCTATGACTGAACGTGTTGGCATTGTAGCCAGTTGCTTTGACCTGTTTCATGCCGGTCATATCCTGATGTTAAAGGAAGCTAAAGATAACTGTGACCGGCTTATCGTAGCACTGCAGTCAGATCCTACGATTGATCGTCCTGAAAAGAACAAGCCGGTTCAAGGTTTGTTTGAACGCTATATACAGGTTGAGTCTTGTGAATACGTCGAGCAGGTGATTCCATACGATACTGAAGCAGATCTTTATAACCTCCTTGCAGGTTATGACTGGGATGTTCGTTTCCTTGGTGATGACTATCGTGGTCGTACCGATTTTACCGGCGCTGATCTAGACATTCCTATTTACTATTGTGCTCGTCGGCACAACTATAGTTCGTCTGGGCTACGCGAACGTATCAAGAAGTCTAAGTAACTCGTATAAATAACTCGTCACGCCTAATGGGTGACACAACTTAAAACTCGCTTAATAGGAGAAAATATATGAAAGCGATCCTCGCTGGCCTCATGGCCTCTGCACTTATTGCAACCCCGGCTTCAGCCCTCTCATGGAAGAATACTCTCTTTGACCGTCTCGATACGGACAAGAGCGGTGAGCTTTCGGTAGATGAGCTCAAGAATACCGGTTGTACGCTGAACGTAAAGCTCTTCAAGTATGCTGATAAAGACCTTAGCAAAGGACTTTCGAAGACTGAGTTCTTCAATAACCGTGAACTGTTTAAGCGCTGCAAGTAAGGGAGAAGGCATACATGTGGAATCATAACCACTCGTTTAAGGACTTTGATCGTTTCTTTGTAGGATTCGATAAGGTCGCGGAGAAGATGGCATCGGTTGCTGACCAAGCTCAGACCCTTGCTGCAAAGTATCCGCCATACAATCTCAAGAAGATTGACGAAAACAAGTACACGATCGAACTCGCCGTTGCTGGCTTTGCCAAGCAGGATCTTGAGATCGAGATCGTGGACGACAAGCTGATCATCAAGGGTAACACCACATCCGGCGAACCTGCAGAGCAGGATTCAGCTGGAGATTGGACGTGGCCTCAGATGCTTCACCAAGGACTCGCAATGCGTCCTTTCACTCGCACCTTCACTCTCTCGGATAATGTAGAGATTCGTGGTGCATCTCTTCTGAATGGCATTCTTAAGATTGTTCTGGAAGCTATTATCCCAGAACACAAGAAGCCAAAGAAGGTAGAGATTCAAGACGAGGAAGAAACATCTGCACCTTCGACTGCAGAATTTCTGGCAGAACGTAAGGAAAAGTAAGATGTTTAAGGAAGACTTGACGGTGCCTGTTTCACGGGCATCTGCGTGGTCGGTTGTGGCATTGACACTAATGTGTCTCTACTCACTAATCACATTATAAAAAAGAAGGGGGAGGTTTTGCCTCCCCCTTTTAACTTAACCCCAAGCGGCGTACTGCTTGGTTTTCTTTAGTCGATCATCAAGACCGTGTGTTCCACCGTTGACTCGCTTTGTGATCTGCGTGATCACGGCATCCGTCACACCCTTATCTGCGATTGCAAACAGGTTGTTCTTACGGAAGAACCATAGAGCCGATTCGAATGCAAGTTCGGTAGCAACGATGTCTGGGTTTGTCAGGACATCTGGTCGACCGATATCTTGTGAGAACAACGTATAGTTCGACTTGCCGGTCAGCTGGATTGGACCACGACCACGGAACTTCCAGCCATCGCCTGAAGACTCTGGACCATTACCCATACGGTTTGCATAAACCTTATTGGCGATCTTCTCTGGCTTACGAGCATAACCAGCTGTTGAAGCCGGTGTTGGGAAGTACTTCTTGAAGATACCGTTCAGACCCTGGGCAGAGTAGTTCAGGTTCTCAGAGAACACCTTGAATCCGCCTGACTCGTGAGAGCATTGGCCGAAGAAGTGGGCTGCCTGGTTGTTCGTCAGCTTAAAGTAGTCACGTGCCGCCTTATAAGTACCAGGACCCCATTTGCCGTCTGCGGCAATACCACACTTTGTTTGGAGAGCAGCCATTGGACCAAGACCCTGAACAGCTGGAGTTGCCTTTTGGGCAGCAGACGGAGCTGGAGAAGCTGCTGGACGAGCTACTTGAGGAGCACCTGCGTCGCGAGTCGTTGCTGGATCAAAGTCGGCAACAGGAACATACTGGGTTCCACCGGCCTTTGACTTCTTCGCGATAAGGCGTTGCTTGCGGTTGCCGCCTTCCTTCTTAATCGAGGCGTGTACCCAACCAGAGTTCTTGTCTCCGGCGGTGTAGAACTCTAGGATAACCTGGTCAAACTCAAGGTTGTCGGCGATCCAATCAGCCACCTTCTTGTTGTCGACTCCTGGAACCTCGAAGTCGATCGCCTGACCGTTAACGTGCTGAGAGGTCTTCGATCCTCCAACAGCCTTGTTTACCAGCGGTGCACGATACGACGAGTTGACCTGTACAGGACCGAACTTTGCACGAACCGGCTCAAGGATCTTCTCGCAGCAGTAACGCATGTTCTCGATGTGTTCAGGTGTTGGTGTATTGTTCAGGCCGAGTCTTTTAGCGGTAGGAGAAACGATCATTTCTGCTAGAGTAAAATGTTCAGTCAACTTCATTTTTAGTTCCTTTTATGTGTACATATTTTTGGGCTCGTGTTATACTTAAGATTGCCCGTAAGGAGACATTATGAATTTCTACACCAATATAACACGGCATAAAGGTAATATTCTGGTTCGTGGAATTAAAGACGGCAAGCCGTACAAGTTTTCCACCAAGTATAAGCCGTACCTATTTATTCCTTCTAATAAGTCCACCGAGTATACCAACCTGAAGGGTGAATACGTCGGACGCGTGGACTTCGACTCGATGTACGAGGCACGAGAGTTTCTCAACCAGTACGAGAACGTGAGCGGCATGAACATCTATGGCATGTCCGACTTCACATACATGTACATCTATGACAACTATAAGGGACAGATCAGATATGATCCGGCCCAGATCTCCGTTTGTTCGATCGACATCGAAACCGCCATCGACGGTGGTTTCCCTGACATCGATCTGGCACAGAATGAGATCACTGCCATTACCATCGGCCGCAATGGTAAGAAGGTTTGCCTTGGTTGCGGTGAATACAAGGAGCATCTGCCTAATGTCAAATACTACAAATGCAGGGATGAAGCAGCCCTACTGGAGTCTTTCCTCGGGATTTGGAATGGACCAGAATATTCGCCTGACGTGGTCACGGGCTGGAACATCGAGTTCTTCGACATCCCGTACCTTGTCAATCGTATCCGACGAGTACTCGGAGATGATGCAGCGCTCCGTCTTTCCCCGTGGGGAATCCTCAAGGACTACCAGGTACCCGTCCGAGGACGAAATCAGCTGGCCTATACACCAGTAGGCATTGCTGTCCTTGACTACATGAACCTCTACAAGAAGTTCACGTACGTCACACGTGAGTCCTATAAGCTCGATCACATCGGCATGGTGGAGTTGAATCTACCTAAGCTCGACTACTCTGAGTATGAGAACCTTGACGACCTTCGTCTCAAGAACTTTCAAAAGTACATGGAGTACAACATCCATGACGTTGAGATCGTCGAGAAGCTTGAGGACAAGCTGAAGCTGATCGAGCTGGTCTATGCCATGGCCTACGACGCCAAGATCAACTACAACGACTGTCTTGCATCAGTGAAGCAGTGGGATGTTATCACCCACAACTATCTGATGGATCGCAACATCGTTGTCAACCCGTTCGGTAAGTCGAACGGTGGTGCACTGGTCGGTGGTTATGTCAAGGAGCCGAAGACCGGTCTGAGCAAATGGGTTGTGTCGTTCGATCTTAACTCCCTTTACCCTCACCTTATCATGCAGTACAATATCTCCCCCGAGACCTTTGTAACCCGCTTGAACGATAAGGTGACGATCGACGACCTACTTGTTGGCGGTGCAGAGAAGTTCGGTGAATATCTACAGAAGACGAACTGTGCTCTCGCCGCCAACCTTTGTATGTATTCGAAGGAGAAGCGAGGCTTCCTACCGAGTCTGATGGATCGCATGTACAACGATCGTACTATGTACAAGAAGCAGATGATCGAGGTCAAGAAGGAATACGAGAAGACCAAGGATGCGAAGCTTCTCAAGGAGATCGCACGTCTCGATAACATGCAGATGGCCAAGAAGATCCAGCTAAACTCTGCCTACGGTGCGTTGGGTAACCAGTACTTCCGTTGGTTCGATATCAACCACGCCGAGGCCATCACCATGTCTGGTCAGCTCTCGATTCGCTGGATCGAGAAGAAGATGAACGAGTATCTCAACCGTCTCTTCAAGACCGAGAACATGGACTACGTGATCGCCTCCGATACCGACTCGATCTACATCACTCTCGAGTATCTTGTGCACATGATGTACCCGAACGGTGCAGACGACGAGACGATCGTCAAGTTCATCGATGATGCCTGTAAGAAGAAGATCGAACCGTTCATCGATCGTGCCTACCAGGAACTGGCAGACAACATGAACGCCTATGCCCAGAAGATGCAGATGAAGCGTGAGAACATCGCGAACAAGGGCATCTGGAAGGCGAAGAAGATGTATATCCTTAACGTCTGGAACTCCGAGGGTGTGCAGTACGACAAGCCGAAGCTCAAGATGATGGGTATCGAGGCTGTTCGTTCGTCGACTCCTCCGTCGTGTCGTGACGGCATTAAGAAGTCTCTCGAGATCATCATGAACGAGGACGAGGCATCGTTACATCGGTACGTGGCCGACTTCCGTGTGAAGTTCAACACGCTTCCTTTTGACGAGATCGCCTTCACCTCTTCGGTCAAGGACATGGAGAAGTACTTTATTGCTGGTCAGTTCCAGTCTGGTTGTCCCATCCATGTGCGTGGTGCAGTGGTCTACAATAAGATCATCAAGGATCTCAAGCTCCAGAATAAATATGAAACCATCGGCTCGGGTGAAAAGATCAAGTTCGCCTACCTGAAGAAGCCGAATCCTACAAAGGAGCACGTTATCTCTTGTCCGTCCACACTGCCGAAGGAGTTCGGCCTCGATCGGTTCATCGACCGTGAGCTTCAGTTCGACAAGGCATACATCAAACCCATCGAATCTATCATTAACACTATCGGCTGGCACGTAGAGAAGCGTGCAACATTGGAGGATTGGTTCTCATGATTATTGACAAATACATTGGCAACGCAGAATACACGACTCGGTCTGCAGAACTCTGCAAGGATCAAGAAAACAACCTGTATTATGTAAATCTATACAATGACAGCAGGCTCGTAGAAACACGCAGTCTTACGGGCAAATCAATCTACTACGCACGAGACTGTGCTGAAAATTGGGTAACAGGAGTTATCAATGGCTGATATCGATTTAGACGACGACTTTGACTTTGGGTTTACCACTGTCAGTGACGAGGTCTTTCAACAGGCTGAAGCAGCAGCCGAAGAAGGACAACAGAAAGCAGAGCAGATCTATAAGATGGTCCTACCTCTTTTAAATAATCTTGCTAAAGATGCAGACAAGAATGCCTATATCCATTGGCCGAATAGAGCAACTAAGATCAACGAGTTCAAGAAAAAGTTGCAGTCTATTATAAATTCTTGATGTACAATAATAATACTTCGTGCTATACTCAGAATACAAGGAGGACATATGTCGGATCTACTTAACAAACTTCGTAAGAATACTACAATCAAGGACTCGGATATCCTGGCGGACTCTAAGTTCTTCAATGCCAAGGACACTATCGCCACCACGGTGCCTGCCATCAACATCGCACTGAGCGGTAAGATCAACGGCGGCTTTGCTCCTGGTCTGACCATCTGGGCCGGTCCGTCAAAGCACTTCAAGACCTCGTTCAGCCTGCTGATGGCCAAGGCCTACATGGACAAGTATCCTGACTCGGTCCTGCTTTTCTATGACTCGGAGTTCGGTACTCCTCAGGCATACTTCGACTCGTTCAAGATCGATGCAAACCGTGTCCTTCACACTCCGATCACCGATATCGAGCAGCTGAAGTTTGACGTGATGTCTCAGCTCGAACAGATCGGTCGTGGTGAGCGTGTCATGATCATCATCGATTCGGTTGGTAACCTTGCGTCGAAGAAGGAAGTCGAGGATGCACTGAAGCAGAACTCGGCGGCTGACATGACTCGTGCTAAGCAGCTCAAGTCTCTGTTCCGCATGGTCACGCCTCACCTGACCATCAAGGACATTCCGATGGTTGTGGTGAACCACACCTACATGACTCAGGAAATGTTCTCGAAGCCGGTCGTGTCCGGCGGTACTGGCATCTACTACTCGGCCGATAACATCTTCATCCTCGGACGCCAGCAGGAGAAGGATGGCAAGGATATTACCGGCTATAACTTCATCATCAACGTCGAGAAGTCTCGCTTCGTCAAGGAGAAGAGCAAGATCCCGATCGAGGTATCATGGGATGATGGTATCTCCAAGTGGTCTGGTCTGATGGACATGGCTCTTGAGTCTGGTCACGTGATCAAGCCGAAGGTTGGTTGGTTCCAGCGTGTCGACATGGAGACTGGTGAGATCCTTGACAAGTCTTATCGCATGAATGATACCTATAGCTTCAGCTTCTGGCATCCAATTCTACAGTGTCCTAAGTTCAATGAGTTCGTCGAGAACAAGTATCGTGTTGCTTCCGGCAATATCATGCAGGAAGATGAAGTGGCATCTGTTTATGAAGAGTTGGAGGACGAATGAAAATTGAGAATGTTATCTTTGGCAATCTTATCAACAACGAGGAGTATGCACGTAAGGTAATCCCATTCTTAAAGTCTGAGTATTTCACTGATAATGTTGATCGCACTGTCTATGAACTGATCGAAGAGTATGTTGGCAAGTACAGCAAGTTTCCTACTAAGGAAGCTCTTGCTATCGACCTTGGTAACAAGGGAGGTCTGAGTGACGACCAGTTCAAGGCAGCAGAGACACTCATCGGCGACCTGGCCAAGAGTGAGGATCGTGAGATCGATTGGCTTATCGATTCTACCGAGAAGTTCTGTAAGGACAAGGCTCTTTACAACGCTCTCATGGAGTCGATCAAGCTGGTTGACGATAACAAGAGGAAGGATGGCATCTCTGTTGGTGCCATCCCTCAGCTTCTGTCTGATGCATTGGCCGTGTCGTTCGACTCAAGTATCGGTCACGACTTCCTTGACGACTCAGATGCTCGTTACGAGTTCTATCACCGTACCGAGGTGAAGATCCCGTTCGACCTGGACTTCTTTAACAAGATCACGAATGGTGGCCTGCCTCGTAAGACCCTGAACATTGCACTCGCCGGTACCGGTGTGGGTAAGTCATTGTTCATGTGTCACTGTGCTGCTCAGAACCTGATGTCTGGTCTCAACGTCCTGTACATCACCATGGAAATGTCTGAGGAGAAGATTGCAGAGCGTATCGATACTAACTTGCTTGGTATGTCGACTGCTGATCTTCGTGAGCTTCCAAAGACAACCTATGATACTCTCATGGCCCGTGTGAAGAAGCGCGCTAAGGGCAAGTTGATTGTAAAGGAATACCCGACCGCGTGTGCTGGTTCGGCTAACTTCCGCCACCTGATCAACGAACTTAAGATCAAAAAGAACTTTGTACCTGACATCATCTATATCGACTACCTGAACATCTGTATGTCCAGTCGTATTCGTGCCGGGTCGAATGTCAACTCCTATACGATGATTAAGGCGATTGCCGAAGAACTTCGTGGTCTGGCAGTCGAGTGCAACGTTCCGATCGTATCGGCTACTCAGACAACTCGTACTGGTTATTCGTCATCTGACGTTGGTCTCGAGGATACTTCTGAGTCGTTTGGTTTACCGGCCACGGCCGACTTTATGTTTGCCTTGATCTCGAGCGAGGAACTACAGCAACTCGGTCAGATTATGGTCAAGCAGTTGAAGAATCGTTATGGAGATCCTGCTCATCATAAACGGTTCGTCATCGGTGTTGACTACTCGAAGATGAAGTTGTACAACACAGAGGAGTCTGCACAGGATGATATTGTTGATGATACGCCAGTCTTTGATACGTCAAGTTCTGGTAGTAGAATGAATGAAGAGTCTAAGCCGGTAAACAAGTTCAATCGTAATAAATTTCAAGGATTCAAGTGATGGGAATTAACACACACTACTACACTGTGTATGGTGTAAAGATCGATGAGTTCTCAGAAGAGTTCTCAGAAGCTTGGGATGAGGTTTATGATGAGACAAAGGACAACAAGGATATGGCTCTCATCCTAGATGGCATGTCTGGTTCTTATATGATCTTTGGTAAGATCCTTTTTGACTCAGGAGACCTTCGCTGGGGCGATTATGAAGATACTCACTCAGACATTGATTTAACCATGCTCGGCGAATATAAAGATAAGTGTGTGGAGCAGTTCATGAACTACTTCCCGTCGTTTGGTCATTATATGGATCACAAATGGAAGCTGATGACATTTGTTCATTACAGTTAAAGTTAAAGGTAAAAATTAAATGATTGATATCATACGAACATTATTAGCTATTGGGCTTGGTATACTTTCTATGATAGTCTTTCAACTTTTTCTCGATGTAAAGAATAGGAAAAAATGATGGTAAACTATAAAGTACAAATGACTGGTGATTGGGCACCCACTCCCTCTGTTACTAACCCTGGAACAGTGTCTGGATATGTACATATGACTTATGAAGTTGTAGAAACTGGAACACGCCAGATTATGAAGAGTGATATGACTAAAGAAGAAGCAAAGACTCTTTGCCGCCACTTGAATTTTGGTGGTGGCTTTGATGGATGGACTCCTTCATTTTTTCTACAAAAATGTGAAAAAAGTTACTAAGAAGCAGACGAACTTGTATAAATACTAGTACACTATGTGGTGCGTGGATTTGCGGTTTCATCCGTGAAAGAGGCAAGTGTCTTAATTGACGACTGGAATAAGCAGGATTACAGGTGGGGTTCCTCCTGCTACACGCATTTGGGGCGGCTTTCGGGCCGTCCCTTTTTTTATGTACATTATTTCGAAAAAGGTGTAGGTTGGTTTTCTATTGAGGAGAAAACACATGTACACCATCCAATATTTCGATAACCTCGGCCAAAACAACCACTCGCCCGAATTCCCCGATATCCAAACCATGGCCGATTACATTCTCCAAACCCCTACTCGTAACCACGGTCCTATCTTCTACAACAACCATATCGTCGGCTACGGAATCGACGATGTCATCCGCAACGGAAAAATCCGCCGCTCCTTCACTAACTGGATGTCTCGATATCTCTCCAAACTCTAATTTTTTTCATCTTTTTAAAAAATAACTGTGTACATATTTTGAAAAGTGATGTAGGGTGAATAATAACGAATGGAGATGAACATGACCGCTTTTACTAAGACCAACTTCGAATACCACGGTGGCTACCTTCACTATAACACCGAAGCCGGTGAACGTAAGTTCGTTGCTCGGTTCAAGCACCGCGGTCCTGTTACCAAGGCTAAGTTCCTTAAGACCCTGATCAAGCACTACTCGGTTGAAGAGTATTTTAGCCGCCTTGGTGGAGCCTACAACCCTCACGGTGAAGCTCCTCTTCAGATCCTGAAGAACGACGGAATTTTGGTGTTCGAAAAGGACGAGCTCGGTCGCGGATACTTCACTCTGGATGGAAAGGTTTTGTAATGCAGCAGATTGCATACGCTGTCGTTGGCGACGGTAAGTTCGGGTTCAAGTTTTTTGGTGAGACCTTTGAGACTGAAGGCAATACTGATTACTGGGAAAATCGTGGATACCGAACGATTCCTGTCTATGTCGAAATGACAGACGAACTCAGAGAGTTTTACTTCTACTAAAATAACTGTGTACATATTATCGAATATAGTATAAAACTAAACTATCAGATGGTGTGGATCACGAGTGATCTTTCGTAAATTGCTAGTGACTGCAGTGTGGATCGATCCTCGCCATCTGACTTTTTTAGGACTTGATTATGAACTACGAATTTCCATATATCACCAACATCTCTGATGTGCTGCCTGCTATCGAAGGCCGCGACGAGTTCGTGGTTGCCGAGAAGGAAGGCTACACCGTCATCAACTACAACGTGATGATGGCTGATACGTTTCCTGATGTGCTTGCGTCTGATGATCTACGTGCAAACCACGACCATTATGAAGTAGAAAACCTTCACGCTCGCCTTCGTCGTGAGTGCCGCGGTATCATCTTCGACACTGAGACTGGTGAGATCCTTCGTCGTCCTTTCCACAAGTTCTTCAACGTGAATGAGCGTGAAGAGACTCAGGACCATGTTGTTGATCTGTCGCGTCCACATGCTATCCTCGAAAAGCTCGATGGCTCGATGATTGCGCCATTCGTTGTGATCGATCAGATGATCTGGGGTACGAAGATGGGCGCTACTGATGTGGCAAAGCCTGTTGAAAAGTTCGTTAAGAACAATCCCCAATACGAAGCATTGGCGAACAATGCTATCTTGTTAGGTCTTACTCCGATCTTTGAATGGTGTTCACGCAAGCAGCGCATTGTTTTGGATTACAAGGAAGATACTCTTATCTTGACTGCAATGCGAAACATGAAGACTGGTGAATATATGGATTATTTCTATATTTCTTCATTTGCTGAACTTGCGGGTATTCCAGTTGTTCGTACCTTCGAACCACAGACTGATATGAAGGCTTTCGTCGAGTACGTTCGTGATCTGGAAGACCTCGAAGGTTTCGTAGTTCGTTTTTATGATGGGCACATGCTTAAGCTGAAGTGCCATTGGTACCTGCAGATTCACAGGGCGAAGGAAGCTATCCTACAGGATCGCAACATTGTCGAACTGATTCTGGATGAAGCACTGGATGACATTAAGGCTCATCTACCTGCTGAGGATCGTTTTGAGCTTGGTCGTTTTGAGCACTTGTTCAATATCGAAGTGTATGGTCAGGCTCAACTGATTAGCAATATGCTCGAGCATATCCGTGAAGAGAATGTTGATCGTAAGACCTTTGCTCTCGAAATCGCACCTGCGTTCAATCAGTACACTCGTGCTACGATTTTTAAGTGCTGGGATGAGACTGACGATCACAAGATTGTCGAAGCAGTTAAGAATGTTATTCGTAACAACTTGACCAAGACTGTAAAGTACGAAGCGATTCGTGATGCTTGGTTTCCTGGAGTAACTTACAATGACTAAATGGTTCCGCAGGCATTACTATTATGTTTGTGTACAAACCGCTTTGTTTGGTTGGAGATGGATTTGTGGGAATCGTAGTCAAAAACCAAACATGACAAAATATCGTGCTTTCATGAAGCAATGGCACAATAAGTCGTCTCTTGGAGTATAATATGCCTAAGTGTACAATTCTCGTTGGTGTTCCTGGTTCAGGTAAGTCCACGTGGCTTATCGAAAACCGGCCTAAGGGTGCATGGATCGTCTCTACTGATAACATCATCAATGGTTTGGCCGATGACTACGGCTTTACCTATGATCAGATCTTTAAGGAGACGATCCGCTTTGCAGACATGGCTATGGTAGCTCGTATGCTGATTGCAGCTCAGAACGGATATGATCTTTATGTTGATCGTACTAATATGTCGGCAAAGTCGCGCAAGCAGTTCATTGATAAGCTCAAGAAGTATGGTTACGAGTTTGAGTGTGTAGTGTTCCCTACACCTGAACCTGAGGAATTAGAACGGCGACTGTCTGAACGCTCAGAACGTTTGGGTAAAACTATTCCACAGGATGCCATTGACCGTATGATTGCTTCTTACGAAGAACCAACTGAAACTGAAGGGTTTTCCAAGGTTACTTTTTTGTAACCTTGGAAGCCATTTCCTTTAGAACCTCGATCTTCTTGAGAGCATTCTCTTCTGTAGCATACGACGCATAGTGTTGCTTTGTAGCTTCAATACCT
>Ga0315907_10006500_pt1 | contig 12385 bp, 9 predicted proteins | sample LakEriMetagenome_3_FD_203525 | JGI IMG/M metagenome (GOLD analysis project Ga0315907, IMG submission 203525) | Freshwater fungal communities from buoy surface, Lake Erie, Ohio, United States - Buoy 12 MA123 | ecosystem: Environmental > Aquatic > Freshwater > Lake > Lake biofilm | place: USA...
CCACGGGTTCAACAACGACTCGCATGTCACGGCTCGCGACGGCAGTCATGTGGATTTGAACTCGGGAAACACCTACCGCCTCCGCCTCGACGGTTCCCGGATCGAGCACCACACGCACGGTCAGGTGAATCCGTTTGGTTTGGCTTGGGATGCCCGCGGAAACCTCTATTCCAGCGACTGCCACAGTGCCCCTCTGTACCAACTTTTGGCCGGAGGTTGGTATCCCAGTTTCGGCAAGCCGCACGACGGCCTGGGGTTCGCACCGGTGATGCTCGAGCACGCCCACGGCAGCACGGCCATCGACGGGGCTGTGTACTACAACGACAATCTGTGGCCCGCCGAATATCGCGACACGCTCTTCATCGGCAACGTGATGACCAGCCGATTGAACCGCGACACCATCACCTTCAACGGGTCCACACCGAAGGCCACCGAGCAGCCCGATTTCCTCACCACCACCGATCCGTGGTTCCGGCCTGTCGATGCCACCCTCGGGCCGGACGGCGCTCTCTACATCGCCGATTTTTACAACCGCATCATCGGTCACTACGAGGTGCCGTTGACCCATCCCGGCCGTGACCGGGAACGTGGACGTCTGTGGCGGGTGGTCTACAAGGGAGCGGATGGAAAGGCCCGGCTGCGGTCGCCGGCCTTGGCCACCGACCTCGACGGTTTGGTTGGCGAACTGGGCTCACCCAGCCTGAGCCGCCGATTGCTGGCGATGGGGGAAATTCAAGACCGCTTCGGTTCCAAGGCGTTGCCGGCCGTGCGCCGAGCCGCTGTGAAGGCCCGTGGCCAGAAACTCGGCACAGCTCAGGAAAGCGCGGACCGTGCCTCTGCGGTGCGGGTTTCCGCCCTGTGGCTCCAGCACCGGTTGGGTGGCGCTGAGGCTGGCTTGAAGGGTAAAGAATTTTTGGCCGACTTGTCCGATCCGCAGGATTCCTTGATCCGCGTTCATGCCCTCCGGTTGATCGCCGAGCGAGGAGTCTTGGCCCATGAGAATGACTCCCAGGCCCGCCTCATGGCGGTGGATGCGGAAACGCTGGCCGTCGTTCGCACTCGGTTGGAATCGAACGACGGGTTGGAAGTTCGCTGCGCCGCCGAGGTCTTGGGTCAGTGGCCGCACCGAGAGAATCTTCGGCCGATCCTGGACGCGCTCAGCCGGACTCCGGCAGCGGACACCCACGGAGTGTATGTGCTGCGTAAGGCCCTTCGAGATCACCTCCAGGCTCCGGGCGTCTTCGCCCATGTCTTGTCGCGCAACGACTGGTCACAATCGGATCAACGAGCCTTGGCCGATGTCGTACTGGCAGTGCCTTCAGCCGAAGCGGCCTCGTACTTGATCGGTCGTTTGGATCAGCTCGACGAAAAGTCCGTTCCTACGTTGGCGGAGGCTTTGCGCCACGCGGCCCGATACGCTCCGGAAAGCCAATGGCCGGCGCTGTCTGGATTCGTGCGGCGGCGCTTTGACGATCAACTGGATTTCCAGTTCACCCTCTTCCGGTCCATGGATCAGGGGCTCCAGCAACGGGGCGCCTCGCTCACTCCGGCCTTGAAGGCGTGGGGGGCCGAACTGGCCTCCCGCCTTCTGAGCTCCGGAACCGACTCGAACTGGATTCAGGCGCCGCTGAATCCTCCGACGGAGAGCCCTTGGGATTATCAGGAACGCCGGCGTGCCGAGGGGCAGCCGCTGCGGGTTCTTTCGAGTCTCGTGCGGGGCGAGCAGAAGACCGGGGTTTTGCGTTCACCCGAGTTCGATCTGGGTGGGGAAATTCGCTTTTGGCTCTGCGGTCACGATGGCTATCCCGACAAGCCGGCCAAGTTGGTCAATGGCGTGCGGTTGAAGGACGCGGCTTCAGGCGCGGTGCTCCTCGAAGTCCGCCCGCCCCGGAGCGATACCTTGATCCCGGTGGTCTGGGATACTCGAGCGCATCCGGGAAAGCGCGGCGTGATCGAGGTGACGGACGCCGACACGGGCGATGCTTACGCCTGGTTGGCGATCGGTGGGGTCGAGGGAGCACCAGTGCTGCCGCCTGCATCGCCTCGCGCCATGGCCGAACGTGCGGCCGGAGCGGCGGAATTGGCCGCGCGGCTCGGGTTGAAGGAGTTGGCGCCCCAGTTGGAGGCGTGGGTGTCCCGCCCGGGTGAACCGGAGCCGCGGGCGGTCGCTGCCAAGGCGCTGATGGCCTTGGATTCGCTCCGGGGTGTTGCGGTGGCGTCGGCCGTTCTGGCTGATGGTAGTCAACCGCAGTCACTTCGGGAACGTGTTGGCGTCCTCTTGGCCGAGCGCAATACGCCTGAGAGTCGGGCGGCGGTTTCGGCGGCGTTCAAGGGCGCCGCGTATCGAGTTCAGACGCAGTGGGCCCTTGCTTTGACGGCGAACCGCGAGGGGGCTGAGACTTTCCTGAAAGCGGTGGAGCAGGGGGTGGCCTCGCCACGAATTCTCCAGCAGAACGGGACTCGCGAACGCCTGCAGCGAGCAAATCCGGACCGATGGACCGACCGAGTCGACAAGCTCACGCGGGGCTTGCCGCAGGCCGACGAGGCACGCGAAAAGCTCTTGGCCGCCCGCCGCGATGGCTTCGACCGCACCCAAGCCAAGCCCGCGGAGGGGTTGCGAATTTTCCAGCAAAATTGCCAAGCCTGCCATCAGTTGGGAGGCGTCGGTGGTTTGGTGGGGCCTCAGTTGACCGGTATCGGCAACCGGGGTGTCGAGCGATTGTGCGAGGACATCCTGGATCCCAACCGCAATGTGGACCACGCCTTCCGCCAAACCCGCATCACCACCCAGGCTGGCGACGAGTTGGCCGGTTTGATGCGCCGCGAGGAAGGTGACTTGCTCGTGTTGGTCGATCCGTCGGGCAAGGAGTTTTCCGTGAAGAAATCCGCCGTGACCGAAAAGCAAGAAAGCGAGCTGTCCCTGATGCCCGACACCTTCGGCGAGTCCCTCAGCGCGGTCGACTTCCACCACCTGCTGGCTTACCTGCTCTCGCAGCGGTGAAACGACGACGAACCCTCGATCACAGAGCGGAACCCATGACCGAAATCCACATTCGACGGGCCGTCCGGGCTGACTGCTCAGGCATCTTGGACATTTACAACGATGCCGTGCTCAAGACCACGGCGACCTACGATTATGAGCCGCGGCCGTTGGAACACCGGTTGGCTTGGTTCGAGGACCACCAGCGCACCGGGCACGCCATCTTCGTGGCCGAGGCGGGCGACGGGCGCATCGTCGGATGGAGCGCTCTGAATCGGTACCACGACCGGATGGGCTTTCGGTTCACGGCCGAGAATTCGGTGTACGTGGCCGAAGGCTACCGCGGGCAGGGGCTTGGGGCCCGCCTGCTGGAACCGTTGATTCCCGCCGCGGCGGAGATTGGCATCCGGGCGATCCTGGCGGCGATCGATGCGCAGAATACCGCGAGCATCCAACTCCATGCGCGCTTCGGGTTCGAACAGGTCGGTCTCTTTAAGAGGGTGGGGTTTAAGTTCGACCGCTGGCTCGACGTCGCCTACATGGAGCGGTGGGTCTGATCAGTCCGTACCGCGGTCTTGGAACTGCGGTTCTGCGAGATCGCTTTTTCAGGGCGACTGGTTATTGTTCGACCCGATGGGCAAACCGATCCGCATTTCCTACGCGTTCATGGCTGTGTTGCTGATCTTGGTAGGAGTTCTCCATTTGGCGACCCCGCTGATCACCGCCTTGTTCGCCTATTTTGCACTCAACCTGCTTTCGTTGAAGCGGAGCCGATGGGTTGGTCTGACATTGTTCCTCCTCCTCTTGGTTGCACTTGGAGTCGGCTTCTACAGTTTCGTCAAACACGCCTACGTTGTCTTGCCGCAGATCGCCGAAAAAACGATCCCAGCGGTCGTGGAATTTACGCAGAAAATCGGCTTGGAACTGCCGTTCACCGACCTGGCCAGTCTGAAGGTCACCGCTTTGGACGTGGTAAAGGCCAAGTTGGCCAACCTGGGACAGTACGCCCGGATTCTGGCCGTTGAGACGGTGTCGCTGCTGATCGGCCTGGTGGTTTCCATCAGTCTCTTCCTGAGTCTCAAACTCGATTTCGGGGCTGAACCCGAGGCTGGAGACGACAATTTGTACACGGCGGTCGGGCGCGAGATCGCGGAGCGTTTTCGAGGGCTGTACGATAGCTTCTCGAAGGTGATGGGTGCGCAAATGCTCATCTCGGCCATCAACACGTTCTTTACGGCCGGGTTCTTGATCTGGAACGACTACCCCTTCGTCACCGTGGTCATTGGCCTGACCTTCCTTTTCGGCATGTTGCCCATCTTGGGCAACCTTTTGAGCAACACCCTCATTGTGGGCATTGGCCTGACTATCAGCCCCAACATGGCCCTAGCGGCGCTGGTGTTTCTGGTGGTCCTCCACAAGGGTGAATACTTTCTGAATTCCAAGATCATCGGTGACCGGATCCGCAATCCGATGTGGTTGACCCTGTTGGGGTTGGTCATTGGAGAAAAGCTCATGGGAATCCCCGGGATGATCCTCGCTCCGGTCATCCTGCACTTCGTAAAGGTAGAGGTCTCTCGCAACAAGTTCACGCCCCAGACCCCTCCCGCATTCTGAGCGGCGGGCGTTGATGTGGCGGTCGGCAGGTGGGTTCCAATCTCGCTGAATCGATTCAGTTGATTTTGCGCAGAACTTGATCGGCTCCGAGTTGCACTACGTGGGGATTGCGATCCTCCTCGAAGCAAACCGGAATATCGCCGGCCAACTCCGGTTGGGCCAGCAGTCGGCGTCCGTTGCGGGCGCACCGTGCGGCCTCCAGCAACTGGTGTCGGTGGCCTCGGTACAAATCCCAAGTAATTTGGGAAGAATCGTCGAGAGACCAAGCCTGAGTCCCGCTGGTTTCCTTCAGCAGTCGGTCCACAAGGGCTCCTGCTCCCAGAGCGTCCTCGAACGAGGCGTTCTCCAGGGTGCCGGCACAAATCAACCAGAGGCACTCGGTTTGCGAGGCCACCAGGTGCCGAGCCATGGCCGTCAGGTTGCCGAAAGACGCGATGTAGACGGCTCGAGCCTTTCGGCACGCTTCGAGGGCGCGCGTGCCGTTGGTGGTGGTCATGATGATTTCACGGCCTTCCACGCGGCTTTGGGTGAATTCTCGCGGTGAATTGCCCAGATCGAAATCGATGATGCCCGTCAAATGGGCCCGGATGCGCAACCCGTCCCGCTCGCCGGCCAGCAATGCCTGCGGATGACGAGTTCGCAGTGCCGTGGCCTCGGCGATTTCCCGGGCCGGCCGAATGCCAGTGGCCCCGTTGCCCAAGGCTTCGAGCATGGTGGAGGTGGCTCTCAGCACGTCGAAAACGACGCAAGTCACGCTCGAGAGATCTTGGCGAACGATGGCCTCGTACTCGGTGGGCGAGAAGAGCACCCGCAGCGACGGAGCGGTTCGGGCCGCGGCCAGAGAGGGGTGGCTCACGGTTGGCCGAAGCAGTGGAGGGCCTTGGCGGTGCGCACGAAGAGGTTTCCGTGACTCAAGGCGATGCTGCCCTTGCTCGGGCCCTCGCCCACGAAGGCATAGGTGGAGAGCACTTCGAAGGTGTTTCCGGCGCTCAAGACAAACACGGTACCGTTCTCGTCGTGGCAATAGAGTTTGCCGTCGGCTCCCGACAAGGAACCCCAGATGGGGCCGTTGCCCGGGATTTTGCCCGACCAGAGTTTCTCGCCATTGGCGGGATTCAGTTTGCTGACGATGCGTTTCTGCCCGTCGAGGACGAAGAGTTGTCCCTCGAGCACGCACGGTGTGCTCCAGTCGGTCGGTGCTTCCTTGAAATCCCAGGCGCGATGGGTGGTGGTCACATCTCCCCGGCCGCCCGGTTTGAATGCCACCACGGGCTGGCCCTTCGGACCCGAAGCGAGGATGTATCCGCCGGCGATCACGGGGGAGGTCACGATCCGATACCAGTCGTCCCGCTTCTCATAAAGTCGGGCTCGCCAAATCTCGGAACCATCCTTGGGCCGGTGTCCGCTGACATGGTCTCCGCCGACGATGATGAGTTCCGTTCCGTTCGGGCCTTTGAAGGGCATCGGCGTGGCGTACGATTCGCTGCTTTCCTTCGTGGAATCGGTGGAGCGGAGGGATTTCCAGAGGTCCTTGCCGGTCTTGGGATCGATGCACAGCAGGAAGGAATCCCGGTTGGGTTTGCCGTCGAAACGGGGGTAATCGGGCGGGACTTCCTTGCGCTGCAGGATCGCCAAGTAGAGGCGGCCATCGTGCAACAGCGGGCTGGCCCCGTAGATCCACATGAGCCCCAGGCTCCCAAAGTCTTTGCTGAGGTTGCGCGACCAGAGGGGCTTGCCATCGAGATCGAAGGCTGCGAAGTCGCCCGTGCCGAAGAGTGCGTAAACCCGTTTGCCATCGGTGATGGGTGATGGGGCGCAGGTGTTGTTTCGGCCAACATCCTTGTCGCCCACACCGACAGTTCGGCTCCAGAGAACTTGGCCGGAGGTTCGATCCAGACACAGGAGTTGCAGGTTCTTCTGGTCGTCGGGCGAGGTGAGGAATACCCGGTTGCCGCTGACCACGGGAGTGGAACCAGCTTTCCCGGGCAAGGGCGTGCTCCAGCGCTTATTGGCCGGGCTCAGCGTGCTCGGCAGGCCGCTCATGCGGATCGAGCCATCCTGGTTGGGGCCTCGCCACTGCGGCCAATCCGCCGTTGACGCCGCCGACAGGCACAGGGTGAGCGTGGAAGAAAGGACGAGAAAAGACCGGAGGTTCATGGCTTCAACGAACTGCTGGTGGAGGACATCGGTTTCAGGATCGCGGATGGCTGTCTCAAAGATGACGAATGTGACCCTTGTACTTCTTCAACAGACGATCGTTGTGGTCGTCTCCCTGAGTGTTGCTGCTGATGTAAATCTCCGGCTCCACACCCCGTCGCACCAACTGTTCAATGGCGTGCACGACGATGAGGTTGATGATGAGGATGCCCGTGATGGTCGAGGGCGGTCCGATGCGGTGGGGGAAACCTTCGATGTTCATCGCGGCGTCGCCATCGACCCCGCAATTGTCGATCACCAGGTCTGCGACGTCCGCCAGAAGTTTTCCGGACGGATGCCGCGAGGGCCAACGGCGGGTCTGGTCCAGATTGGTGATGGCCACGGTCTTCAGGCCGCGAGCCTTGGCTTCCAACACCATTTCGATGGGGACCGCGTTGCGCCCTCCGTTGGAGGCCACAACCAGTAGATCGCCGGCAGTGACCGGGTATTGATCCAGGATGGTTCTGGCGCGGCCCTGTTCCCGTTCCAGGTAGGTCGCCTCGATGGCGTTGAGGTGCATCATCAGGGTTTCCTCCAGAATCGGGACCGCCCGGGCCAAGTGTCCCGCTCGGTAGAAGATTTCCTCGGCGACCATGTGGGAGTGACCGGTCCCGAAGGCGTACAGAAAACCCTTGGCCGCCAATGCGTCTGCCAACCAATCACCGGCGGTGGTGATGGGGGTCCGTTGAGTGTCGGCGACACGGTCGAACTGGTTGCGGGCGACGGAGACGAATTGGTCGTAGGCGGACATCTTCTGCTGTTGAACGCCTTTGGCTGGGGCGGGGCAATCCCAAAATCCCAACCCGTTGGAATCGGTGACTCAAAATGCTGCCCGAATCAGCGTCCAACCGCTGAGATGTGGGTCGGATTCTCTTCCAACTCGAGACCTTCGCTCCATTGCGGAGTTTGACCCCTGTCGAAGTGCACCCATAGTGTTTCCAACGATGTTGGTCGCACTTGAACCGCAGTCTGGGATCCCTGAGGCAATTTCCGTTGCCGATTGGGAGCCTGTGATCGCCCCGGCTCGGGAATTCCTCGGCCGGGTCTCGGCCATGATGGAGGCTCAGGTCGACGAGTTTGATTCGGAGATCGCCGAGTACGCCCGTTACGCGTTGGAAAACCAGGGCAAGCAATTGCGTCCCACACTGGTGGCTCTGGCCGGCGGGGCGGTAGGTCCATGGACCGACGATTCAGTGTCGGTGGCGGTGATCATCGAGATGATCCACCTGGCCACCTTGGTCCACGACGACATCATGGACGAGGCGAGCATGCGCCGTCGCAAAGCAACCCTGGCCGCCAAGTGGGGCAACCAGGTCGCCGTTCTTTTGGGTGATTGTTTGTTTGCCCACGCACTCAAATTGGCGGCCGGTCTTCCCAGCGCCGAGGTGTCGCGGTTGGTGGCTTCTTCCAGCGGTCGGGTTTGCGCGGGCGAAATTCTGCAAAGCCACCGGCGCCGTCGCTGGGCGGTGGAGCGCGCCGATTACTTCAAGGTGATCGAGATGAAGACGGCCGAATTGTTTGCCCTGTCCTGCGATCTGGGGGCTCGACTCTCCGGGGGCACTCCGCAAGAGATTGCCGCGCTGCGAAGCTATGGGTTGTCTTTGGGGACGGCGTACCAGATTTACGACGACTGCCTGGATCTTTACGGCGCCGAATCCTCCGCCGGAAAATCCCTCGGCACGGACCTCGCCAGCGGCAAGGTGACCCTGCCGCTGATCATGGGGCTGGATCACTCCACGCCGGAAGACCGCGAGGCCTTGATTGGATGGTTGGAAGATTGGCGGCCCGAATACTTTCCGTCGGTTCGAAGCCTCTTGGAGAAAAACCAAGCCTTGGAGCGGTCGCGGGAAGTGATCGGAAAAATTTTGAACGACTCGGACACCGCACTGTCCACACTCAAGTCCGGTCCGCAGGTCGAGGCCTTGTATGCGCTCAGCCGTTTTCTGGCGCGACAAACCGACTTGCTCGCCGGCCCTTGAGCCGTGAGCGTTGCAGCATTGATGGATCCAATCGCCGAGTCGACCCAGTCGACCATATTGGCCCGAACTATCCCGAATGCCGAGGAGGCGTCCGAGGTGGTGCATCGTGTTCGTCGAGCCCAGGCGGGTGATCTGGCGGCTTACGATCAGCTGGTTCAGCAGTTCCAAGAGCGGATCTACGGCCTTTGCTACCACATGACGTCCCATCACGAGGACGCTCATGACTTGGCTCAGGACACGTTTGTGAAGGCCTGGCAGGCCCTGAAGAGTTTCAAGGGCGACTCCAGTTTCTATACCTGGATTTACCGGATCGCGGTCAACACCTGCCTCAACCACCTCAAGCTCCGACGGAATCGGACCCCGCATCTGAGCCTCAATGACTTGGATGTCCAACCCGAGAACGATCCCGACTTGGTGGCGCTGGTTTCGGACAAGACTCCTCGGCGCGAAGCCAATCTGGCAGAACTCCAGCGTCGGTTGAACGAAGCCATTCTCAAGCTGTCCGAAGATCACCGATCGGTGGTGACACTCCACGATATCCAAGGGCTGCCCCACGATCAGATCGCCAAGATTCTCGGGGTGAACCCGGGTACCGTGCGATCCCGTCTTTTCTATGCTCACCAACAGCTGCAAGGGTGGTTGGCGGATTGGATGAGATAACCGATTTTTCAAGTGCAACGCAGGCCATGACCGACGACGAATCCTCCAAGAGACTTGAGCAGTTGCTCCGTTTGAAGCGTCACGAGACGCCGCCTCCGGGCTATTTCAACGACTTCTCGGACGGTGTCCTGGATCGCATCCGCGCTCTGGAATCCGAACGAGCCGTCCCGCGGTGGCGACGCTGGTTTTCTCGCGGGCTCCAATCTTCCGAGGGTTCGGCCCCTGAAAGCGGCCTCTGGCCAATGTGGGTTTGGAACTCCGCTCTCGGTTTTTCGACGCTGGTGGCCATGGTGGGGGGGCTCTACTGGGCTTTGCATCAGACCGATCCGGAGGGCAAGTCGAGCGAGCCGCTGCTTCAGGCTGCCAGTTCTGGTAATCCATCGACGGTCTCTTCGGCGGCCTCCACGGTTCTGTTGGCTCGATCAATGCCCGAAGGGGTCGGACCCCGAAGCGTTCAATTCCGTCCCGTGACGGTTTCCATGTCGGGTTCCTCAGCCGAGATTTCTTCAACCAATCCGTTACCCTCCGGTTTGTTTCAGCTGCCTGGAGCCTCGAGTAGTGGTTCTGAGGCTTACCGTGTCCGCTTCGGAAACAGTCCCCGATAGTGGGCTGACGTTTTCCCGGGGGGGGCTCCCGTGATTTCGCGCTCTATCGAAGTCTCGATGTAGTTTGCGACCGTCGATCTGGGCGGCGGCGGGTGAGAGTTTGCGAAAAAATGCCCGCCCTCGAAAAACCAACGGGCCGTCTGCGTGATCACAGACGGCCCGTGGACAGGTTCTTGAATGGTGCAACCCGAGCCGCAGATTAGCTGGTGCGGACGAAGAAGACGGTGAACTTTTGATCTCCGTTACCGAAGGTCCAAGTCAGGCGGCCGGTGTCATTGACCAAGGCGTCGAGCGATTGCTTGGAGCCTTGAAGTTCGGTCCCGAGCACATAACGGCCGTCGGTCCGCGTCCAAGTGCCTTCGAACGACTTCAGTCCCTGGATGAACTCGATCCCCGGCGGGAGTTTCGATGCCTTAGTGGCCTTGGGTTGGGGAGCGGTCGCGGTCGCGGCCGGGGTTCCAGTGGGGGTCGCCCGAAGTCCGTAGCGGGCCAAATAGGCGTTTTGAGTCGAGGTGGGGCTCGGTGTGGCTTCGCTTCCCTCCGGGGTGGTGGCGGCTACCGGAGCGGCTGGTGGGTCGATCTTGATTGAGAAGCGGCCATCGGTGTAGGCGATCAGGGTGGCGCCTGAAAGGATCGGTCCCACGGCGGCACGAACGGCCCGCATCTCTGCCGGGCTCAGATTCAGGCGATCGCGCTTGAGCTGGGTGAACACCGTTCCCGGATCCATCCGCCAGCGGCCGAGAATCTTTTCGTCCTCGTATCGAGGGGAAACACCCGTTTCGAGGTACTTGCGGAAGTCCTTCAAGTCCACCTTCGCGAAGGTTTCCCTCAGGGTGGGGCTGAAGAGCACTGCTGCCGCCTTGGGGTGGTTGAGCATCACCGACAGGGCGGGTTTGCTTTGGATCAGTTTCAGGAATTCCGGGTCCGTGCCGATTTCGGTAAATTCCGGCTGCGAGGCCAAAGCCAGGAAAGGAGGGTAGTTTTCAGCGCGTCCTTGGACCAACGGGTTGGCGTGCAAAATGCCCAAGATGTCTGAGACCTCGTAGTACTTGGCCGGTGAATTGTCCATCGCGGCGAAGGTGCGAGCCCAACCCGTGGACTCCATTTCCGAGCGCAACTGGGCCATGTAACGAATCGGTGTGGCCTCGCCGCTGTCACTGGTGACCTGGGTGATCAGGTAGCCCTGCCGGTAGACGAAGTTGCCGACACTGAACAAAACACAAATGCCGGACACCAAGCCCACGAATAGGCCGATGGCTTGGTTGGTTCGTTCGAAGGCGGCCCGCGTCGGCTCGTCGCTGCGGTATTTGAAGAACAGCTCGATGGGCCGATGGGCCGCGACTCCGATCACCAAGAAGATGATGGTCAAGAGGCTGAAGACAATCACCCCGGGGAGGAGTGTCAGGTCGACGAAGTCCTTGATCCCCATCAGGGCGAGGCCGGTACTGACGGGGCCACTGGCAACACCGGCCAGCATCAAGCCCAGCGCAGCGCCAATAAACCCGATGCCCCAACGAATGGCACCGGCCTGATGACCCAGCAGGCCAAACCCGCCGACCAAAGCGATTGCTACGACCCAGATAAGCATGCCCGCAGGCTAGAAAGTCCCGTGCCAAGGCGCACGCGGAAAATCCATTATCCCGCGAGACTTGCGAATCCGAGAGTTGGTTTCCATGGTTTGGAACCATGAGCCTCTTACCCTTCGGTGAATTGCCTCCGTTTCGCCCCCGTCGCTTCGTGCCGGCAACCTTGGCTTTGGGAGACTGGGAGGCCGTCGCTCCGTTCTTTGATCAACTGGAGGCCCGGGCGGCCGGTTGCACCGCAGTGGCCGACCTGGAGCAGTGGTTGTTGGATGCCGGCGAATTATCCGCTGCTCTCGATGAGGAGCGGGCCCGTCGGTACATCGCCAAGACCTGCCATACCGACAATGCCGAGGCAGAGAAGGCTTACCTGCATTTCGTGGAGGTCATCGATCCGGCCCTCAAGCCCCGCCAATTCGCCATGGCGGAATTGTTCCTGAAGCACCCGTTTCGGTCCCAGTTGCCTCGGGCCAAGTACGAGGTCTTTGACCGGGCCACAGCTCTTCAGTCCGAATTGTACCGTCCGGAGAATATTCCCCTGGAGACCGAAGAGGCCAAGGTGGGCAACGAATACAACAAGCTCAGCGGCAGTTTGACGGTGGAATTTCGGGGTGAGGAGAAAACCCTCGTGGCCATGGGGCGCTTTCAGGAAGAACCCGATCGGGCCGTGCGCGAGGAGGCCTGGAAGTTGGTGGCGGATCGGCGGGTCCGTGAAGCGGATCGCTTCGATGCCTTCTTCGATGAGTTGATTCGGATCCGTCATCAGATCGC
>Ga0315907_10006505_pt1 | contig 12378 bp, 2 predicted proteins | sample LakEriMetagenome_3_FD_203525 | JGI IMG/M metagenome (GOLD analysis project Ga0315907, IMG submission 203525) | Freshwater fungal communities from buoy surface, Lake Erie, Ohio, United States - Buoy 12 MA123 | ecosystem: Environmental > Aquatic > Freshwater > Lake > Lake biofilm | place: USA...
CCAACCTTGCGCAAGCCCGACCCAATTCATAAAATAAAAACAAAGCGAATTGTTCATTAATTCATGCTTGCCTGAATCACACACTTGGTGACGCTGCCTTCCTCTGGCATCTCCTCTTGAAACGCCTCACCCTCCTCGTGAAACCAAAAGGTTCTCGGCTGCTTCCTGAAATTGTCGTAGAGTATGAGCTTCGCGTGATCCCTGTCCAGCACGTGAAAGTGGCTGCCTGGCCGCTTGAACATTTCAGCAGTATCAATATTGCACCTGTCCTCCCCAAAGGTCACAGCGCAAATCGGCCTGTCCGCTGTGGGCGTCCTCTGCAAAAAGGTAGGCCAGATTAGAGGGGAGTTTACCAACCAATTGTACATCCGGAACAAGTGGTGAATGTAAAAGTTCACGTTCGACCTGAACATTTTCTGCTGGGGAGTGTACTCAACCACAGCAGTCTCTGCTGGAGGCTGTCGAAGAAGTGACCTGTACATGTCCTTGGCCATCCCAATCACTCTCTGCAAAAACGGCGAAGGTTTCGCGCAGTCCGAAAACGGCATGCCAAAATCGGTCATGTCCTCCAGAATTCTGTCAGGGGACCTTTGGCCTACCTTGTTAATGTCGTAAAAGAAGCTGGCGTAGAGCATGGTCCTCCTGCACGACGTCATGCAAGTGTAGCTCACTTTGTGGGAGTATTCTTTCATGGGGTGGGATGCGTGGATGTTCACGTTCGATATCTGTATCTTCCCCATAATCTTTACTAAGCTTGGTAAGGTCCTCAATAGAGATTCCATGCTGGTTTTGAGCAATTCGAAGATATCAATGTTATTTCTCTCAAAAACATAACTAAATTCATGCAGATTGTCAATAAATCCATACTGAAAAACATAATCACAATGCGATCCCTCAGGTAGCTTTCGGAATTCCCAGTACATCATATTTTCATGCCCTATCTCCGTATTCCTGGATATCATATTGATATCATTGAAAACCACCCGCCTGACCACTAAAATTTCTTCATTAAAGATGTAATCTGAAAACTTGAAGGCATTGGCCTGAAAATTCTCAAAGTATTGTCGTACGCGCGAAAATTCCAGCCACTCTGTTATTTTCTGGGACATCAAATCGCGCCTGACTTGTACCTGTTCATCTGGAAGTGGCTGGTTCGTATTCACATTTTTCATTCCAAGATTGAAATGCCTGTCGGTATTAAATTGATGCGCTTGAAAATTGATTCTCTCGTTGGAAGTCCTGTGGTAAAATAGGTAGGAAAGCAAAATATCAGACACAAACGTCCCAGTTTCCTGTGCATGGATCAGGGTGTATGCATAGCATACGTGTGAATTTACAGACTCTTGATATTCTTCAGGGATGCTCATATAATCTAAAAGTTTCATTCTGTAAATTACGCTCAGAAAATTTTTCTGCATGATGTTTTCCACAAAGTTGGCAATGTCAGGCCTGGACTCTAGGAATCTCTTGTACTGATCGCTGTCATCGCCAGCAGTGCGCTCAGTCCAGTCGCGCTTGAACTTGGGCGGGTTCCGGATGGCCAAGACGTCGCTCTTCTTCTCCGATTTTTCCTTGTTTATTTTCTTGACACCTAAGAAGAACTCAGACTGCACGGAGCACCTGTGCTTGTCGTCCATGCAGGGGCGCTCCTCGCGAAACGGCTCGCCGTCCTCGTGAAACCAGAATATGCGGGGGGTTTGCCTGTAGCAGTCGTACAGGGTAATGAAGGTCTTTTCCATGGTTTTCTTGTGAAAGTGAGGACCACTGCCTGTCAAAAAATGTTCAAACTCATCTGGAATCGAGCGCCTCTCTGCGTCAAACGTGATTTGGCACATGGGGTGACTCTCGGTGGGGGCAGTCTGACCCTGCTCGGGCCAGATGAGCGGCGTGGTCGCAATCCAGTTCATCATGCGGTATATGTGGTGCACGTAGAAATTCACGTTGCTCCTAAACAGCAATTGGGGGTCCGTGTAAGACACTGCCGGAGCACCGCGCCAGAGTTGTTTTGCCAAGTTCACCAATTGCAAGAAAAGGGGGTCTTGGCTTTGGTCGTAGTTTACTGGAAGACCAAAAACGGTCAGGTCCTCCAATAGCTGTGCTTCCCTTACGAGCTTGGTAATGTCATAAAACATTGAAAGGTACAAGAGGGCTCTCCGAGCTGCCGTGGTGCACTGGAAGCAGAATTTTGGCATTCTGGGGCGATCAAACGTTGTTAATGGTAAATTGTTTTGTATGTACATGTAGGTGACGCGCATTGATATTGCTCTAAGCTCAGGCATGGTCACGTGCTTTGCGAGGTGCGCACGCATTTGATGTTGAATCATCGTGAAAAAATCAATATTAAGTCCATTTTCTACTTCGTAATGACTTCTTGGAAGATTGTCAATGATACCAAACTCAGTAATGTGTCCAGTTTCTGTTTTGCGAATTTGCCAAAAAATCAAGATTTCATGACCTATCATTTCAAGATTCGTTGGAGGAGTGTTAGGCAAAAGACCACTTAATGACATGCAAATTGTTTTGCGAATGACCAGAGTCTTCCTAGGAAACTGATTCACCGAAAATGTGCCACCCTTGTTCACGTAATCATGCAGCAATTCTCCAGGCCCAGTAAAATCCAGCCATTTAAGAAAAAAATGTTCAATCATTTTTTCCCTTGCGGTCACAATTTGTGGATCCAATGGGGTCAAATACGGGTTTAATTGAAATTTTGAAATTTCAAAGCGACACTTATTGTTTAACCCGTAGAAATCCATTTTGATGAGAGGGTTTTTCACAATGCTCGTTACCATGTAGGACATGAGAATGTCTGACAAGAATGCACCAATAAAGGTTGAGTTATTGATGCTATCATGAAAGTGAGCATTCCATGGAGCTTTTCTCTCTCTGTACTGCGCAGGCACCACCAAGCTGGCACTGATCTGATCCCTCGCCTGTATCTCGGCATCCGTCTTGGTCACGACCACGCTCACCGCTGGATCGATCTCAGGCCGCAATCGCGAGAATCGCTCGTACTGGATCTCGTCCTCGTCCTTGGTCATCTGGGTAAAGTCCTCGGGAGTCTTGGGCTTGAACATGACAGTTTTTTTTACCGGCATGCCAAGGCGTGACTCCTGTACGCACAACTCGAAGGGAGCCGAGATGCTGCAGGAATCAATGTCGTCCATACTCGGAGGATACTCGCGGAAGGCCTCGCCATCCTCGTGGAACCAGAATTTGCGCGCTTCCCGTCTAAAAGAATCGTAGAGCACAATGTATGCCATGTTTCTGTCATTGTTGTGAAAGAAGTTGCTGTCCTGTGCAAATAAGTCCATGTAGTCTTTGTTCAATCTATTTTCACCAAATGAAATCTGGCACACAGGCCTGTCTTTTGTGCTGCTCAATTGGCCGGGCTCGGGCCAAATCAGGGGGGACGTGGATAGCCAGTTAAACATTCGAAACATGTGGTGCACGTAAAATCTGACGTTGCTCCTGAACATCTCCTCAGAAGATGACAGGGAATCCCTGCCTGGTTCGGTCATCACCACACTGTAAAAGTATCTCAGGCGATCCACAATGGACATGGATTCAAAGTCGTGGTCAAAATCGACATGCACCAGCGTTTCCAAGGCGTCCTCGCCCACGGAAGCAATTTTGCGAATGTCGTAAAAAATCGAGCAATACATCAAGGCACGCCGTGCAATGGCCTTGCAAAGGAAATTCACTGAAATTTTGTTGCGAATCATCACCATGGCGCCAGGGACAGGATTTGTAATGACCATGAACTCCACGTTCAACTGCGCGCACAGTTCGGAAAAGTCGTGAAAAGTGCTCAGGTAGGCCCGCATTTCGTCCTGGAAAATCTGGTGGAAATTAAAGGTGTGGCCAAGATCAAATTCGTATTCTTCCACAGGGAGGTTATCAATGACGCCATATTCAAATGCGTATCCCTGTGATTTTTTCCTAATTTGCCAAAATAACACCATCTCATGTCCTTCCAGGCATCTTCTTTCGGGATTTGCCACATTAAAAACAGAGTTGAGGTCAAACACAGTTACTCTGCGCAGTACCTGGCAATTTCGGGGGAATTTACTCAGGGGGAATGAGTATCCCTTGACCATAAATTCTCGCAAGAGCTCCCCTGCACTGGTGAAAAGCAGCCACTCCCTGAAAAAACGTTTCAATGCATTTCGCAATATTTGAACCTGGGAGTCACTGAACGTTTCCATAGTTACCGAATTACGTATGTTGGATATATACAGGGGGTAAAAGGTGTTGAATGAAGAAAACGTGTTTTTTATCAAGGGATTCTTGATTTTGCACCCCAACATGTAGGACATGAGGACGTCGGAGAGGCCGCTTCCCTCCACAAAAGAGTTTAAAATAAATTTTTGAAATCCCTGGTTCCATTCATAACGTTCAATGTACACGTTGTCTTTTATGGGTATTTGCTGATTGTTAACAATTTCACTCCTAGCCTGAACCTCGGCCTCTGTTTTCAACCTCAAGCCGCTCACCATGTTGTCAATCTCTGGTCTAAGAGTGGCAAATCGCTCAAATTGAATCTCGTCTTCGTCTTTGCTCTTACTGTAAAAGCCTTCAGTTGACTTGTCCCTTTTAAAATGCGGTGAATTACGGACAGGCATGTTAAGTTGAGCAGAAATGCTGCAGGGCTCATTTTGCGAACAGTTGGCACCCCAAGCGGAGATGCTGCAGGAACTGACTTCCTCCACCCTCGGCGGCTCCTCTTGGAAGGCATCGCCGTCCTCGTGGAACCAGAATTTGCGCGGCTGTTTCCTGAAACAATCGTACAGTATGATGTATGCCATTTTACTGTCGTTTTCGTGAAAAAAAAATGTGTTTTTCTCCATAAAATCAGTTATTTCCCATATCAATCTTTTGGGCCCCAAAGAAATCTTGCACACTGGGTTATCCTCGGTAGGGTGCAACTGCCCCTGTTGCTGCCATATAAGCGGTGACGTGGCAAGCCAATTGAACATGCGGAACATGTGGTGCACGTAAAACTTAAGGTTGCTCTTGAACATTTCCTGGGCAGGAGACAGGGAGGGTTCGTCAGTACCCTGCAACATAACTTCACAAAAGTTTGTCATGCGTCGCACCCATGTCATCTGCGAGATGGCTCCGCTAAAGTCTACGGGGGTCTCCCGCTCCAATTGCCTACTCCCTTGATTCGAAAACCTGTTCAAGTCGTAGAACAGAGAGCAGTACATGAGGGCGCGCCTCGCAATGGCCATGCACAAGAGATTTATTTCGTCCTTACCAGGGCTTTCATATTCCCCGCCAGGAATCATGTTTTCAATGGCCATGAACTTCACTTTGAATTCTTCAGTCAACTCTCCAAAGTCATGAAAAGTACCGAGGTATGAGTGCATCTCGTCTTGAAAAAATTGGTGAAAATTGTAATTGTAGCCCAAATCAAACTCGTATGTTTTTTCTGGTAGGTTATCAATAAAGCCATACTCCAAAGTGTAACTCTCAGCCTTTCTTCGAATTTGCCAGAAAACTACCAATTGGTGTCCTTCAATGCTTGTCTTTGAAGGTCTGGAAACATCAAACACAGCACGAACGGACAGAGTAGTTACCCTTCGTAAAACCCAACAGTTACTGGGAAAAACATTTCTAGCAAATGTGTGATTGTGGTCCATGTAATATTTCAAATATTCTCCAAGATTGGTAAAAGTTAGCCACTCCCTGAAGAATTTCTTTAGATTTTTTTGATCTTTCTCGATAATGTGTTTGGGAAATAAGACCATACCTGGAAGCTCCATTATTTTCGTGATGTATACTGGCCAAATGGTGTTCATCGCTGAATAGGAATTCATGACCTTGCAATTCTTTAGTTTCATGCCTATCATGTATGACATCAATATTTCTGATAATGCCTTTCCCGCTACATTTGAGTTCAAAAAGAATTGCTTGAATTCTTTGTCCCAGCTCTCGTGCTCATCGTACTTCAAATCAGGTACCGGGACGGTAACGTCATCAATAATTTCTCTTCTTTGGGAGATTTCTGTGGCTGTCCTGTACTGCAACGTGCTGATCATGGCGTCAATCTCGGGTCTCAGCGCTGCGAATCTCTGGTAGTGCAGGTCGTCCACATCCCTGGTCGACCGTCTGATTTGTTCCTTGGATTGAGAGCTCTTAAAATCAGACGCTCTCTTGACAGGCGGCATCACAGCCTTGTCTCCTCGGGCGGGCATGCCCAGGCAGGTGTTGAGCCCTGCTGACAGCGAGTTGCGCATGGCAGCCACGGCAGCAGCTTGGTCCTTCGTGGCAGCATACGTATCGACGTACACCTGCGAGTTGAGCATCTCGGCAGTGGGCATGGCAGACTCCTTGAAATGCACGCCGTTGACCACGTCGGTCTCCAGTAGACGCCCCATTTTCCACGAGTCAAAAGTAACATCGGCCATGGCATCCTTGGTCATCCAGAAGCTTCTCAGGGTCGAAAAGCTTCTCGCTGGCGCTCTAGGATCCGTCTTGAAGCCCAACCGAGAGAGAATCATGGCATTTTCAGGCAGGCAGTCCAAAATCGTAAACTTACCCACCTTGTCAGCGTGCTTCACTGCCTGAATAATAACATAAAGTAGCAACTTGTACAAGCCGTGTCCCTCCGCGCACGGCCGCACGTCCACCAGTTCCAACTGTATTTCGTTCAGGGGTAAGTCGTGCACGTAGTTCATCTCAAAGTGGATCACGCTGCAGCGCACGGCAAAAATTTTGGCTCCATCATTTGAAACGATCCATTTTCGCATTTCGTCAAGGTACAGGACGTACTCCGCCAGGTAATTGTCCGGAATGTCAGCTCCGGTCTCAAGGTTATTGGCGTATTCGTCCTCGATACACTCGGGATCACCCATGGCCTCCTCGGTGGATTCATGGTAGTGCATGCCCTCGGGCACGGGCGCGTCCAAACGCGGGCCGTCTGGAATGTGCATGTCGGAACTAATGCTGCACGTGGTGGTGTCCTGCCCGGCGGGGGGGTCCTCGCGGAAAACCTCGCCTTCCTCATGGAACCAAAACTTGCGCGGCTGCTTCCTGACAGGGTCGTACAAAAAAATGTAAGCCATGCAGCTCGTGTTCTTGTGGAATTTCGTGCCGAACTCCCTGTCAAACAATTCGGTGATCTCTATGCCCTGCCTGTAGGGACCCAGCGAAATCGAGCACACCGGCCGTTCTGCCGTGGGGGTCTCCTGCCCGGGCTCGGGCCATATCAGGGGGGACGTCGCCAGCCAGTTCATCATGCGGTACATGTGGTGCACGTAAAAGTTCATGTTGCTCCTGTACATTTGCTGCGCAGGCGTGTATCGCCCTTGTCCAAGGGATGTCCCGCCGATGGAATGGTAAAAGTTCAGAGCTGCTTCAATGATTTTCCGCAGGAGGGGCTGGGGCGTCTGGTCACCGGGTTCGACCTCGGGGAGGCCGAAAGGAGTGAGGTCCTCCAGGGCCTTGTCCCCTTCCTCACTTATTTTGCTCATGTCGTAAAACATGGCGCCGTACAATAGAGCCCGTTTGGCGCAGGCTGAACATGTCATTTCAATGCCTGGTAGACCTGGCCTCTTGTGCTCGTTCCAGGGAGTGTTGTTCCATATAGAAATGCATTCCATGCTCATGTGATCGGATAGCTGTTCAAATGGCAAATGAAGGCTCAAAAAGTAGTGCATCTGCCGCTCAAAGATGCGCTTGAAATTAACGTTGGGAGAATTTTCGTAATGCCTTTCACCTACATTGTCGATGAAGCCGTACTCTAGCGCGAATCCCGTACTCGTCCTGCGTACTTGCCAAAACACAACCATTTCGTGACACTGGCCAACAAATTCATCAGGTTTCAAGTCATCGGGCGTGATCAAGCCGATATCCAAATAAGTCATTTTGCGAATGACCCACACGTCACGGGGGAACTGAACGTAATTAAAAGTGTAACCACCGTTCACATATTTTTCAAGCAAAACATCCAATCCAGTGAACGACAGCCACTCTTGAAAAAACTTGTTAACATATTCTGTTTTTTGTCGTACATTAACTCCAGTTTCTCTCATCTGTGGATTTGAAAAATCCCTTTTTGTGATGTCCAAAAAACTCATAGTGTTGAGGCTCGAAAATTCCATTTTGATGTGTGGATTTTTCACCTTGTTGCCCAGCATGTACGAGAAAAGGATTTCAGATAGTCCAGTTCCAGAAATCCACATATTGAATTCGAAACCACTAAACGCAGGGCGCCAATACTCAACCTTCTCCCTGTATAGTTTTGGAATATTGAGCTTGTTTATCAGCTCAATTCTGTGGTTAATCTCATCATCTGTCTTCATAATAACATCACTGACAAAATGACCTGACCTGTCGCGCATCTTGTAGAATTGCTTGTACTGGTAGGCGTCGTGCTGGTCGGTGTCCACGTCCTCGAAGCTGGGCCTGGGTTTCTTGAAGGAGGGCTTGTTCATCACGGGCATGTCCAGCCTAGCACTGATGGTGCACTGTTCATTCCGAGAAACCTCAGGCTCTGAAAGTTGAAAGGCCTCGCCCTCTTCGTGGAACCAAAACGACAACGGATAATGGATAAAATTGTTGTACAAGATAATGCGGGCCACCTTCTTGTCCAGCCTGTGAAAGTACGGGCCTTTTGTCTTGAAGAGTTGCTCTATGGTGGCAGTGGTGACCTCTGGACCAAAGCTAACGCTGCACACGGGCCTGTCCTTTGTAGGTTCCCTCTGCCCCACTTCCGGCCAGAGTAGAGGCGTGCTCGCCAGCCAGTTGCGCATGCGGTACATGTGGTAAATGTACAGGGTCACCTGAGACTGGAACAGGTGTTGCCTTTTGGGTAGATCGGGGTCGAACTCGGCGGGAGCGGGGACGGACTCGGCAGGAGCCGGGACAGACTCGGCAGGAGCCTGGTCGGGCTCGGCAGGAGCCTGGTCAGGCTCGGCAGGAGCCGGGACAGACTCGGCAGCAGCCTGGTCGGGCTCGGCAGGAGCCGGTACGGACTCGGCAGGAGCCTGGTCGGGCTCGGCAGGAGCCTGGTCGGGCTCGGCAGGAGCCTGGTCGTACTCGGCAGTAGGAGGCAGGTCGGCCTGAGCGGGGGCCTGGTCCACGACCTCCACCAGGGGGAGATCAAACGGCACCAGGGTCTCAAGGGGGCTCTCCAATTTTTTCAGGTTGTAAAAAATGGCAGCGTACAGCGCATGTCGGAAACTCTTGGCGTAGCACTGCATTTTGATGGGGGCAATGTCGGGACGATCCAGGTTGTAACTGGGGAACCTACTCACAATATGCTTAAAATTGATCCCTATTTCATCCAAGCTCACGTACTGGGCCAAGTATTCCTTCACGTAGTTTTCCAGTACTTCAATGAAATTTATGTTTAAATCATTATGAAACTTGTAATTCTTGATCGTAATGCTGTCGATTAGGCCATAGTTAAAGACATACCCAGTAGGCTTGCGCTTTATGTCCCAAAAGAAGTTCACCTCGTGGCCTAAAGTATAATACAGCGCAGGTTTTTGGGGGCCTTCCTTCAAAAAGTTTAGTTGCACCAAGTTCATCCTCCGCACCACCCACTTGTCTGCGGGGAAAAATCCAGGGGCAAACTCGTTTCCCCGCGCGACGAAATCTTGGAGAATCTCCCCTAGTTTCGTAAAGTCCAACCAGTTCTTAAGGAACGCCCTGTAAGTCTCCAAGTGTTTCGCGACGATTTCGGGACTGTGCAAGATCAAATCCGCTTCGTTCTTAGTGACGGCCTTGTCAATTCTCAGAGGATGCACGCTGTTGCAATTGCTCAGTTCGAAAGAAATCCTGGGATTTTTGACCCGATTTCTCAGCAGGTAAGAAAGGATCACGTTTGAAAGATTCTTGCCCACCTCCCTCTTGTTAAAAACGTACTCATTAAACATGGTGCTGAACAATTTGTTCTCGTCATATTCTGCGGGAATCCTGGACCTCTGCATGATAATCCTTCGTAAATTGATATCTTGCTGGGTCTTCTTTGCACCAAACTCAATGAGGGGCGAGGATCTGTGCCTGGTGAACTTCTCGTACTGATCTTGGTCGATTTCCGAAAAGTGCTCGGGCACCTTTTCAGTGGACTTGCTCTCTCGCTTGAAGGTAGGTTGGTCCCTAACTCCAGGCTGCATTTTTTTTTAAAATATTTACATATGCACCTATTAAATAGTTTTCATGCAAACAAACAATGCAAATTATGAAGATGTCGACCAAATCCGTCTATTTAACATAAAAATATAATCATGTTTCTTAAAGGTATGTCTGTTATTGGTCTAACCAGCATAGATGAAATGCGTTACGAGCAGTTCTTACACAGCTACGAGGTTGAGCAATCACATGAATCCGTTTTACAAAGTCCAACAGACGACAAGTTTGACGACAAGGTAAACATGAGAAAAGCCTTGCAAAATAGCAGGTGGAAAATTTTAAAGTTAACCAACAACCCAAATCGTTTCAAGTTTGCTGAAGACCACGGAGATAAGTGCAAGCTGTACGACTTCTTGTCCTTTAAAACTTCAGACTTTTTTTCCCCCACTAATAAAAACTTGCTACTGTGGTCTAACATGCTCATGTCCCACCTCTTAACACACATGTGCGTTGTGCCAGACATACAATTCAAGGCCTTCGTTTGCAGAAATCCGTTTTTTAGTTTTGACTTGGACAAAATTAGTGTAAACTTGGACATACTTAGCAAAAAAATGCAAGAGTTTCTTCAAGAAACTGAACTGCTGCGGTTACTCACAATCCCCCTCGAAAGTCCAAGTAAAATCACCAGAAGGTCACTCGTATTGCACACGGAATTCCACATTAGAGACCGTGGTGAGCTAAAAAATGTAAAGCACGAGTGCATGGTCTACTGGGAGTTGCTCATGGTTCAGGGCGTGTACACTCTGCAGTTTGGATCTTGCGACAATCTTAGCGAGTACGAGCTAGACATCTGCATCGATTACAGCTCTGTCTACGCACAGGTCATACGAGACCTTGTACGAAACTCTAAAATTTCCGTGCACCAATGTAACATCATTCCAAGACTGGGCGCAGACAAGCACGTTGGTGTCTACCAGTGTACTTCCATTTGCAGGAGATGCCTGCTCTACTTCTCCTTGTTTAGGGATATAACCACCTTGCACCTCAATGCCAATCTGGAGAGATTCATAGACTTTTCCAGAGTCCAAAAATTTGCTGCAAACACACAGGCAACGCAAATGTACAAGCGCAATCTCCTGGCCTACTTTTACCACTTGCACAGAATTCACCAAAGTTTCCTGACCAACCCTCTGCTGTGGCCAGACAACTCCACTAGACCGCCATCCATCACCAGGGAGAATCCAGTGTGTGCAGTGGTTTTTTACCCGCTTTACAACTTTAGCTTGCAACAGCGCGAACGTCAGTTCATTCCTTTAGACGCTAGGCTCCACATGTTCAAACTGGTCAACCTCTTCGACTACTCAGAAACCTTTTACAAATTTGTCTGGGGTGGACACAGTGTTTTCGAGCCAGTGCCCCAGCGCGAAGCCCAGCAAATGTGGGACAACTTCTTGGCCAACCACGACCTGCCCCCTCTGGAAAATTACTCGGAGAGCTGCGTGACGCAGGCCGAGTTGGATCCGGCAAAACTGTTGCACACACTAAAAAATATTCATGCAAGACTTAGTCTACTCGAGAAAAATGCTCACACAAGTTTATTCCTTTTTTAGCGCCCAACGGGGGCACTCCTTTTTAGCGCCCAACCGGAGCCAGGCGGTGCTCGGGAAACATCATGGCAATCACTTGGCGCACCATGGTATTGCTGCGCACACTCGTGGACCCGAGGGGGGCATTCGTCATGGGCGAGACGGCCCCGCGGCGGGCAAAGTGCGACTCAATCGCGGCGCGGTCGTACGTGAAGTTGTCGTCAGCAATCACGGGGTCCACGGGGAGCTGCATGGTAATCGGGCACTGCAGCGAGTCGGCCAGGTTGCCCTCGGGTTCCACCACTGCTTTCGTCTCGGGAGAATCCAGCAGCCGCTTAACCCTCGCCTCGGCCTGCACCGACCGAGTGAGCCGGCGCGCAGACAGATTCTCCGATTGAACCAACTTGTCCTGCGTCTTCGCCAGGCGCTCCTCGAGCTTCACCTTGTCCGCCTCCACAGCGCGCACCTTGGCCTCGGCCAGCCCAAGAGACTTGCGCGCAGCGTCCCGCTCCTTCACACTCGACCCGGCGCGAACCTCCACATTGGCCAGCTGCTTCCTCAATTTTTCACACTGCGCCTGCGCCCCTTCCAGCAGCCGCGACCGCTCCACGCAAGACCCGAGGAAGACCTCGTCCCACGCTTGAAACGCCCTGCGGTAGAGCCCCACAGTCACGAGCGCCCTCACAGTCACCATGCAGTGGCGGGTATT
>Ga0315907_10006506_pt1 | contig 12378 bp, 14 predicted proteins | sample LakEriMetagenome_3_FD_203525 | JGI IMG/M metagenome (GOLD analysis project Ga0315907, IMG submission 203525) | Freshwater fungal communities from buoy surface, Lake Erie, Ohio, United States - Buoy 12 MA123 | ecosystem: Environmental > Aquatic > Freshwater > Lake > Lake biofilm | place: USA...
TGGTTCACGGCGCTTCTCAAGATGGCAAGGGACGGGCGCTTTTCTAGGTGTTAATCCGATAGGTCTGTGCATGTTCATGTGACACACTGATTTGTGGTCGAGGTGCGCTTTTGACGGGCATGTTGCCTGTTTCGCCCAAGCCAGAGTAAAGTGGTTTTACCCATGAAATTGTGCAGATTCAATGGTGGGCGTTTGGGTTTGGTCGAGGGCGAGGAAGTGACCGATGTCAGCGCCGCTTTGCAAGCCCTGCCCAGCCAGCGCTACCCATTTCCCAGCCACGATGTGTTGATTGCCCACCTGAATGAGCTGCGGCCCGGCATTGTGGAAGCTGCGCGCACGGGGCAAAAGCATGCGGCCAGCGCGGTGCACTACGACCCGCCGGTGGCCAACCCGGGCAAGATCATTGGCGCGCCCATCAACTACAAAGCCCATGCGCAAGAAAGCGCCCAGGACAGCAACATTGGACATGGCCGGGCCATCACCACCATTGGCGATTGGGGCATGTTCCTCAAGGCCGGCACCTCGCTGATTGGCGTGAGCGATGAAATCGTTTTGCGTTTTCCCGAACGACGCAACGACCACGAGGTCGAGCTCGCGGTGGTGATTGGCAAAACTTGCCGCCAAGTCAAAGCCGCCGATGCGATGGCCCATGTGGCGGCTTACAGCTTGTCTTTGGACATGACGCTGCGTGGCCCAGAGTTCCAATGCTTTCGCAAGTCGATCGATAGCTATGCTGTGCTCGGTCCATGGTTGGTCACCGCCGATGAGGTGCCAGACCCTGGGCAGTTGGATCTGTGGTTGCATGTTAATGGCCAAACGCGGCAGCAAGCCAATACCCGCGACTTGATTTTTGATGTGCCGCGCTTGATCGAATTTGCTTCTTCTTTTTATACCTTGCAACCTGGCGACGTGATCATGACGGGCACCCCTGAGGGTGTGGGCCCGGTGGTCCCTGGCGATTGGATCGAAGCGGGCGTGCAAGGCCTGGGCAGCTTGGCCATGCGCGTGGCCAGCCAATATGCTTGATTTTTCCATCCACTTCTAAGACCGAACCGGAGACCACAAATGACACAAAAAGCCCCTTCTTGGACCCGCCGCGCTTTGCACGCCGCCATGCTGAGCGCTGCATTGACCGCTTTGCCTGCGCTGGCACAAAACACCATCAAGATTGGCATGATCACCGACCGCGTCGGCCCTGCCAAGCCCTATGCCGAGCCGGTGGCCGCAGGGGCCACTTATGCGGTCAAAGAGATCAATGCCCGCGGTGGCATCTTGGGTCGCCAAATTGAATTGCTGGTCGAGGACGATCAGGGCCGGCCCGACGTGTCGGCCACCGCTGCGCGCAAATTGGTCGACTCTGGGGTGGCGTTCATTTTGTCGGTCTCGCTGACCCCCGCCACCCAACAAGCGCAGACGGTGACCTTGGAGACCAAGACCCCGCACATGACGCCCTCCAACGGCGGCGACACCTTGACCACCCAGGTGAGCAACCCCAATTTTTGGCAAACCGGCCCATTGGGGTCGACCCAGATTGCCACCTTGCTGGCTTACGCTGCCAACCGCAACTACAAGCGGGTGGCCTTGATCACCGAAAACTCTGACCTGGGCCAACTCACCAACCGGTTCTTCAAAGCGGGTTTGGAAAAGGCGGGCATCCAAATCGTGGCCGAAGAAATGGTCCCGCGTGGATCGACCTCCGCCGATGCGCAGATGCAAAAGATCCGTGCCGCCAACCCCGAAGCGCTGTTCATGACCGGTGTGGTCACCCCTGAAAACACCTTGATCTTGCGCAGCTACCGCCAACTGGGTTTGAAGATGCCGATTTTGGGCAACTACAACCTGTCGGTGCCGGTCTACACCAATGTGGCCAAGGGCCTGATGGATGGCGTGACCTTTGTCGACGCCTTCGACCCCAACAAGCCCGAGACCAAGCGTTTCATTGACGCTTACAAAAAGGAAGTGGGCACCGAGCCTTACAACCTGAACGGCTATGGCTATGACGGTGTGATGCTGGTGGCCGATGCCATTCGCCGCGCCGGCGGTGTGGACAAGGAAAAAATCCGCGAAGCCATGCAGGCCACCAAGGGCTTTGTGGGCGTGATGGGTGCCGTTGGCTCGGCATACACCTTTGCCGATGGCAAGCGCACAGGCTTTGACACCAATGGCATGGTGGTGCGCGTGTACGAGGGCGACAAGCAGGGCAAAGTGGTTCATGTGGGGTCCAAATAAGCCGCAGACCCTGCCCCAATGAATGATTTTTTTGAATTGGTCGTTGGGGCCATGGCCAGCGGTTGCATTTACGGTTTGGTGGCCCTGGCCTATTTGTTGATGACCCGGCCGACGGGCATCATCAACTTTGCGGTGGGCGAATGGGCCATGATGGCTGCGTTTGCCGGTGTGGTCATGCTCAACAACTGGAATTGGCCTTACCCCGTGGGGTTGGCTGTGATGGTGGTCATGATGTTTGGGGTCGGCTGGCTCACCGAGCGGCTCACCGTGCGGCCTTTGGTCGAGGCGGGTGCGCCACCGCTGGCGCCCATCTTGGCCTTGTTGGGCATGTTGGTGGTTTTTCGTGAGGCCATCTCGATTGGCTTTGGCCCTGATCCACAGCCCGTCCCAGCGGCCTTTGGCTTTGGCCGCTTGGAGTTGGGTTGGCTGGCCGGCTCTTATCAAAGCTTTTTCATTGTGGCCTTGACCGCGGCTGTGTTTGCAGCGGTGTGGTTCTTTTTTGAGCGCACCTTGCACGGCAAGTCGTTTGAGGCGGTGGCCATTGATCGCCGCGCGGCAGCCTTGATGGGCATTCATTTGGGGAGGGTGACGGCGTTTTCGTTCGCCATGGGCGCGGTGGTGGCCGGTTTGGCGGGCGTGCTGGCGGCGCCCAACGTATCGGCCCATTACCTGATGGGCATGCCCTTGGCGATCCAGGGCTTCACCGCCTTGGTCATCGGCGGGGTGGGGCGGGTGGAAGGCGCTTTGCTGGGCGGCTTGATCTTGGCGTTTGTCGAGCAAATGACCGTGCGTTATGCCCCGGTGCCGCCCGGTTTGGCCATGGGCGTGCCTTTGTTGCTGCTGATTGTTTTTTTGCTGGTGCGCCCCAAGGGCTTGCTGCTGGCCCGCGAGGGTCGGGTATGAAGCGCCATTGGCCGTGGTGGTTGGCCGCGGTGTTGCTCTCGGCGGTGGCGTTTGGTCTGGGTTCGTACCACAACGATGTGTACCGCAAACTCTTGCTGTGGATCACCCTGGCCCTGGGCTACAACTTTTTGTTTGGCATCGCCGGGCAAGTGGCGTTTTCACATTTCAGTTTTTATGGGCTGGGTGCCTACAGCGTGGTGATTGGCATCACCTACTTGGGCTGGCCCTTGCCTTTGGCGCTGCTGGCGTCGGTGATTTTTTGTGCGGGGGTGGCCTTGTTGGTGGCCATTCCGGCCACCCGGTTGGAAGGCTTTTACCTGGCCTTGGCCACCCTGGCTTTTGCACAGTTGTTCATCGTGCTGCTCAACGAAGGCGGGCAAGTGACTGGGGGCACAGGTGGCCTGGCCAATTACCGCTTGCCCGATATCGCCGGTTGGCGCATCACCGGCCCGTCGTACACGGTGGTGATTGTCTTGCTCATGTTGGGCACCTTGGCGGTGTTGTGGCGACTGGACCAGTCGCACTTTGGCCGCGCTTGTCGTGCCGCCCGCGACAACCCCGAGGCCGCTGCGGCCATGGGTGTGGATGTGCGGCGCACGCGCATCATTGCCTACACCTTGACCAGCGCTTTGGCGGGTTTGGCGGGGGTGGTGTATGCCTTTGTCGACAACACGGTGAACCCAACAATTTTTGGTTTGGAAAATGTGTTTTTGCTGTTGTTCATGATCATCATCGGCGGCATTGGGCGCGCCGCCGGGGCGGTGTTGGGTGCGGTGCTGTTGTATTTGCTGCCATTTGTGCTCTCGCCTTTGATTGGGCACCACCATGCGCTGGTGTTTGGTTGTGTGATGGTTTTGGTGGTGCTGTTCCAACCCAAGGGCTTGATGGGCCTGTGGGATGCGATCCGCCCCAGCCGTGCGACGCAGAAAGCTTCGACCCATGGCTGAAGCATCGGCATTGCTGCAAGTGCGCGGCTTGACGCGGCGTTTTGGTGGCTTGCTCGCTGTGTCGGGCTTGGACTTGGAGGTGCATGCTGGCGAAATTTTGGGTTTGATCGGGCCCAATGGCGCGGGCAAAAGCACCACCTTTGCCATGATCGCTGGGGCCATTGAGCCCTCGGCGGGTGAAATGTATTTCAAAGGTGAGTCGCTCGCCGGTTTGCCCACCCATGCCTTTGCTGCGCGGGGCATTGTGCGTACCTTCCAGCACAACAAGCCCTTTGAGAGCATGGGCATTCTTGAAAACGTCATGGTCGGCATGCACACCCAGGTGCCGCTGTCTTTGTGGCAAGTGGTGCTGGGCACCGCCAAGGCCAAAGCCTACGAACAGCAGGCGCGTGCACAAGCCCAGCATTGGATTGATTTTGTCGGCCTGGGTGACAGCGTAGATGCTGCAGTGGACACCTTGTCATTTGGCCAAGGCCGCTTGCTGGAAATTGCCCGTGGCTTGGCCGCGCGGCCCCAGTTGATGCTGTTTGACGAACCCGCTGCCGGTTTGACCGCAGCGGAGTGCGTGCGCTTGGCCGAGATCATCCGGGGCATTGCCGCCCAAGGCATTGCAGTCTTGCTGATCGAACACGACATGCCCTTTTTGATGGCGCTGGCCCATCGGGTGGTGGTGCTCAACTTTGGCGAAAAAATTGCGCAAGGCAGCCCAGCGCAGGTGCAAGCCGACCCGGCGGTGGTGGCTGCTTATTTGGGGCAGGTGAAGGCTGAGCATGCTTGAGCTGAACCAAGTCTCGGCCAGCTACCACTTGGCGCCGGTGGTGCAAGCGGTGAGCATGCGCGTCGAAACCGGTGAAACCGTGGCCCTGATTGGCCCCAACGGTGCCGGCAAATCCACATTGCTGGGGGCCTTGTCGGGCACCGTGCCGCGCCGCCAAGGTCAAGCTTTGTTCGATGGTGTGGATTTGATGGGCTTGTCCAGCCACCAAATCGTGGCCCTGGGCGTGGTCCAAGTGCCCGAGGGTCGGCATGTGTTTGCGCCCATGTCGGTACAAGACAACCTGCTGCTGGGTTCGGTGGCACTGTCTCAGCGCCAGCGGGCTTTGCAGCAACGCTACGACGCGGTCTACGGCTTGTTTCCCCGCTTGGCTGAGCGGCGTCACCAATTGGCGGGCACCTTGTCTGGGGGCGAGCAACAAATGGTGGCCATTGGCCGCGCCTTGATGAGCCAGCCCAAGCTGTTGTTGCTCGATGAGCCTTTTTTGGGCTTGGCACCCAAGGTGGTGGAGGAAATCCGCCAAGCCCTCAACACCTTGCGCGGTGAGGGCCTGACCATGATTTTGGTCGAGCAAAAACTCGACATCGCCTTGCCCTTCACCAGCCGCACCCATGTCATGATCAAGGGCCAGCTGGCCTTGGTGCAAAACAGCGCTGAATTGATGCGCGACCCCGACCTGGGCCAGCTTTATTTCCGTTTGGCGCAACCCGCCGTTTGATTTTTGGAGTTCACCATGACCACCCCTTTGCGAGCCATCCACACCCAAGCCCCGGCCAGCCGTGGCATCCACCATTTGGCCCTCAACACCGAGGACATGAAGTCCACGGTGGACTTTTACACCCGGGTCATGGGCATGCCCTTGGTGCACGCTTTGCGCGTTCCGCCAGGCGTGGGGGTGGGGCCGGGCAACCGGGGCAACCCGCCGTTTGAAAACCTGCGCCACTATTTTTTCGATGCAGGGGGCGACACCTTGGTTGCCTTTTTCGAAATGCCCAAAGGCGCCAAGTCGGTGGGCGACCGCGACGCCATTGCCGCCATGCAGCACTGCTCATTCACCACCAGCAAAGCCCAGTTTGATGTGCTGCACCAACGCCTCAAAGACGAAGGCTTGTCCTTGATTGGCCCAGTCAATGTCGGTGCACAAACCTGGTCGTTGTATTTTTTCGATCCCAATGGCATTAGACTGGAGTTGTCGTGGCAAGAGCACGACGGCGACGATGTGCAAGTGGTCAAGCGCTGGACGCAAACCCAAGCCGAGGCCTTGGAAGAGCTTGAAACCTTGAGCCAAGACCCGAAGTGGTTGACCACGGTCACCGCGCATTTGCCCGCTGCCCGTTGACCCCAGGAGCGCCCCATGAGCGAATTTGTCCCCATCAGAGGCCTGCACCATTTCGCCTACCGCTGTCGCGACGCCGAAGAGACGCGCCATTTCTATGAGGACTTGCTGGGCTTGCCCCTGACCCACATCGTGCGCGCCGACACCATCCCCAGCACCGGTGAGCACTGCCCGTATGTGCATTTGTTTTTTGAAATGACCGATGGCAGTTCGGTGGCGTTTTTCGACCTGGGCGACAACACCGCCAGCGACCCCTCACCCAACACGCCGAGGTGGGTGAACCATTTGGCCTTGCGGGTGGACTCGGTAGCGGCGGTGCATGCCGCTATGGCGCGTTTGCGCGCAGCGGGGTTGGACGTTATTGGTCCGGTCGATCACGATGGGTTTGTGGTGTCCATTTATTTCTTTGACCCCAACGGCATTCGCATGGAGTTGACCACGGTGACCGCCAGCGACCAACAGTTGCAACAGTACCGGCAAGAGGCGCGTGCCCGGCTCGATGCCTGGACCGCCGAAAAAGCCAGCCGCCCCCTGGCCGTGGCCTGAACTGCTCCGCCCGCTTTGGGGCCTGGGGTCATGCGGCGGTTGGGCTCATTCCAGGACGATGCCTTTGCCCTTGACCACCTGCGCCCACAAGGCCATTTGGGCTTGGATGAAGTCGTGGGCGGCTTTGGGGCCGCCTTTTTGCACCTCACCCCCCAGTTGGGCGATGCGCGCTTTGACCTCGGGCGTGTCCATGGCCTTTTGCAAGGCATCGGCCAACTTTTCAACCACGGTATCGGGCGTGCCCGCCGGCGCGAAGATGGCGTTCCACTCATGGATTTCACTGCCGCTCACACCAGCTTCGGCCAGGGTGGGCACGTCGGGTAGTGCCGTTGCGCGCTTGCTGGAGGTGACGGCCAAGGCACGCAATTTTCCCGCCAGAACATGTTGCAGGGTGGAAGCCAAGTTGCCAAAAAACAGCGGCACTTGGCCACCGATCACATCATTGAGCGCCGGGCCACCGCCTTTGTAGGGGATGTGCACCATGTCCAGTTTGGCCGCCGACTCAAACAAAGCACCCGCCAAATGCTGGGCCGAACCGTTGCCAGATGAGGCATAAGCCACCGCATCTTTGCGTGACTTGGCCAGGGCGATCAACTCGGCGATGTTTTTGGCGGGCACCTGTGCGTTGACCAACACCACGTTGGGAAACAAGGCCAACACCCCGATGGGCTTGAAGGCTTTGCTGCTGTCGTAGGGCAGCTTGGGAAACAAAGCCGGGTTCACCGCGAAAGAAGACGCATCGAGCATCAGCGTATAGCCATCGGCTGCCGCTTTGGCCACAGCGCTGGCACCAATTTGTCCGCTGGCACCGGGGCGGTTTTCCACCACCACGTTTTGCCCCAGCACCTCGGCCATTTTGGGTGCCACCAAGCGCGCCATGGCGTCGGCACCGCCGCCGGGCGGGTAGGTGACGATCAGGCTGATGGGTTTGGTCGGCCAGGTGGGGCTTTGCGACCACGCACCCACGGCGCCCCAAGCGCACAGGCCCAAGGTCAGCCACTGGGCCAAGCGCTGCAGGACAAGTGGGTGTGAGTTGTAAAACATGGAAAGACTCCTCGTGCAACGGGATGAAAGGAAACGATGTTCTCAATAACGCCGGGGTCACATGACCCGCTGGCGCAAACGCGTGGAGACCCACTCGGCCAGCATCACCATGGCCAAGATGACCAGCAACACCAAGGCCACGCGGTCCCATTCAAACACATCAATGGAGGCATTCAAGGCCATGCCCAAGCCGCCGCCCCCCACCAGGCCCAGGATGGCGGACTCGCGAACATTGATGTCCCAGCGAAACAAAACGATGGCCACAAATGCCGGTTTCACCTGGGGCCAATGACCATACAGCAAACGCGCAGACAGGGGTGCCCCCGCAGCGCTCAAAGCTTCCAAGCTCCCGGTGTGGGCTTCTTCCAAGGCTTCGGACAGCATCTTGCCAATGAAGCCGATGGAGTGAAAGGCAATGGCACAGGTGCCAGCCAAGGTGCCGGGGCCGAACATGGCGACAAAAAACAAGGCCCACAACAGGGTGGAGATGCTGCGTGTGGCCACCAGAACCAGGCGGGCTGCGCCATGCAGCCACCACCAGGGGGTGATGTTGCGCGCGGCCAGCAAGGCAAAGGGCAGGGCCAACAGCACGCCCAAAGCGGTGGACAAAAAGGCCACGGCCAGCGAATCCATCAAGGCTTGGTGCACGGTTTGGGCGCCGGTGTTTTGGGGGGTGAAATAAAACGCCCACTCCACCGGCCACATGCGGCTGAGCAGGTCTTTCATTTGCTCGGGAGCGTCGAACAAGAACTCCGGAATGATGTCGACCGAGCGCATGGACTGCACCGTGGCCCACATGGCAACGGCGTATATCAACCAACGCCCCCAGCGCTGCTCGGGCCGCAGATGCTGCCAGTGGTGGTGCGGCGCAGAAGGGCGGGTCATTGGCCAAACACCTTTTTCACCACCAACTGAAGGGCTTCACCCAAGACGATCAAGGCCATGATGCACAGCACCATGCCCAAAACAAAATCGTAGTCAAAGCGCTGAAAGGCGGCAAACAAGGTGCCGCCTATGCCGCCTGCGCCGACCAGACCCACCAACGTGGAGTTGCGCAAATTGCTGTCCACCTCGTAAGCGATGAAACCGATGAAGCGAAACATGACCTGGGGAACGATGGCAAAGCCCAACACATTGGCAAAGCTCGCACCGGTGGCGCGCACGGCTTCCACTTGCTTCATGGAGACCTCTTCGATGGCTTCGGCAAACAGCTTGCCCAAAAAGCCCACCGAGGCGACGGTCAAGGCCAAAATGCCGGCCAGCACGCCAAAGCCCACGGCCTTGACAAACACGATCGCCACGATCACCGGGTGAAAGGTGCGGCACAGGGTGATCACCCAGCGTGCCACCCAACTGACGCCGGTGGGCATCAGGTTGCGCGCTGCCAGCAAACCCATGGGCAAGGACAGCACCACCCCAGACACCGAAGCCAACACCGCAATTTGCAAGGTCTCCCACAGGCCTTTGATCAGCTCCGCGCGCGGTTCAAAAATCGGCGGAAACATCCGACCCACGAACTTGGAGGCCCCATCCAAGCCCAGCATAAAACGCGCCCAGCTGATGTCCACCCGTGACAAGCCCCACAGCAATACCAGCATGAGCAGCCAAGTGCCCCAGAGCTGGGCCCGACCCATGCGAAAGGGCTGGACATGGTGGGGGACGGCGGGGTTCAAGGGGGACAAGGGAATTTCAATCCAGCCAAGAGCGGCCGCCGTAAATGGTGTGGAGGTCGGTGTCGCTGAGTTGTTGGGCCGGGCCATCGAACACCACCTGACCTTGGTGCATGCCCACGATGCGGTCGGCGCAGCGCTTGGCCAGGGCCACATCGTGCATGTTGACGATCACCGGGATGGACCGTTGCTGACCGACTTGTTTGAGCAAGTCCATGATGTCTGCCGATGTCTTGGGATCAAGAGAACTGGTGGGCTCGTCGGCCAACAGCAAAGCGGGCGACTGCATCACTGCGCGGGCGATGCCCACGCGTTGGCGTTGACCGCCCGAGAGCGAATCGGCGCGCGCATTGACAAAGTCTTGCAAACCCACCAGCCCCAAGGTTTGCCACGCCCGGTCAATGTCTTCAGGGGCAAAGCGGCGCAGCCAAGCCCGCCAAGCCGGGGTGTGGCCCAGCACGCCGGTGAGGAGGTTTTCCATCACGCTCAGCCGCTCGACCAGGTTGTATTCTTGAAACACCATGCCAATGCGGGCACGGGCTTGGCGCAGACCCTCGGTGTTGAGTTGGCGCAGGGACACACCATCAAGCCAGATGTCGCCTTGGCTGGGCTCCACCAAGCGGTTGATGCAGCGGATCAGCGTGCTTTTGCCGGTGCCACTGGGTCCAATGATGGCGGTCAGCGTGGGGGTGTCAAAACACAGGTCGATCTGGTGCAGCACCGGTTTGCCAGGCACATAGGACTTGCCCAGCCCACGCAACTCCAAGCGGGTGGACATGATTATTTCTTGGCGGTTGATTCGGCGGCTTTGTCCACGGTGCGAACCACATCCCAGTCGCGGGCATAGTTGATGCTCACAAAGCGATCGGCGCCATCAAAGTTTTTTTGCATCTCGGGCGGAAAGCGGTAGTCGGCAAAGCACTTGAGCATTTTGCTGGCCAAATCTGGCGCCAGGTCGTGGGCGTAGGCAAAGCTGGAGGTGGGAAAGCGCTGGCTGCGGTAGATGATGCGAAAGTCGGCTTCCTTGATCTGGCCACGGTCGGCCATGCGGTCAAACACATCGCTGGCCACATGGGCCGCGTCATAGTCGCCGGTGCCCACGCCCAAAATGGATTGGTCATGCTTGCCTGAGAACTTGATGTCGTAGTCCTTGCCTGGGGCCAAGCCTTGGCCGGGCATCAAGGCCAGGGGTGCCAGGTGCCCTGAGTTGGAGGATGGGGACGTGTGGGCCACTTTTTTGCCCTTGAGATCAGCGGGCTTTTGCATGGCACTGCTGGCTTTGACCACGGTGATCAGGTTGTAGCCTTGATAGCCTTTGGCGTCGCCCTTGACCGCAAAGGGAATGGCGCCAGCTTTGTTCACCGCAAACACCGTGGGGCCGGTGGAAAAGCCACCCACGTGCAAGCGGCCTGAGCGCATGGCTTCAATTTGGGCCGCATTGTTTTGCACTTGGTAAAAAACCACTTTTTTACCCGTGCACTGGGCCAAGTGGTCGGTGAAGGGTTTGAAGATGTTTTCGTATTTGGCCGGGTCTTCCACTGGGGTGTAGGTGAACACCAAGGTCGATGGGTTTTTCAGTTTGGCGGAATCCTTGGGCGCATCGGCCAACAGGTCTTTGTTGGCGTCACAGTACAAGGCATCGAGGTCGCCGCGGTGGGGGCAGGTGTCTTGGGCATGGGTCCCCAGGGTGGTCCACATCAGGGCAATGGCAGCAAGCAAACGAGGCATGTCGGGTCTCCGATTCAATGTTGTTGGGACAATTTGAACATGATACGGGGGCCCAGCCAGGGGCCGATTTCACCCTTGAAGCGCGGATGCAGAGGCCCTGAGCCCATTCGCATCAAGCCTTCAGTCGCAGGCTTTACACCCCATCGCTGTTCAACGTCACCAGGCCTTTGGGCGTTTTCAGCACCGCTTGGACATTCGCAGAACCAGGTGCGATGTTCACACCGCGCAGCCCCACAGCGTCGAAAGCAGCTTGCAGTTTGGTTGCGTTGGGGTGGCTCACACTCAGGCGCTCTAAGCTGACTTTGGATCGTGGCAAGGTGTTGCGCGGGTGCAGCCGCTGCGGGTCGGCGTCCCCCGGTTTGCCCCATTGAATCAAGCTGGGCAAGGTGCCTTGGAACAAGCGCTGTCCGTCGGGCCGGAGGCTGAATTGCCAGTGCAGCAAACCCTTGGGGGTGCGCCGATTGGCATGGATGGTGGTGCCCCGGTCTATGCCTTGGTCGAACCAGGCCTGGCGCGCCGCGGCAATGTCGGGGGTGCCGGCCACAAAGTGCAACAAGCGCGGTTGCTTGGCCACGCTTTTTTGCACCGCTGGGTCGTCCATGTCAAACCAGCGTGCATTTTTGGAGCGCAGGGCCGGGTCGGCATGCGGGTGGATGGCGATGATTTCAAAGTAAGCCATCGGGTGCTCAGGCGTGGCAATTTTGAACAAGCGGTTGTGGGTGCCTTGCTTGTCATGCTCGCCGCCGGGTCCGGGGGTGATGCCCAAAGTGGCCTCGCACCATTGCACCCCTTGCGACAAGGTGGAAGCCACCACCACCAAATGATCGATTTGCGTTTTCATGCCCCCACCATACCACTGACCCATTGGGGTGATGCGCTGCACGCTGGCGATTTTTGTCATCACGCGGCCCGCAACCACTGAAAAACCGCAATCTGTGCGGCTGTATCCATGGTTTGCCCTGACGCGGCACGGTAGATGCAAGGCATCCCTCAGAGCCTGTGCAAAATGGGCCCATGAAACCTTGGCAGCAATTCCCGCTAGATGCGGCCCGCTCGGCGCACACCGTGTTGACCGACATCGATGACACCTTGACCACCCACGGGCGTTTGTTGCCCGACGCCTATGCCGCCATGGCCCGTTTACAGCAGGCGGGTTTGCGGGTTATCCCGGTGACCGGTCGACCTGCGGGTTGGTGCGAC
>Ga0315907_10006511_pt1 | contig 12372 bp, 17 predicted proteins | sample LakEriMetagenome_3_FD_203525 | JGI IMG/M metagenome (GOLD analysis project Ga0315907, IMG submission 203525) | Freshwater fungal communities from buoy surface, Lake Erie, Ohio, United States - Buoy 12 MA123 | ecosystem: Environmental > Aquatic > Freshwater > Lake > Lake biofilm | place: USA...
TTTAAAACGTAAGAAAAAAACAGAGGAAGATATTCAGCGTGAATCGTTTGAAAAAATTATCCTATTAATGGATGAAATTCAAACTAGAGGAGTATTATTACATGCTGAATTAGGATTAGATTATTCTAACTATGATGAAAAATTCTATGAAATAATCGATAGATTATTTGCTATGCATTTTGGAAGAGAAGCAGCTGAAGTTATATTCTTCTATATCTATGAAAGACAAAATCCAGACGGCTCAGTTAATGAGTTAATAGATCAAAATAATGAAATTATATTATTACAATCTCCAACTGATTTGTGGTATTTAGTTAACCACATTAAAAATAAAACTAAAAAGATAAAACAAAAGTAGTTATGCCTTTAGCTAAACCTATTACTAGGGAAGACGTTTTGCGTGCTATGCGATTTACAAAATCGAATCGTGCTGCTGCTAAGTATTTAGGTTGCTCATATCAACATTATAAGCCGTTTGCTAAGTTATTTAAGGTAGATGAAAGTGATTATAATTCACCTTCATTATTTGATGTTCATAAAAATCAAAGTGGTAAAGGTATTCCTAAATTTCTACCTGATAGGAAAAAATCACCTAATGTAAAGCAAATTGTAGAAACAGGTACTGGTTGGGAATCATTTACACCTGAAAAAATTAAATCAAGGTTAATAGCTGAAAATTACCTAAAAGAAGAATGTTATGCTTGTGGGTTCTGTGAACGTAGAGTTACTGACTATAAAATACCACTATTATTAAATTTTAAAGATGGAAACAAATTTAACTATCTTCTTTCTAACCTTGAGTTACTGTGTTACAACCATTACTTTCTATTGGTTGCTGACCCACTTACCCCAGATCAAGTACGTCATATTGAAGATAATACAGAAGTTAAAGCAGTGGCTCACGATTGGGATCTAGATGAAGCTCATTTAGAGAACATGAAAGCATTAGGACTGTTGGATTAGTCAAAATAAGGTTGTATATTTAGGTTATAAATAAAAATTATGTTAAACAGACCAGAATTAGCACAGCAATTTGCTGAGTTTGACCTACCAACAGAAGTAAAACAAGCCTATAAAGCAGGTATGCCTTTAGTAGGTTCAGTTAATTTTACTAAAATGATGATGTTTGCAAACCAAGTTCAATTAACAAATGATGATATGGATTACTTTGCAAGCTTACCTCCACAAAGAATGGAAGGTGAAACTTATGAGGAAATGAAAACGAGAACTCGATTCACTCAAAAGCTTCATAAATATAGAGCTTACTTATACGATTATTCAGTGTATGAAAGCAAATAATACATTAAAATTAACATTACCACTAATAACCAGCAATGCTGATATGAATATTGGTATTTATAAAACAAATAATATGGCACAATTCTTTCAAGTTAAAGTACAGTTTACTGTAGAAGACAGTAAAGGTAAAGTAAAAAAACAAAATGTACTATATCTAGTAGATGCTCAGTCAGTAACTGAGGCTGAAGCTAGAACAGTACAATTCCTAACCGCTCAAGGCGAACAGGAATTTGAAGTAAAAGCAGCTTCGGAATCTCCCATTGCACAAGTAGTTACTGCAGAGTAACTGCTGATCGGGATGTAGTACAGTCCGGTAGTATGCTTGGTTTGGGACCAAGAGGTCGTTGGTTCGAATCCAGCCATCCCGACATGCTCGGTTCGTCTAACGGTTAGGACACCACCCTTTCACGGTGGTGATACGAGTTCGATTCTCGTACCGAGTACCTGAAGACGGTGCTAATAAGCATTGACGCCACCGAGGTTAATTGGGATTTAGGCAAGTGCCTATATCGGTTAGAAAAGCCAGTTATAAAAAGCAGTTGTCCACGCACCCATCTACTGCTTTCCCTCACCTGACCCTTAGCTCAGTAGGTTAGAGCAAGCTTCAGTACTTCGCGAATCCAAAACGCAAGGAAAAAAGCCGTGCCACTGGTTCGATTCCAGTAGGGTCAGCAAATATGGAGATTTGGCAGAGTGGCTGAATGCGGCGGTCTTGAAAACCGTTATACGTGAATAGCGTATCTGGGGTTCGAATCCCTGAGTCTCCGCATGGGAATTTATATATTAGTGTTTTTATTTCAGATTATGTTTAATGTCTTCAAAACAATGGAGATAAAATATACTTATGAAAACAAAGTAAACGAATTAATGCTAAATTCAATTTGGATTAATTTAGTGTCTTTAGGTTCAGTTTACTTTGCTATTGATAATTTATTTAAAGGAAATTGGTCTGTAATTATAGTTTATATAATGGGAAGTGTAGCTGGAAAGTGGGTAGCAATGAAACATTTTGAAAACTATAGACAAAAAATATATGAAATGTTTTCTAAAAAAAAGAGGACAAGCAAAATGAAGGTTGTACATTCACGTAAATAAAATGTTATGGAAGTATTTGGCTGTTATTATTTATTAACTCTTTTATATTGCATGATAATGCAAGCAAGAAGATGGAAACAAGATGCTATGGCTGGTGGATTAGGAATTTCCCCAGGATTAGATACTTTATCTTTACTAATCATGTGTTGGGCTTTAGCACCCGTTGATATATTTTTGAAATGGGTTGAGGTATATAAAGAAGCAGAAGAGGCAAGACGTCGTGGAGCTAAAAAAAGATTGTAAGGTGGTGAAATAACCTAGGTTATGGTAGACACTCCCACTCGTCTCGTGGGCGCGGAGCTCGAAATAGGTAAGTAATATGGATTGACCACGTAGCGCGCTATGTTGTTATTTACTAAATCGCCGCATGTTGGTTCGAATCCAACCCTTACAACACACCTGAGTGTTGAAACAGGTAGACAAGAGAGACTTAAAATCTCTTGAGCAGTAATGCTCGTGCCGGTTCGACTCCGGCCTCAGGTACATAGTTACTGTTCTTTGACATATAAGGAGAAACAAATTATGGAAACACTATCATTCATTTTAGGGATAGCGTTTGTGGTGGTTATTGTTACGGCAATAGTTGCTGTTTACGCATTCGTTAAGGTAAATAAAGTAAACAAAATAGTTGAACAAAATGAACAAACACTAAGTCAAGAAATAGAGCTTGTTCATAGAACAATATCTGATAATCAAGATAAAGTCTACAGAGATATGCAAGATCGTTATCAAACCCTTATTGCTATTGTAGATTCACGTTGTGATAAATTAGAAAACAAATTATATAACAAAAAATAAAAAATAAGTTGAAGAACAGTAACTAATATTTATTTATATGGCATGTCATTGCTTACATTTAAAAGATTCAAAAGAGTTCTTCGCGTTGCTTAAACAACGCGATCCTGAACTTATATTGAAAATGGTCAAATGTGTACTTAGTGCTGCCAAAAGAGGTAAAGATAAAATAGACATATTTGAAATTACCTTTAAAAATATGGATGAACTAACATTTGGTATTGATCAGTCTCAATATAAAGAAATGTTAGGTAATTGTATGGATGATTTAATTGCTATGGAAGAATATGAATTGTGTGCTGAGGTTAAAAAAATATTAGAGAAAAAAACTCGTAAAACGAGAAAGCCAAAAGCTGAAGTTCTTTAAAATATGGGGGAGTCCAGGTATTGCTCCGTAATGTGAAGGTACCACTACATGCAGGCGTTTGGATATGTCGCCTTTAAACAAATTTTCAAACAATAAATGACGAAATGTCAACAATGACCTTCGACGACTTAATGGCGTTCGTAGGTGCCGATTACGCTGTAGCAGCCTAATCCGCGAGGGGCAGCTGATAGCCTTGCAACAGAACAGCACTTTAGTTTTCCTAGTTATGTCAAAACTAGGTGGTGGAGCCGACGTTAACCAAAATCAACGTCCCCAATTACTGATCAGCTTGCAGATCTAAGCATGTGATACGCTGGTGTTATTGTTCCTTATGGATACACGGGTTCGATTCCCGTCTCCTCCACAAATTAAGCCTCTAATAAAGGCTTATATCCAACATATATGAAAAATCTACTTATTATTGCTTTATTGACGATTACGTCTTTAGGAGCAAACGCACAACCACCAATGCAACGTCCATTACCTAATCAATTTAGGGATTTCGTTGATCATCAACAAATGTGGGGGCGCCCACAAATTGAACATAAAGATGGTAAAGTAATCATCACTATGTCTGAGCAACAATTCAGAGCAAGACAATTAAGATTACAACGTACTATTCTAAAACGTAATGAACGTTCATGTCCTTGTCAAAGAAGGCAAGAACCTATGAGAAAATATTATAAAAGATAACGTTTTCGTATCTTTTCATATATTTATATATACAAAACGTGGCCGAATAAGCGGTTGAGAGCTGCTAAGGCACTGGCAAAATAGCTGAAAAGCTGTTGAGTTGGGTTTCACAGACGGATGAGTTTAAACCACCACCATCAAGGGTAGAATGCGCAACCCGAAGGTGCTCTGGATACGCTGAAGAACATTAATCATGATCTCCGCAGGCGTTGTTGGTAATCAAACCAACCTGTCGTTAACACTTAGACTGATCATCTTTGTGGACAGTGGGTGAAAAGGGGTCCGTCCAGGGATTGTGGGTAATCATTACTCCCATCATTTTTTTAAGGGTGGTTCGTTCGCGAACCGCCCTTTTTTTATATTTATAATTGATTAACCTAATTAAGTATGAAACTGTTTCTAACGGCTATACTGATATCACTATATAGCTTTTTATCTGCACAACCAACTACAGTGTATGTTGGTAAAGTGACTAATAAAGTGCAGATGGGTCCTCTAACTGGTAATAAAAATCTTGCATTTGGAGTTAAAAACGTAGCTGAAGAGGTTATTTTAGATAAAGGACATGATCTAAATAATGACAGTTCAGCTTTTAGATTAGATCTTGAAATTATATATTTTGATATACAACAAACAGCTACTGGTGTAAGTGTATTCCATAAAACAGAAAACGAAACAATAATTCGTATTAAAGGTATTCTATACACAAACGAAAAGAAACCTAAAGAATATATTGCAACAGGTAAAAGTTCCGAAATATCTACCTCAACTATGATAATCGATGAAGGTGGTGGTTTTAACCAAGCATCAGCCCGTTCTGCTCTTAAAAAAACCATTATTAACGTAATCGAAAAACTACTATGAAAAAACTATTATTAGCATTCTTGCTTTTAATTAGTTATGTAACCACATTCGCCCAAACACCTCAAATTGGACACTTCCAGACTCTTGCTACTGTTAGAAGGGGTGATACATTAGATGTAGCTTGGTATTATAGACCAGGTTCAACTGATGTTCGTACATTCCAGGTTGACTGGCAGTATAAGAAAACATTATTAACTTATTTATCTACTACAGTTGATGCTGCTGTAAATGGAATGACTCCAGCAGTAAGCTATAAGACTTGGGATAACTACAAGTATAATAACTATACAAATGGTACTTACAACTATACTTCAAACACTGATTGGACTGTAGGTCGTAACTACTTAGTATTATCAAGTGGATCAACTATTGGCTCTAACGGCTATATTATCCATAACAAGTATAAGATTAATGCTGTAGCTCCAAACTACGTATCAGATACAATTACTGTAAACTGGGCTCGTATGTTTGATGTTAACGGTGCTACAATCGGTGATAACGTAGCTCAACTTACAAACCAAAAACTAGCTATTAAGTTATTAGGTAACTTAACTTTATCAGGTAAAGTATGGTTAGGACCACAAATGACTTTAAAACCAGTTATTTGGTGTTATCAAGCAAATAATAATGCCTTTATCGATTCAGTAACTGTAAACACAGATGGTACTTATACCTTAGATAATATTGATGAAAATACAAGGTATAAATTAGAGGTTAGATTCCCATCTCCATTAGCTACTATTAGAGACAATGCTGTAACAATAGCGGATGCTGTTAAAACATATGATGAATACACTATTACAGATGTTAACCAAGTATTTAGTAGAAACTACTTAAGAAATGGATTAGCATATTTAATTGCTGATGTTAATAAAACAGGTGCTTTAGATGGTGGTGATGCCTATTCAATTTACGCTTCAGTATCAGGTTTAAAACCAATTGATACAACTAAATTAATCAATGTATTTGCTAAAAACACGTTCGATTCATTAGCATTAGGTGTTAACCAATGGAATGATTGGTCTGGATATATCAATGGTGTAACTCATATCTTTGATAGTGTAGGTACAGTTAACTTAACAGGTGTAGATATTAAATATTTCATCCTAGGTGATGTTGACAGAACACATTCATCTCCAGTATATAATGCAAACGGTGATTTAGTAGCTAGAGCAAATTATATTGGTAACTTAGATATTAGCATTCCAAATGTAACTGCCCCTACTGGTCAAGCAATGTATGCTAACTTTAATATCAATACTAATGGTTTAAAGAATGATGGTTTACAGTTTGAAATGAGATACGATCCAACTAAAGTTAAATTTGAGGAAATCATTTCAAATATTAAAGGACCATGGTTACAATATCTAACACATGATGAGCCAAATGGTATTATTCGCTTTGGTGGAATGAATAACCAAATATTAGGATCATTAGTTGGTAATGCTACTCCATTTAGATTAAAATTCTCTCCAATTGGTAACAATGAAATAATGACTAACGTATATGTTAGAAGTTTAATGGATGCTGCTGATAGAAATGGAGATCATTTTAATATTAATTTACAATCTGATTATGTAGTATTAGCTACAAGACAAGCAGTAATACCAACACCTGAAGGTGAAATTACAGCTACAATTCGTCCAAATCCAACAAGTGGATTATTTGAATTAGTAGTAGTATTCCCTAAAGAAAATATGACTTCATTAGCCACAGTATATGATATTCAGGGTCGTAAAATTAAAGATATAGGTAAAGTACAAAGTGATGCTTATATAACAACAGTAGTTAGACAAGTTGATTTAACATCAGCTGCTAATGGACGTTACTTATTAGTATTAGATAATGAGAACCAAAAACGCTTAGCAAAACAATTCGTTAAAATATAAAAATTAAATTTATGTCAGAAGAACTAGAACAATCAAACGACGGAACTTGGTCGGGTTTAAAGAAAACTATTATTGGTGTTGCAACAACAGCAGTAATGGGTTTAGGTACTTGGGGTATTACTAAAGTTACAGGTGGTGATGATGAACCAGCTCCTGCTGCTGCTCCTGCTCCTGTAATTAACATTACTACAAATAACACTCAGCAACAATCTGCAGGTGGAACTAAAGTAATTGAGCGTGTAGTTGAAAAACCAGCTACTAAACCAGCTGAACCAGCTCCAAAGAAAAAAGAATTTACTGAAGAACCAAAATGGTAATAAAATGAGTCAACAGCCAACAGGTTTTAAAGACCTATTAAATAGTATGATGAAACGCAGATGGTTTATTACTGCGATGGTATTAGGTAGTTTTATCTTAATTATAGCTGGTGTATTTCTATCTATTACAAGCCAAACAGCTGTAGGTCAAGAGTGGAAAGAACTACTATTATTAATGTTAGGTGCCTTTATCGGCTCATATGGTAAGATTATTGACTACTGGTTCTCAGACACTGATAAAGACAAAATGTTAGTACAGAAAATGGACGAGGAAGATGGTACTAGTATGGGTAGTGTAAATGATATAAAAGAATCTAATAAACCAATAGCACCACTAATCCCAGATGCATTCATAACTGCTGCTGCTCACGCACATCAGACTAACTTAATGGAAATGGATCTAAAGAAAGATCAACAAGAACACGATCAAATGATGTCTAAAGATCAACAAGAGCACGAACAGGAAATGGAAAAATTAGAATTCGAATATCAAATGCACCGTCAATGTGACCATGAATGGGGTGATAGTGACTATGACGGTGAATTAGAATGTCAAAAATGTGGTAAAATAAAAGACTAATCTATAAAATTAAAAGTATGAAACAATTCTTTAAAAATCTATTTGATGATTCAAATACAGTTAATGAAAAATCAGTAGTTGGATTTACAGCTTTCTTAATGATGGTAATTACATTAATTGCTGATATCGTAACTGGTATAATGGGCAAAAATATGCCTATTCATGAATTCGTATTTGATGGATTTATGGTAATTGTACTTGGAGCATTTGGAATTGCCTCTGTAGATAAATTTATCAACAAAAGAAAAGGTAACGAATAATGGAAAAAAGATCTAATATAATTAAGGCCATTGTCTTTGTTGTATTATACGTTGTATTATCTTATACTTTAGCTATTAAATGTACTGCCCAAGTTGTAGGTAAGACAGTAACTGAAGACTATAAAGCATCATTTGAAAAGAAATCAAACATTGATAGCTTACTTGAATATGATGGTCCTAAAATCCCAATTCAAATACTTAGCTTAGGTATTAGTGAAGAGGTATATGCGATGTACCCTGAATTAAAGGATAAGCGTGTTGGATTAGGTGTAACTAATATTGTAGTTGAATTTTTAGAAGAAACTAATCACTTTACCTTTACTGAAGACAAAACTGAAATCAAGAATAGAATGGTAAAGCAATTCCAAGCATCACAATCTGGAATTACTCAAGATAAATTAGATGGTAGAGGTAAAATACGTTTAGCCCACTATTTCGTTTACATTGAGTGCTATGATTTCTCAGTTTCAGAAGATGAAACAGTAAACATGAAAGATGGTGTTAAAAACATAGTTGTAACACGTTTAGGTTTACAAGTTAAATTCGTTAATGCTGAAACAGGAGAATACTTTACTGGTTCAGGTTTAGGTGATGCTAAAACAGTTAGAGAATTAACATTAATGAATGACGATAATTTCTCTGAAGTTAAATTTAATCAATCAACAATAGGTACTTCAACTAAAAAAGCATTGGAAATAGCAGCAGGTAAGATATTACTCCGTATGCATAAAAAAGGTATATTTAAAATGCAATAAAATGGCACGTTCTAAAAAGAAACATTACAACATGAAGAGTATTAAAGCTGGACGTAAAACAGCTGCTCGTATAAAGGCAAATAATATTGTTTTGAAGTCATTAAAGTAAAATCTAATGATTGAGAAAACTAAGAACATACTTAAGTATATTGCTTATTATATGTCTCAGCTGGAGAGCTGAGGCACAGACACTCACTCATCAATTTACAGATCCCTGCACTGGTCAGGTAACTTACTTTTCAGTACCCGCTCAGGGTACTGTTATTTTCTTTCTAGGACAATCAAGATCATTTGTACCTGGTGACGTTCAAAATGGAACATTAGCTACTTGGATTAATCAAGTTTATGCTGATTATCGTAGAGTAGCTCCTTGTGGTCAACAACAAGGACAAGTAACACAAAATCAAATTACAGCTCAAATTGTAAGTAGCACAGTTCAAAGTGTAGTGGGTAGTATTATGAGTCAAGCTCAATCAGCTGCCTCAAGCACTATTACAGGTATTGCTACCTCAGCTTCAACAACAAATGCTTCATCTGCTGGGGGAAGTGATGCTGCAACTAAAAACAATAAAGATGGAGATAACAAGAAAAATGACAACAATACAACGACTTCAGGTGGCGGCTCTAACACTACAGGAAATGGTGGGAACAGCTCTAGTGGTGGTGCTACTGGGGGGAGCAGCAACAGTGGAGGTAGTGAAACAACTAAGCAAACCGATACTAAAACTGAAGAGGCAAAAACAGAAGAGGTAGCAGCTACCACTACAATGAATGTAGATCAACAAAACCAAAATAGTTCTAAAGATGATAATAGTAGTAGTGGAGGAGGGGGAGGTAGTAAAGGTGGTAAAAATGGAGGTAAAGGTGGAACAACTAATCCTCTAATAGTATCATCTGACTTTACAACTGCTCAAAATTTAGATAAAACATTTACTCCTATACTTAATTTAAGTATGTCTCAATCATCAATGACAGGAATGTCTAGTTGGGGATTAACATCAATGATATGGTTTAATTTTAAACAATTTGCATTATCAGGTAAATACACTAAAATTAAATTTAGTCAAAATGGTAAATTAAAATGGATAAATAATTTTAACTTAACTGGTGTTTATTCCTATGGTAATATAATTGGGTTTGTTGGTTATAGTGGAATATTAAACGCTGGTAAATGGGGTGTAACTGGATTTAATACTAGTGTTGCTATGACTAAAATTAATGGTGAAGAAAAAAATACATTTGTATCTCCATCACTAACAGCATTCTATACTAAACCATTCAAATCAGGTAAACGATTAACTATATCACCTGAGTTGTATATTATATCTACTCCATTGTTATACTCAACAGTAGAGAAAGTGACAACAACAGATAGAACATTTAGTGCATTTATAGGTAGTGGATTTGATTATCAGCTAACAAGGCGCTTTAAATTCAATATGAATTACAAAGCAAATTTGTCTACCAACCCAGATTTTCCTATATTGTCATTCTTCCTAATAGGTAGTAAGATTAACTTATGAGGTTATTACTTATCATATTGTGTATATTATTTTCATTTTCGTCATTTGCTCAAATAACAAATGGTGGATTTGAAGTTAATATGGCAGGATGGACTACAGTAGCAGGTAATGTTACTAGATCAACTCAAGTAACAGTAGGAAACTGGACTATAGTACCATCAGGAGCAGGTATGGCTAGAATAGAACCTAATGGAGCAAACAATGCGGCTGCTGTTCAAACAACATTAGGATTAACAGGTAATCAATTATCATCAGTTCCAAGTATTACTAACGTTGGGGCAATGTATCAAGATATTACTTTAACATCAGGACAAAGTTTTACTGTATATTGGAACTATGTTTCTCAAGACTATGCTCCTTATGATGATGGTACCTTTATGTCAGTAACAGGACCATCAACACAACAACTTACAATGCTTGCTCGTACTCAATCTAACGCTCAAGTACCAGCAGTACAAAGTTATGGTAGTACAGGATGGAAAAGTATTACTTACACAGCTACAGCATCAGGTACATTTAGATTAGGATTTGGTTCATTTAACTGGGGAGATGGAGGTGTACATCCTATTTTATTTTTAGATAATGCTATGGGTGGTACAGTAGCACCAGGTATGGCTGTTGTAACTGCTACAACTGCTGCCTCAAACATTACAGGTAACTCTGCTACAACAGGAGGTACTATTACAGGAGATGGTGGTAGTGCTATTACTCAAAGAGGAGTAGTATATAACACATCAGCAACTCCAACTACAGCAAACGGTAAAGTAACATCAGCTGGTACTACAGGTACATTTAGTGTTGAGTTAACTGGTTTAAATGCAGGAACAACTTACTATGTTAGAGCATATGCTATAAATTCTGCTGGTACAGTTTACGGCCCTGAAATAACATTTACTACAACTCAAAACTCAGTTACACTAACAGGCACAGTTTCTAAACCAGCAGGAATAACACCAAGTCTATCATTGTATAAAGTAGTTAGTAATGTAGAAACATTAATTGAAACTAAAAATACTAATGCAGATGGTACTTATAGTTTTAATGTTGATTTAAATTCAACATATAAATTATATCCAACTTTAACTGTGCAAGGTATAACATCAACTGATTTTGATTTAGTATGGGGTGAAGCCCAAAATATTAATACCCCAAATAATACAGCCGCAGGTCTGATAATGACAGGTACTAAACAATGGAAGGCAGCTGATGTTAATGAAAATGGTGTACTTGATTTAGGTGATGCTTATTTAATTGCTGCTCACAATAGTGGATATAGATTAATAAATAAAATATTATGGTTCACTTCTACAAATTATGATCTAATAACTACATCTAATTTCGCTACAATTAACCCAGTAACATCATTTACTATTAATGTTGTAACTAGTAATGTAACACAAAACATTAAATATTGTATATTAGGAGATGTTAACTTATCCCATTCTTCAAATTAAATTTGGTTTGGGCAAAATGTTGTCGTATATTTATTTCAAATAAAAAATGTAATTATGAAGAAAATTATGTTCATCCTCGTAGTAGCAGCTACATTAGTTGCTTGCGGTGGAAACGCTTCAACTGAAGCTGTAAGTGCTGACAGCACAACTGCAACTGTAGACACAACTGCTGTAGTAGCTGATACTACTGCTGTTGCTGATTCTGCAAAGTAAGAAATTAAGCCCAACCTAAAATTTGGTTGGGCTATTTTTCTGCTTTATATTTAGTGTTATGTGGCGTGTAAAACGATTTATAAGACGTTCTAAAAACCTGTTTCGTTGGTTACCAATTATATGGAATGACGAACAATGGGATTATTATTATATTTTTGAAGTATTAAAACACAAATTAATATTTACAGCTGAACATACTCGCAAACATGGTTATCATGTTAACTCTAATTATGATGCTGATAGAATGATGTTGTGTGTTAGATTGATT
>Ga0315907_10006512_pt1 | contig 12371 bp, 10 predicted proteins | sample LakEriMetagenome_3_FD_203525 | JGI IMG/M metagenome (GOLD analysis project Ga0315907, IMG submission 203525) | Freshwater fungal communities from buoy surface, Lake Erie, Ohio, United States - Buoy 12 MA123 | ecosystem: Environmental > Aquatic > Freshwater > Lake > Lake biofilm | place: USA...
GTTCTTCGGAAATGAGAGATGCCCAGTCCTCGTCATATGTAGCGATGAATGCAGCCATGAGTTTTGCCTGGCTATCACATTTCTTGAAGCCTTGCTTCTTGAATCCCGAGGGCAGGAATTCGAGCAGTTCCTCCTTATGCATCTCGTGAAGTTCGTAATTGACCAGGTATTGGGAAACGTCGCGGTGAAGGTGTTGGAGCGCCCACCTGCGTTCGCCGGAACTGCCAGGCAGCACGCGCTTGCCGTCGAAGTAGATGGAGTTTGCGGCTTCGATGACGGTTTTTTCGCGATATGAACCAACGCGAGCGAAAGTTTGCTCGCAGTAGTCAGACATTGAACCGGGCGCTGATAGCAGCATCGGCTTGCTGAGTTCCTTGCCTAAGTGCCTGATCATGAAGACACCATGGCCAATCCTGTGTCGATAGGCCTTCTTGAAGTTAGCGTTCCAGATATAGGCTGGGAATTCTTGTTCTGTTGAGACGGCCAATTTAACTTTGCCATTCTTGGATGTGAAGGTGGTGAGTTCTTCGAAGTAGTAGGCCGACAGCCAACTCCAAATCCCATCTCCCGGTGTGAGTCTATCCATGGCGACGCTGTCCTCGAGTGCATCAAATAGATTAGAGCAGAGTTCAAACCTGGTAGGGAAGGGCCCACTAGGTAAATCTACCTTCTTGTCGGCTAGGTCTGTGAAGGCTGGATTCATGGCCAACGTCTTCACAAAGGCGATGTCTTTGGGGGTGGGCTTATCGATTTCACGAAGCCTACCGAGTGCCTCGGTGAAGGCGTTGTGACCGGCGCCGTTGAAGCTATAGAGGGGCATTATTGTTTTTCCGGGTTCCACTTGCCAGGAAGCTTGAGCCAGCTGGCGTAGTTATTGACCGATTCGTTGATCCAATTGGTGATGGGGAGTAAGGTGTCCGCGCCGCCAGTCGGCGGGGGTTCTAGGTTCCATCGCTTAACTTTACAAAGTAGCAGCCACTTTTCCGCGTTTGCGTGCCGGGGGCTGCCCTTGTCTAGATGAAGATTCTCGTTGAAGATAATTGAAAGCACTGAGCGGAGAACCGCTGGCTTAATCAGGGGCCAAAAGGCGTCATCTCGCAAAAGGAGTGATTTAATGTTCCCCTGTGCCCTGTTGTTCAGGAATAGGATCGGTCGAGCCGTTTCACGCCACTCTACCTTGTAGAGTTCGTTTTTGGGGATATCGCATTCACGAACGATGATCAGCGAGCGCTTGCCTTTGTCTTTGCCGGAACCAGGTAGGTCATGCTGGCGCGTATCCGCTTGGATCTGCTTTGTCTCGGGGTTGACGACCCGGACTTGGATTTTGGGGTCATGGTCCTGCGAGAAGTCTTCGAAAATGCATTCGGTCGTTTTTTCGAGCAGTTTCGAGAGCTTGCCTGCCTTGATAGTCTGGGCCTTGTAACGGTCGGCGCATCGAACGAAGACTTCACAGTCTGCGTAGGTTTTTTCATACCGCTTTTCTGCAGCTAGGCTTGTCTTGAAGCTTACTTTAACTTTCAGGGTACCTGCGTCAAAATATGGTGTGACGGCGACGTGCTTGGTGATGTCTTTGCGTCCCGTTGAGATGAGGGTCCTGATCATGGTCGATTACGCTATTTTATTTTGTTCGGGGCAATTTGACGTTGGCCTTCAGGTCTTTGTTGCGGTCGAAGCCTTCGATGGTGATTTCCATGTCTGCGGATAGCTTGAACTTCATGATGTTCTTGTCTCTGGAGGTGATCATGGTGCCGGTGGAATCAGTTTTCATCTTTCGGAGGTTGAAGTCAAAAGGCCGCCACTTGGCGCCCCGCATCGTAGAGACAAAGTACAGCAACAATGTGCATTCTGCGCCGGCATGTTTGGCTGCATGTTCGGTTGCCTTGATGGTGAGGTTTCCCTTGCTGTCGCGGCTAAGCGCAACCAACGCAGGACCGCCTTCCACTTCCAGGCCGACGGGGTCTTCGTCTTCATCAGTTTCATCGTCCCCGATGTCGTCAGGGAAGTCGTCCGCCAGGATCGACTCATCGTCGACCTCTATGCCGCTTCCTAGGAGGTTCTGCATCACGACGAGCAGAGACTTCACATAGCCGATGACATCGGTTGCATTGTCATAGATTCGAACGGCCAGGCAGTTCCTCTGCATCCAGGTCGAGTGTGCTGGTCCTTCGGCTTTACGTAGTAATTCAGCGATATCGCCTTCGTCTGCAAGCAGGAGCGCGATGCTAGGAGTTTCTGCCGTGAAGCTGCTGTTCTCGTAGACGGAAATGCCTTGCCGGATATAGTAATCCATTCCCTTACCGTCAGTCTTCTGCAGGAATAGCTTAACTGACGAGCAACGTATCTCCTTCGATGTTTTTTCTTGGGTTTCGATCGGGACTTCGACGGCTACTAGGTGGCCGGCTTGGTATCGGTCTTTCAAGGCCTTGAGCTCAGTCGGGTCAAAGTTTTGGGCTCCGAGCCGGTCACCGTAGTTGCCCACGCGATATGTCATGGATTTGATATCGCTCGTCTTGCTGGCGGCTTTTTGTGCCCTCTTGGTAAAAGCGATTAGAGCCGCTACTTTAGGTCCAATTTGGTTGGCCAACTCTTCGATGTTCGTGGCATCAATTCTCTCGGTCACCGCCTTACCAACCGCTATCTCGATTACTAGACGCCCTTCAACAATCGGATAGAAGTAATGCTGGATGGCCGCTTCGGTGAGAGCTTTGGGCGTGAAGTCGCTGATCGGGAAGGGCACTACGATTGACAGTCCTGGTTCATCATTTCTGGTTATTCCAGTGGCTTTGACGAAGTCCTTTAAAGTTTGTCCGTGTGTTACTGGGTACTCGATTTCGCGCTTTAGTTCTCCCCAGAGGGCATAGGCCTGATACCGGACTGAGTTGTAAGTGTGTAGGCTAAGCATCGTTTGTCCCATTAGGAACGGGCCAGCTTCCTCGTCTTTTGTTCGGCTAGTGTTTCGAATGGTGAGGCCGAAGAAGGTTTGGAGCCTGGAGGCCATCGGATTGACGATCTTGCCGATACCGAAGGCCCCACCACGGTTTGATCCTCTCCCCTTGTTCGTGCTGCCAACGTTACGCCAAAAGGTGGCAAAGCCTCCGTCATTTGGATCTGAACTGCTGATATCTCCGTTAAGCCCATCCGTATGGAAGTCTTCAATCACAAGAAACTCCGGCGACTTGAAGTCGGGACTTTCGGGCTCGATGTCGGATTCCTGACAGGCCTTTCTGTAGTGGCCTAAGACCGAGTCTTTCCCTTGCGCGAGTAGTTCAGTTATGAAGTCCTCGCAGCCTTTAGGTGTTTTGGTGAGCGAAAATCTTACGAGTACAGCCCTCTTCCCGGATTGGGCGTCTAAGGCGTTCTGGATGTTTTCGCGCACAAGGTTCTCGACCATGTTGGCCGAGTCCACGCGGAAAAAGTTGTTCGCGGCATTGGATTGCTGGACGCCGCCTTTGGGGGTGGGGATGAAGTTCCAACTGGGGGCCATAGGTAGGCCTTTAAAGCCGCCCGGCCCTGGGAGCACAAACCTCTAATAACATTTGTACTGTAAACGCCTTGCGGCCTGCCCAGGTCCGGGCATATATCGGGGTGCTTTATCTCATGTGGTATTTTCTCCAACTGCGCGAAGAAGGGGTCGGAATGGACCCTATTCATGACAACTTCTTCGTCCAAGATAGCGCCAACCTGGCCGAGAGCCTGGTCCGCGAGACCCTTCAGAACTCCCTCGACGCCCAAGTCGACGAGGGGACCCAGGTGCGGGTCCGGTTCGCCCTCAATGAGGTGCCGGAAGCTAAGCGTGCGATCTTTGGACGTTACCTCTCCGTCCTGACCCCTCATCTTGAGTCGGCTAAGCCGGCCTTGTCTAAGCTTTGCGCAGCTGCCAAGCCGCAGTTCCTGGTGATTGAGGATTTCGGGACCAAAGGCCTGATGGGCGACACGGTGAGTAATCGAGACACGAAGAGCGGTTTCTCCAACTTCTGGCGTCACGTGGGCAAGACCGAGAAAAGCTCCGGGCGCGGTGGTGCCTTCGGTATCGGCAAGGTGGTCGTCCCCATGTCATCTTCCGCGTGCGCATTCTTCGGCGTCACGATTCGACATGATGGACCTGACTCTCGCATCCCTTTGCTCATGGGTCAATCCATGCTCCCGCAGCGTACGGTTGGCGGGGTTGAATATGAGCCTTTCGTCTTGTTTGGAAAGCAGTCCGCCCCGGGCAAGGCTGTCCTGCCGCTACGCGGCAATGAGTGCGATGAACTGAGCAAGCTGGCAGGCCTTAGCCGTGTCAATGAGCCGGGGACTTCGATCGCGATTCCTTATCCGTCCAGTAAGGTGGAGTGGGGGGAGGTTTTCACGGCCGTCATGAAGCATTACTATTTGCCGATTCTTTCGCAGGACCTTGTGGTCGAATACGTTAAGGAATCTGGCGCGGATCCGGTCGTGATCGATAAGAGAGGTCTCATCGAAAACGCGTCGAAGGTGAGCTCGGATTTCACTCACCAGGTCAAGTTCGTTCAAGATGCTATCACGAAACCCGACGCTGTCTTCGTGACCATTAATGGCAAAGATACGAACCAGGAGCTCACCGCAGCCAGATTCACCGAAGATGAGCTCAAGGCTTTGCGAAAGCGCTATGCGGATAATGATCTGCTCTGCTTCAAGCTCCAGGTCTACGTCCGACCGAAGGCCGGCGAACCCGCTTTCTTCCCCCTGAAGCTGTTCATTCGTAAGGCTCCCGATGGCGTGGAAGGCGCCGATTTCTATGTCCGAGGAGGCATCTCTGTATATAGCAACGCGACCTACAAAGGCCAGCGCGCCTCATTCGCCTTAGAGCTGGTCCAGGAGAAGAACCATCTGGGCGAACTCCTTCGTCTTTCTGAAGGTCCTGCTCATAACCAGTGGGTTATCACTTCCCCCCGGGCGGCAGATGCATATCACGATTCGAATTCAGCGATCAGGCTCTGTCGCACCGCGCTCCTTAAGCTTCACGAGATTCTTTGCGTCGGAGAAGAAAAGGAGGACGTGTCGGCGTTGGCGTCTTTCTTCCCTGTCGGTATGCCTGAGCTCCCGAAGAAATCCGCGCCTTTCAAGATCACCTCCGATAATAAGGGGGACGTGTTCGTCCGCAATTCATCCGAACCAGGTTCGCCTTCGGTCGTCGGTATTCCGTTCACCGTAAAGATTAGGTATGAAAAGGTGGGACGTGGCCGTGGGTATTCCCGTAGCGACTTCATCCTCGGCGAGGGTGCCGGCGAGATCAAGGTGCGTGCCAAGAACGCCGCCTTCACCTATGATGCGGCCGGTAACAGCGTCACGCTCACGCCGAGTGCCGAAGATTTCGAACTCAAGGTCGGGCCTTTTGACATTAATCGCAACCTGGACGTCCGCGCTAACTTCACCAAATAACGATGAAACGCACATTTAATTTCACCGGGAACCGTAAGCTGGACGGTTGTTTCATCGCCAGCTTTGATGATACCCAGACTCCCCTCGTCATCCGTGCCACGCTCGATCCGAAGCACAAGGATGCCCTCGAAGGGCTCAGTCCTGACTTCGAGGTCGCCTTGGCCGCAAGCGACGTGCTTCGTTTCGACTACAAAGTTGGGACGCTTGCGGACCTTATCAGGGGCAATGGTTTCGTGGTCGTGCTGAAAGATTTCACGCTCGAAGGCGTCAAGCCCCAGGTGGATCTTCGTATCGTCGACCTTAAGACCAAGAAGATCGAGGCTTCTGCCGAGGATCTTGTCCCCGACGTCTCCCAAGGGCCTGGACGTCGCTCATTCGTCAAGCTGGTCCTGTCTCGTTCCATCGGTAAGGAGATCTGGCGAGTCCGTTGGAATCCCAGCGAAAGCGTCCCGGTGCTCCAGTTGAACGCTACGATTCCTGATGTTGAGCGTAAGTTCACGGACGCCACACAACTCGGTATGGTGGTTATGCCTCAGGTGCTCCGCCAGGTGCTGCTGATCATGCTAATGTCGAAGTATGATGAAGGTTCGGGGGGCCTTGCCGATAGCGCAGAGACGATTCTCAAGTTCTGCCAGAAGCTCGAAAGAACCGATCCGCCTCCGCCCGAATCCCGGGAGTATTTCGAAGTGGCTTCCTGGGTCGATCAGGTCGTGACGAAGTTCGCGGAAAAAATCGATGCTGCTGGCCGTTTCCATTACCCACCTGAACCTTCTAATCCTCAGTAACCATGCCTCTCTCCGTCAGGCAGATGACCCCCGAAGGGGTCGCTCAATTCCAGGAATGGCTCGCCAACGGCGCCGCGGGTCATGTGCCTCGCCATATCATCCATTCGGATGATTGCTCGAAGCTCATGTCTCCTGAGGTGACCATCGATACCGATAAGAAGTTCGCTAACCGGCTGCAGATGGCGATGTATCTGCAGGCTAAGCTCGAGTCCTATAAGATCCCGGCGCCTGATTATGCGCATGGCGTCTGGACCTGGCTTTCGGCCGCATATTTCGAGACCCTAGCCCCTCGGGGCAAGGACGGCGAACGCGTTCATTTCTCTCAGGAGGCAGATTTTCCTGCTTATATCTGGAAGCCTAACGCATCCGGTTTCGGAAGAAAGTTCTACCGTCATCGTGTCGGCTTTGCCGTAAAGATCCTCGAGGTTCTGGGCCGCGATGACGCCGCCCCTTTATTGGATTCTGAGCCCGGCGTCCTGTCCTCCTACTGCGAAGAGAATTACGCCCGCGTGGGTGGTGGTATCGAGTTCACCCTTTCCATCAAGCTGGCAAATTCGCTCTTCTGGAACGGACGTAATCTCAAGGCAGGCTGGAAGAAGAACGTCCCTGGCGGCCTGATCCATATGCACCGTTGGATCTCCCAGCTTTCCGTGAACTATGACGTCACCAAAATGACTCTCTCCGAACTCCGGGCAAAGCTGCCCCCCGAGTTGGCTAGATAAGATGTCTCTGTCGGCTGACTTTTGCGTATCATCTAACGGGGTTCGTCTATTGGAGTTCTACCGTGACGGGAAGGCCTGGTATGAAGATGCTGGCCTTCCTCGAGAGGATTTCAAAATAGGCGCACAGGTCGCCTATTTCCTCTGCGCCAACATGGATCGCGTGCGCGAGTTCGCCGAATCTGAAGGCCTCCGGCCTGACCCTAGCTTCAGGGATGTAATCAAGGTGGGCAAGGGGTTCGTCCGTGAAGTCGTCTGGACCCGTTACGAGGACTTCGAAGTCGGCGATAAGACCGTACGCCGACCATGTATCCGCCTTGACTGGGAAGCAGGAAGGGGGAGGGCCAATACATTCAATTTCGGGGTAGAGAAAGCTAAGGCTATCATCGCCATGAAGCGCAAGGTCGCCGATTTTGCCTCGAGTTACGGCTGATTTTTGGTGACTCCCTTGCGCAACCCTTTGGGTCGGGCATACCCCGTGGCCTCATGAAGCACATCGATTCCGATGGTTCGCCCACTACGGGCGAATCCGAACTGGCCGCCCGCAAGCAGGCCGCGCAGATCCTGGGCCGCCTGGGTGGCAAGGCCGGTCGCGGTGCGGCTAAGCGCCGCTCGTCCGAGCACTGCCGCGCCGCGGTCAACAAGCGCTGGGAGGCCTACCGCGCCCGTAAGGCCGCCCAGGCTGGCCCCGAGGCCGCCGCCTAGACCGTCGCCTGCTCTCTGCCAAAGGGAACAGCCCCGGGATCTCTCCCGGGGCTGTTTGTTATGAACCCAAACCAACACACACACTGAACACCAAAGGGGTGGGGGTCGCCCGACGCCGTCAGGGCCAAAATCAGGCGCTAACTCGGTCGAGGCTCGGGCTGTCGGCTCGCGCCTGCACCTCAAGGTTGGCCGACATCTCGTAAATGAGGCCGTCATCCAGGACTTCCCGGATGCAGGCGAGCATGTGTCGATCCGGCTCGGCGAAGTGGAATTCGACCGAGTTGAATCCGTACTCCGCCACGAACGGGCTGGTGAGCTCCGAGCAAGTGATGGTCAGCCGGTCGTCGGCGCCGGGTTTGCCGCGGAAGGAGATTTCGCCCCCCAGCAGGAGGGCCCCCAGCCGGATGGCTTGGTTGAGTTGATGCACCGTCAGCTTGGTGCCGAACGCCATCTTGATGATTTGGTTATGCTTCATGGTAAATAGGCGCGTGAGCGGGCGACCGTTCAGGCGATTAGATTGCTTTTCCGGCGGATCCAGATCTCGCCGACTTGCTCGCCGACGCGACGCAACACCTGATCCAGGGTCATGTCGCAGATGGCGAGGGCGAGTTCGATTTCGCCGGTGACGCTACGGTAGGCTTTGCGGCCATCTCCAATCGACCTCACGGACTCGCCGTTATCCTTGCTGAGGCTCGCCCAGAGCATGGTGTCCTGGTCGAGCAGCCATTGGCGGATGGGCTTGTCCATCTGCAGGATGCGGATCTTCTCGATGGCCTTTGTCTCGATCTGCCGGACGCGCTCGCGGGTCATTTCCCAGGCTTTCGCGATTTCCTGCAGGGTTTTCCTGTCCTCGACGTAACGGTCTTCCAGGACGACCCTCTCCTTGACGGTCAGGTTGGCGCGGTCCATGGCTTCGGTCGGACTGGCCGAGTTCATTTCGGGCATTTCTTCATCGGACAGGGCCGCCCAAGCAAGGATGCGGAGTAGGCTATGGAGCTTGGTGCGCCCGAAGCCATCCATGCCCAGCAGTTTCCGCGCGGTGGGGAATCGGTAATCACCGATGGTCTTCATGCCGAACTTCTCCGGCCATTTGATGCCGAGGAAATTCGCGACCTTGAGTAGGTGGATGCCCGTCCGTTGCCGGTCTTCGATGGCCTTCCACCACACATGATGGCGGCCGATATAGAGCGACTCGATGGCGCTGTAATCCATCTCCTTGACCGCCACGTACGTCTCGCGTTCGTCATCGTAGTTAGCGAGAAACTCCTTCCGGGGGTCATGTTGCTTGAGCAACTCGCGAAGGATGAAGATCCCGAGGGAATTGGACAGCTTGTGCTCCGAGGTCTCACCCCAGCCGACCATCTGCATCCGGTCATTCCTCAGTACGAACGCCTGCAGTCCCTGGTCGGCGTATTTTTCGAAGACGTTGAGGATGCGTTGATCGGAGGTGACCAGGCTCATGTGGGTCGCCTTGAGCGTTTCGCCGATCGCGATGGTGCGCGCCCACTGTTTGATGATGGGGTCCATGGGGTGAGGTGAAAGGGGGAGGGCCCGGCGCAGCGCGCCGGGCCCGGTTGGGGTTAGGCTTCGATCCCGTTGTCGATGAGGGCGTCGATGATGTGTTCCGCCAGGTTGTTGTACCCGCCGTAGCCGCCGCCGAACTGTCCCGCATCCCCGTTTTCACGGTCCCAGAAATCGGCGGTCGCGGCGTCACCGGCTTCCGCGACGACCTTGCGGTACTCCTCCACGGTGGGCTCGTTCACCCCCTTGACGTGCTTCAGGTGCGAGTAGACGTGGCTGAAGACCGTGTGAAGGGACACGAAACCGTTGTTCTTCGTGAGCAGGTACTTCTTCGGGTTGGCGAAGCATTCCGGGATGAGCTTCTCCCAGGCGGCCCAGAACTTCACCAGTTCCTTGGCCGCCGTCTCGGCCGACATGCGCTTGGTGGCGGATTCCTTGAGCACGGTGGCCTTGATGGAGTTGGCGAAGCTGAGCTGGGTGTTGAGGTAGGTGGCTTCCTTGGTATCGCCGGGACCGCTGAGCTGGCCCTTCCAGGGGGAGCCGCTGAGGGCGTTGATCATCTTGGTGATGTTCGTGGCCTTGATGGCGTCGTCCTCCTTGTCCGGGATCTCGTAATCGCCGGAGCGGTTGAGCTTGATCATGAGGTCGCGGGCCAGGTCGGTGCGCACCTTCTTCATGGTGTTGTTGATGAGGAGGAACTGCTTCACCTCGGTGCTGAGCTTGGTGTTCTCGAAGATGACGATCGGCAGCTCGTACTTGAGCAGCTGGTTCAGGCCGAAGTCTTCGATGGCGATCTTGAAGCCGTTGGTGCGGTGCTGGCCATCGACCACGTAGAGCTTGTCGCTGTCGGTGAAGACCGCTTCGATGCCGTATTCGGTCGGGGTCCCGGTGATCTGCTTGCGGTAGCTGAGCAGGATGCCGGTCGGCACCGTGATCGGGCGGCCCTCGGCGATTTCGTCCTTGAGGAAGGCGGCGAACTTGCGGGCCCGCTTCTCGTCCAGCTCACGCTGGTAGCCTTCCTTGTTGTGCTGGCTGAAGACGTCGATCTTGAAGCTCGAGATGAGCTGGTCGACGGCGATTTTGCCGGCGTAGATGGCGCCTTCGGCACCCTGGTTGATTTTGATGAGTTTGAGGAGCATGGTGTTTTTGGTTATTGTTTTGTTGGTGTCGTTGTGACGGATTGCATTATGCATTTTTGAAGATATCAAGCAAGTGACTTGACTTTTAAAAATTCTTCAAAAGTTACTACGACTAATAAAAACAATATGATTTGTAGGAATAATATATTTCAAGAAGGTGAAATACAAAGGCAGGTCTACAAATCTGACTTGACAAATGAGTTAAATTAAGGCCCCTTAGCTTCACTTATCCGCGTCCTGCCCGAGGCCATCGCACGTTTTTCTCTTGATCAGGCGGCAACTCGCCCTCACAACTTAGCCATGGCCCAACTCAAGGTTGCAGAATTGTTCGCCGGCGTCGGTGGTTTTCGCGAAGCGATGGTTTCGTTGAACGCCCAGGTTGGCGCTGAACTCTTCCGGATGGTCTGGTCTAACCAGTGGGAGCCGTCGGAGTCCGGTAAGAAGGGCGAGGAGCAGTTCGCCAACCGCGTCTACATCGAGAAGTTCGGCCATCCGGGCCACTATGCGGACGACATCCACAAGGTATCCGACATCAAGGGGGCGATCCCCAAGACTATTGTGCCTGAGATCGACCTGCTGGTCGGCGGCTTTCCTTGCCAGGACTACTCCGTAGCAAAGCCCAAGAACGTGTCGAAGGGCCTCCGCGGACCTAAGGGGGTGCTTTGGTGGAGCATCGAGCGGCTGCTCGAAGAGCGCGCCCCGGATTACGTGCTGCTCGAGAACGTCGACCGGCTGATCAACTCTCCGGCTAACAATCGCGGGCGGGATTTCGCGGTCATCCTGAAGGGTTTCCAGGAGCTGGGCTACGCCGTCGAGTGGCGTGTCGTCAACGCGGCCGAATACGGGTTTCCCCAGAAGCGCCGTCGCATCTTCATCTTGGCGTATAAGTTGAAGACCGTCCCAGGTAAGGCGCTGAAGTCTGCGGCCGACGAACCGGCCTCGGTGCTGGTTTCTAAGGGCGTCCTTGCCCAATCCCTGCCGTGTACCTCGGAGGAGTTGATTCCTGAGCTCTACGACTTGAACAAGTTCAAGACCGACGTGGATGTGAAAGATCGCTACGCCGAAGAGGCGTCCCCGTTCCTCTCGGCAGGTTTCATGCTCAACGGCGAGGTGCATACGTTGCAGGTGGACTCGGTCATGAAGGGTAGGCCGACGTTCCTGCGTGACCTACTCGTCAAGCCTGGTGAGCAGTTCTATCCATCGGCCGCCGGTAAGTTCAGCATTCCTGCGGAGGATGCCGGCTACTGGGCCTACGCTAAAGGTCGCAAGAACGAGCCCCGTCGTAAGCAGGTGGCCTTGGTGGCTTTTCTCAAGTCGCAGCTGAAAGGCGAGGCGGCGGTGACCAAAGCCGAGTTGGCCGAGGCGGCCAAGAAACTGCCGGGCCAGCTGGCCCTGGATCATGAGACCACGATTGCATTCGAAGGGCGAGAGGTGAGGGTGCGCCTCGCCCGTGAGGAGCTTAATTTCAAGGTGGCTTCCCTGATGGGCAAAAAGGCCAACCCCCTGAGGCCGAATCTCGTCAGTCGGTCCGACGTCAAGATCGTCCTGGATGATGAGGCCATGTGTCGTGAACTCGAAGCGCATGTCACGGGCATCATGGTCGACCGCGCGATTTCGCTGCTGGCGCTCAAGGGCAAGGCCGAACAGGAAAAGCTCCGCAAGTCGCTGGGCTCAAAGGTCCGGCAGGCCATCATGGCCCTACTTGGCAAGAATCCCACGGCGCGAGTGCCCATCGGTGAGGTCGAGTTGTCGCTCGATCGTGACACGGTTTCCGGAGCCAGCTTCGCCTATGGCTACAAAGAGGGAGGCATGGCCTTCCCCGATCCCTTGGATGCCCCGGGACGGACGATTATCACGTCCGAAGGGGGCGCTTCGGTGTCCCGCTTCAAGCATGTCATCTGCGACGACTGCGCCCGGGCCGGCCGGAAACTGGACCACGACTGCGGAAAAGAGGGGCGGCTGCGTCGGCTCTTCCCCCGGGAGCTCGAGGCCATGAACGGCTTCTCCGGGCGTCATTCCGAGGCCTGCGAGAAACTGAAGATTTCGGATGGTCGCCGGGCCTTCTTCATGGGAAATGCCCTGGTGGTGGGGGTCGCCGAGCG
>Ga0315907_10006514_pt1 | contig 12360 bp, 6 predicted proteins | sample LakEriMetagenome_3_FD_203525 | JGI IMG/M metagenome (GOLD analysis project Ga0315907, IMG submission 203525) | Freshwater fungal communities from buoy surface, Lake Erie, Ohio, United States - Buoy 12 MA123 | ecosystem: Environmental > Aquatic > Freshwater > Lake > Lake biofilm | place: USA...
GTACCGTATGATCCAATTGTGACAATATCGTTGGCAATTGTAACATCCACAGCCGCAAACAAGTTGCCTGTTGAATTGTCAAAACCAATAAATGCCTGACGTTCTGTGGTGTTGAAATACCATAAATCTACACCACGATCTTTGCCATCGTTGGCTGCCAAAGGAGTGTTGTTTGGTCCACGACCAAGTCCAATGATTGGATCTTCAACTTCCAGTGTGGCAACATTCACATAGGTCACGTTGCCGTTAACTGTTAAGTTGCCTCCAATCACAGCATCACTAGAAGTTACCAATGTGGCTGCTTCTACACCTGTTGCGGTAATGATGTTGCCAGCAGCTGATACCAATCCAGCAGTGGTCAAGTTACCCGTTACTGTGTTACCTACAACACTCAAGCTATCTAATGTACCAACACTGGTTGCTACAACACCTGTAAGCTGACTACCATTACCAATGTAGTACGGTGCTGTAACGTTGGCGCTGACATTCAGCGGAGTAATAATATTGCCTGTTAAGCTGGCTCCTGTGGCCAACAAATAACTAGCTGTTACGTTACCTGTTGCGCTGAAGATATCACCAAACACGTTGCCGGTTGTGCTGATCAATCCAGTGCCAACTACACCTGTGGTAATCACATTGCCGCCACTAATGTTACCTGTAGTTGTGATGTTGGCAGTGGAGTTAATTGCACTTAGAACATTACCACTTAGGCTCAATCCTGCGGCATTTAAGTTACCACCTGTAATGTTACCAGTTGCGTTGATTAATCCGCCAGTGCTAACATTTCCACCTGAAACATTGCCAGCGGCGTTTACTTCACCTGTAGCATTTACTGCACCTGCGGTGTTGATATTGCCACCGCCAATATTGCCCGTAGCTACTAATTGTCCACCAGTGAGTATGTTGCCACCTGTAATATTGGCTGTAGTTACTACATTGCCTTGTAGTGCAACTAAGTTACCTGTATATGTTGGCAAGTATGCTGCTACATTGGCGTTGCCGTATGTGGCTGCTAGTCCTGTTAGTTGGCTACCATTACCTAAAATAAACCCACCACTAATATTAGCAGTGGTTGTGATGTTGGCAGTGGTGTTAATAGCACTGACAACGTTGCCGCTCAGGCTTAACCCTGCGGCATTTACATTACCACCTGTGATATTACCAGTTACACTTACAGTAGTACCTGTGTGTGTTGTAGCGTTGACATTGGCTCCACCTAATATGTTACCGCCAGTGATATTGCCAGTTGTGGATATTGGATTGGTTCCAAGTGCTGCCAAATTGGCAACAACGTTGGCATTACCATAAGATGACACTAGACCAGTCAGTTGTGATCCGTTACCAATAAAGAATCCACCAGCAATGTTGGCAGTAGTTGTAATGTTGCCACTTACACTTGCAACACCTGTTACACCTAATCCAGTTGACGAGAATGTGCCAACTGTTGTGCCTGCTACACCAACTGTGGTATTACCGTTTAGTGCTACTGCAACGTTTGATGTACCGTTGGTAATTGAAGAACCAGCGGCTACTGTGATACCAGTTAACTGACTACCATTACCAATAAAGAACCCGCCTGCAATGTTGGCAGTGGTTGTGATGTTGGCGGCCGATACCAAGGCTGATACAACATTACCGCTTAGGCTCAGGCCTGTGGCGTTTAAGTTGCCACCTGTTATGTTACCAGTTGTGGATATTGGATTTGATCCAAGAGCGGCTAAATTAGCAACAACGTTGGCATTGCCATATGTCGCTGGCAGACCAGTCAGCTGACTACCATTACCTAGAATGAATCCGCCGCTGATATTAGCAGTGGTTGTGATGTTAGCTGCTGACACCAATGCTGATACAACGTTACCACTTAAACTTAACCCTGCGGCATTTAGATTTCCACTTGTGACATTACCAGTAACTCCCAATGAAGTCAATGTACCAACTGATGTAATGTTTGGTTGTGCGGCTGTACTCAAAGTACCTGCAATATCAGTTGCACTGATGTTGCCACCTGCAATGTTGCCAGTGGCTGATATGTTACCAGAAGCAACAACGCCCACGGTGTTGACATTACCAGTTGAACTCAATGTTGAACCGGTAATAACTGCACCTGTAATTGCACCTGTTGCTGATACTAGACCAGCTGTGCGCAAGTTACCGCTGTCAATGTTACCGGTTACATTTACAGTTGCACCAGTATGTGTTGTAGCATTGACATTGGCTCCGCCAAGTATATTACCGCCAGTGATGTTACCAGTAACTGCCAACGAACCTAGTGTACCAACACTGGTAATATTTGGTTGTGCGGCTGTTGCCAAAGTACCAACAATATTGGTACCACTTAGGTTGCCACCAACAATGTTGCCTGTTGCACTGATTAACCCAGCAGTGTTAATGTTACCACCAACAACGTTGGCACTAGCACTGACTGTGGCACCTTGTACCAGTGAAGTAACAACCAAGTTACCTGCCAGAACGTTGCCAACTGTAACTACATTGCCTGACAAAACGTTGCCTTGAGCACTAATATTACCAAGAACTGTCAGCAGGTTTGGTCCTGCAGTGTCAAATGTAAATCCGCCTACAGCATCTGCATTACCGTTGGTGTTGAACAGCACTTGAGTGTTTGATCCAGGAACAACAATGTTACCTGTGATGTTACCGGCAAAGTTACCTACAAAGTAACCAGCAGTGACAATATTACCTGTAGCTGATACTTGGCCTTGTGTGGTCAAATTGCCACCGGCTACATTGCCTGTGGCTGCAACACTGGCAGGAGCAAATGCACCTGTTACTGACAAGTTACCGCCTGAAATATTAGCAGTGGTAATGATATTACCAGTTGCACTAACAATACCTGTGTTGACATTACCACCTGTGATATTTGCCGTGGTTGTGATTGCACTTGTGGTGTTGATTGCACTTACAACGTTACCACTCAGGCTCAATCCTGCGGCATTTACATTACCGCCATTGACATTGCCAGTTACTGATACCGTTGATCCGTTGTATGTTCCAGTAATATTAACATTGCCACCAGCAATATTTCCACTTGCTAGCACATAATTAACGTGAAGATCTCCAGCAGTTACCAAATTGCCGCCGCTGATGTTGCCAGTTGTGATAATGTTAGCAGTATCTGTACCTGATGCTAGATAGTTTGCAACATCAGCATTGCCGTAAGTTGCTGGCAATCCTGTTAGCTGTGATCCATTACCTAAAATGTAGTTGCCTGAAATGTTGGCAGTAGTTGTAATGTTGGCTGCTGAAACTAACGCACTAACAACGTTACCACTCAAGCTCAATCCTGTGGCATTTAAATTACCACCTGACACATTGCCAGTTGCTGAAACCAATCCAACAGTGCGTAAGTTACCACCATCAATATTGGCAGTTACACCTAGAGATCCCAGTGTACCAACACTTGTGATATTAGGTTGTGCGGCTGTGCTCAATGTGCCAGCAATATTGCCACCACTGATGTTGCCAGTTGTGATGATGTTAGCTGTATCTGTTCCAGAAGCTAGGTAGTTTGCTACATCAGCATTGCCATAGCTTGAAGCAATACCTGTTAAGAAGGCACCATTACCTAAAATATAAGTACCGCTGACGTTGGCACCACTGACAATATTACCCGAAGCACTGATTACGCCTGTTACATATTCACCTGTTGCGGCAAATGTAGCAACACTGGTACCAGCCGCACCCACAGTAACGTTGCCCGAAGCGGCTGCTACCACATTGGATGTGCCGTTCACAATTGATGTTGGTGTTCCGCCACCGGATATACCTGTCAGCAAACTACCGTTACCAATAAAGAAGTTACCTGAAATATTGGCAGAGGTTGTGACATTGCCTTGCAGTGCTGCCAAGTTGCCTGTGTATGTTGGTAAGTAGGCTGCTACGTTGGCGTTTGAATAATTGCCTGCTGGCAAGTTTGTGAGTTGGCTACCGTCACCTTTGATAAACGCACCAGACACATTGGCTGTGGTGGTAACATTCCCAGTCATAGCAGTCATTGCACCTGTGTAGGTTGGCAAGTAGGTTTCTACGTTGGCGTTGCTATAGTTTGCTGTGATGCCTGATAATTGGCTACCATTGCCAAGGAAGAATCCTGCTGTGACGTTGCCTGTAGTTAATATAGGATTGCTACCAAATGCTGCCAAATTGGCTGCTACGTTGGCGTTGCCGTAAGAAGTAAGTGTGCCAGATCCAGTAATAACTGTTTGTTGACCTGACTCATTGGTCATTATGATTGAAGTTGCGTTGGCGCTGATTGAAGCATTGCCAAGGAAGATAGTACCATTGGCTAGGAACAAGTCATTGAACGCATTGGTTGCACTACCAATGTTCTTTAATACGTTACCAGCAGGCAACAAGTTACCTGAAATTGTTAAATCTGTACTGGAGAATACTGCTACGTTGCCCACACCTGCAACTTGGACTGTGACATTGGCACCTGATCCGCTGATACTAACATTGGATGTGCCATTGGTAATTGCGGCACCGCCGGATGCCACAATGCCAGTAAGGGCTGCACCGTTACCAACGAAATATGTGGCTATAACATTTCCAGCCGATTGGATATTACCCGATGCGCTTATGCCTGTGGTGCCGTCTAGTTCGATTGCCATTTATTCAGTCCTTTAATTCTATATTTATGGTACCACATTGAATACCGATGTACCAGGTACAGTAATTGACCTACCACTAGGTATGGTCAACGGGCTAACCATCAGTGCAGATACATTGGCTTGTACTGTGATGTTGCCTGAGAGTGTGCGTGGAGTGGCTATTATGCCATTAACAAAAAGAGAAGTCGGGCTCACAGTAACCACGTTACCGGTGCCATTGATACCAATAGTCACATTGCCATTGGCTGTGGTGATTGCCACATTGGATGTGCCGTTGACAATGGCTTGTCCATTGCCCGAACCACCAGATATGCCTGTTAGGAATGCGCCGTTACCATAATAGTAACCAGCATACACTGTGTCAAATCGTAGTGCGGCACTGCCCAGATCATATACATTGTCAATGCTGGGTAACACAGCGGCATTGGCTTGTATTACTCCAATGCCGTTGGGCTTGAGTACTATGTTGCCGTTGAGAGCGGTATTGGTTATAACATTGCCCGAAATAGCAATGTTGCTGCCAACAGGTCCAGCAGTGTAAATCTCCGTAAAATTTGAGTTTACAGCCGTAAACGCATTACGCAGTGATTCACCTGTTCCATCGTTGGCTGCGGCGCCAACGTCAATTATCTGTTGCGACATGAATAATCCATTCCTCTGGTTGTATTTACCAAAGAGATAGATCTATGATTTGAGCAAAAATACGGTTGTTGATACCGTTAGATTAGATTCTGCCCACTACCACTTCGATTGTACCAGATTCGCCACTGAAGTTTTCGAGGGCTTTGCCAATCACTGCACCAGTTTTGGGATCTGCTTCTGATCTGGCAGCACCATTGCCTGCTGATACCATCATGTCACCTTTACGTACAGGGCCTTGCACACGGCACGCCACACGACCTTGCAGTGCAACCACTGCCACGTGTTCAGCATCTAATCCAGCATTCATCAAGTAGCTGGGATTGGTACTAACTACTCCAGCAACTCTGCGATCTGAATCCCAAGCACTTAGTGTAATTTCATTATTTCCACCAAATGATACCACTGTGCCTGGCACATAGTCAGCGTCGGCTGTGTATTTCTCAGCCAAGTCAGCGTAAAGTGCTGTGGTAGCTGTGGCAAACAATCGATTAAAGTAGCCTGTTGAGCTACCAATATTGCCAACTCCGTTGGCTGCACCGTTCACAATAGCAATTGCTGTGTTGCCAGTATTGACCAGTAGCACACCAGCTGTGTTAACGTTGCCACCTGTGATGTTGCCAGTGACGCTAACTGATCCGCCTGTTCGAGTTGTGGCGTTGGAAATGCCTGCGGTAAAGATGTTGCCGCCAGTAATGTTACCAGCTGCACTAACAATACCCACGCTGTAAAGATTACTACCGTTAATATTGCTACCTGAAACGTTACTACCTGCTGTGATGTTGCCAGTTGCTGATACTAGGCCGCCTGTAATAATATTGCCACCAGTAATGTTAGCAGTGACATTAACAGTAGATCCAGTAAACGTAGTAGAACTAACATTGGCCACACCCAAGATGTTGCCACCTTGAATGTTACCAACTACAGAAATTTCTCCTGGAGAAAATAAGTTGCCACCTGTGATGTTGCCAATCACACTAACTGTTGATCCAGTGTGTGTAATGGCATTGACATTAGCACCACCCAAGATGTTGGCACCTTGAATGTTACCAGATGATGATATGCCTGCGCCACCAGCACTGACAGCACCAGCTGTGATAACATTGCCACCAGTTACATTGCCCGTAGCAGTGACCAGGCCTGCAGTACCAAAATTTCCGCCTGTGATGTTGCCTGTGACTGCTAATGAGGTTAGTGTTCCTAAACTGGTAATGTTGCCTTGTGCCGCATTGGTCACTGTGGCAGCTGTACCAGCACTACCTGTAATGCTGATTGTGTAGCTGCCGCTTAGTCGATCACTGGCCACTGTACCCGATGTTAGAGCATTGGCATTGATATTGGTAGTAATCAATGTGCCAACATTGGCAATGCCTGTGGTAAAGATATTGCCAGCATTGATGTTACCAACTGCGCTGACATTTCCTGAAGCATTGACATTACTACCAGACACGTTGCCTGTGGCAGAGATTAAGCCTGATATTAATTGGCCACCAGTGTAAACGGTCAATACGCTTACACCATTTACAACACCATCAATATTTGCGCCAGATGTAGCGATGGATAAAACTGTTGGCCCGTTATTGATTTGATCAGGTGCGGCAGCGGCTCCAATACCAGTCATAAAGCTGGCATTACCATAAACATATCCGGCGCCAGCCGCTCCAGCAAATAGATTTCCACCAAACACATTACCTATTGCGCTGATATTACCAACAGCACTAACTGCTCCACCAGTGATTATGTTGCCGCCTGTGATGTTGCCTGTGGCAGTCATTAGGCCTGCAGTTACAACATTACCGCCAACAACGTTTCCAACTGAGCTCACCAATCCAAGTGAATTAACATTGCCGCCAATCACATTGCCTTGAATTGATCCAAAGCCAACTATAGTTAAATCACCTGTGGCTGAAATGGCTGCATCACTGAGCAAGTTACCACCACGCACGTTTCCTGTAGTTGATATAGCACCATTGGCTGTAACACTGCTTGTGGTAATGTTATTGCCTGTAATGTTGCCGGTCACTGTGAGCAATCCACCAGTAATCAAGTTTGCACCAGTGACATTGCCTGTAGCACTCAAAATGGCTGTGTTGATATTGCCGCCGGTGATGTTGCCTACAGCAGTTATGGTAGTGCTGACATAAACGTTACCTGCTACTGCTAAATTTGAATTTGGATCAGTGTTAGCAATACCAACATTACCAGTTGTTAATACAACAACTTTGGCAGAAAGTCCAACGTTGCCCGGATTGGTTAAAATATGAACATCAGTGTTACCACTTGTTCCACTTGAAATTGCCCTGATAGACGAGGACACTCTTGGCACGTCTGAAGTATACCATTCTACTGATCCTATTACTTGTCCGTTGCCAGGTATACTAGTATCAGTGTCTAAGAATGTCAATGTAGGAGTTGACACACCTGAATCTTTTGTTACAACCAAATTGCCATTAGAAATTAAATTACCACCAGTGATGTTGCCACTGGCACTTAAACTTGCTAAACTAAACGATCCTGTCAAGGACAAATTACCAGCTGCAATATTACCAGCAACATTTAATCCAGTAGTTGTAAACACTGCCACATTACTAGCGCCGCCAATTGTGACGTTGGCATTTCCGTTGGGGGTTTGGATTTCAAATGACGATGTACCATTGAATAACTTGTCACCTGAAATGTTACCTGATAGCGTAGCGTTTCCGCTAACTGACAAATTACCATTGATAAAAACGGTAGCGGCATTGGCAACCGGGCCTGCAAAGGTCACAAGACCATTTGAATCAAGAGTTTGAATTGTATAATCGCCGCTGACACGCTTGTAGGTAGACATTTAGAGTTCCTTTGTGTTATTTATGCGGTTTAAGAAGTCTGCTATATCCATGGTTCGGAAGTTTTTAACAGCATCAAACTCAGGAATAGCGGCTGTAGTACCTGCCATCACACGCACAAATGCTATTTTAGGAAAGTCTTTCATGACTGTAGTTAACTGTCGCACCCAGTTGCCAGTAAATGTAGGAGGTGCTGAACTTTTTTTGTAAAACTCTGTGTCAGCATACACATTGTTAAATTTGGTATGAACTGGACCCATATCAAACCCAATCAAGTAAACAATCACAGCATTGTCAAAGGCAGCGATACTGGCTGCTATTGGGCCCGAACTGTAGCCGTAGTATTTTTGTGGCACAGGCAGTGCGCCTGATCCTGGAGTGGGTTTGCGAGTGTAAAATTTGTGTTCTAGTGCATAGCCCGAATCTTGTATGCGCTCGCTGATGGGGCGATCTGTGCTGACTAGTACTGTGGGTTTGAAGTCTCTATACAAGGCATTACACCCGTAAATAGGACCAAAATGTTTTAAATTTTCTAAATCTACCTGTTGTCGACTTACACCGTTGCCCAATACAAATGCTCTGCTCATAAAAAAATCCCCCCAGTAATTAGCTGAAGGGATCCTGGGGTTAAATCAATTAAGAAGTAACGTTGTCAACAATCACAAGGTCAACCAAGTTCTGTTGTCCAGAAACGTTGGCGCCACCTGTGGTACCAGACTTGATAGCTGTACCTTCGTCTGTGAAGAAGTTGGCAATATAACGAACATCGTTAACAACTTCAGTGGCTGCATAAGTTGAACCACCAGTCCAGTCAAGCACAAACTTGTTAGTGAGCTTGCTGATTGGGGTAGCAGTAGAGTCGTTGTTGGTGTAGGTAATGGCCATTAAACCAGCTGCCGGAGTAACGTCATTGTCAAGTACACACACGCCAACTGGATATGCTGTGCCTGTTGTGCCTGCGCCAGCGGCTGCTGTGGCAGTGAAAATTTGACCCACAGCAACGTTGTTACCGCCACCAATTGTGCTCCATGGTGTATCGCCCACAGCCACGATTTGATATGCCTGACCAATCACAAAGTTAGCAGGATCAATGGCAGCATTAGAATCGCCAACTAGATACTTGTGTGAACCTTTTTGACGGATAATGTAACCAGCGTGTACACCTAGGCCAGAACCAGATGGTGCGGCAATGTTTACAATCACATCAACACGTGGATTTGTTGTGCTGGGTGTGTCAGTCGGGGCTGCGCCGCCAACAACACCGTAGTATTGAGCGTCAGTCATGTTGCCAACTGAGTTTTTAACTGGATCAGTTACACTACCAAAGTTAGGAAAACCAAGATCGACACCAACACTGGCGCCACCGTTACCAGAACCGGTAGATAATTTTTGTATTTTAAGAGGACGTCCCATTTGTTTTCTCCTTATAGAAGCCCGATGCGGGTTCTAGCCGCTACGCTGTGGGTATTAATCTCAGCATAAAACACCGTATTGTGTTGACAAGTATTTATAGAAAATGTAAAATAGTACCATACTGGAGTGTAAATACCCGATGGATATCAATCAACTTATAGAGCAAGGCAATCAATACCGTGCCAACAACCAGCCTGAGGCTGCACTGCAATGCTATGCTGAGGCAATGCGTCAAGATCGTCAAAGTGCTGCCGCCTTCAACAACTACGGCAATGTGCTACGCGAAGTGGGCGAACCAGAGGGTGCAATACCATTTTTAACTAGAGCCATACAGCTAGATCCCAACAACATTACAGCACAGTTTAACCTTGCTGTGGCACACTTGTTGAGTGGCAACTATGCGCAAGGATGGCCTGCGTACGAAGTGCGATTTAACTACGAACACTTGGCTGGTACATTTCCAAAATTTACACAGCCTCGATGGACTGGTCAAGATCTCAAGGGAAAAACTATTCTTGTAATAGGCGAGCAAGGACATGGAGACAACATTCAATTTGTGCGGTTCTTGTACAACTTGCACGTGATGGGCGCAGAAATTATTCTGCAGGTCACAGACGGGCTTGTACCAATGCTGAGTGGCAGTCCTATAATCAAACGTGTATCAGGCTACGACTACTCAGTGTCAGACTTTGACTACTGGGTGCCTATCATGAGCATCCCAGGTATCCTGGGTATTACACTACAGAACTTGCCTAGTCCAATAAATTATCTAAATGCTGATGCTGGATTGCAACAACAATGGTTACAAAAACTAGGTCCAAAAAAACGCATGCGTGTGGGATTTAGCTGGAGCGGCCGTAGAGATGCATGGTTAAACCGCCACAAGGGCATGCCGTTTGAAGACATGCTAAAAATGATTCAGGCCAATCCACAGTATGAATGGATTAACTTGCAAATAGATGCAACTGATGAAGAGACTGCAACCTTGGAGTCTGCTGGTGTCACAATGTATCCAGGCAGTATTCAAAGTTTTGCCGACACAGCCGCATTGATAGTAAATCTTGATGTGGTGGTCAGTGTAGATACTGCCATTGCTCACTTGGCAGGAGCACTGGGTCGTCCCACATGGATCATGCTCAACTGGTTTGCTGTGGACTGGCGTTGGTTGTTAAATCGCGATTCCAGTCCGTGGTATTCAACTGCACGATTGTTTCGTCAACCAGCCATGGGCGACTGGGCCAGTGTAACCAAGAAGATTAGTCAATATCTGGGCTGGTTCAAAGTTTAAAGACTATTGTACCAGTTGGCCAGGCGTGGATAAGTGTCAACAAAACTTTTTCCACGCCGTTGATCAAACTGTGTAAAGAAGCTCTTGAAATCTTGACTTAGTTCTTCAACATCAAATGTGCGATTCTCTTTGTCAAAATCTTTGTCCTTGGCCCAGCCAATTTTAACTTCCTTGTGCGGTACTTCGGCAGTGGCCACGTAGTGTATGAATCTGTTGATGTTGACCAAGTCATACTCATTGAACCATTTGAGATTGTCTGGGTTGTCCATGTAGTTTTGAATTTCTTGACTGTATTGTTGACGCAGTTCCGTGGGCAAGATAAACAAGTTTTGATAGGTAGGGAAACGTACAGGAGTAATGCTGTAGTTCACAGCACCCGGAGAGCCGGCAGCTTCTTTTTGTTCTTTGACCCAGTTTAAGAAACCCAAGAAGCCATCGATAGCAGGCGCATTTACTGTGCCCATGATAAAGATAGGATTCTTGATCAAGGTCGAGTTGCGAATCAATTCAAAGTTGCGAACAAATGTTTCCCATTCCAATCCGTCACGCACGTAGGTACCTTTGTCACCAAATGCTTCTCCGCTGGTAGTGATTTCAAAGTTTAGGCCTGTTTTTTCCACAATGTCCAAGAACTTGTGTACTTTTTCTGTGGGTATGCCCAAGTTAGTGCAGATGCTGATCTTAGCATCTGTTTTGAATCTGCCTTCAACCAGCATGTCAAAGAAATCCCAAAGGTATCCGCTCATAAACGGCTCACCGCCTGTGATTTTAAATGTCTTGATTGACTTGTGCAGACTTTGATCCCACCACTTGAAGAACGCATTGATATAAGGGTTGTCTGAGCCGTAGTCAAACCCGTCGTCATCATAACTGGCGTGGCTGTGATGATTGCGAATGTCTGTAGGCAAATTAACGTAAGGCCCGTTTTTCTTTAGGTCTTTGACCCAGGTAGTGCTAGCACCAGGCCAGCAGTAGCTACAGGCCATTTGGCATGTTCTGTCAAATGCAACTTCAATGTAGTCAAGGTCAATATCCTCATCCCAAGGTGCATCAAATGCACGTTGTAGATCTTCTTCTGAAGAGTGTTTGCTAAGGAACACCCGGTCACCAAGATTGTTAGGATGTAGTTCTTCATAGGTCCAGCAGTACTGACAGTTTAGTGGCTTCTCGCCACGTTGCATCATTCTGCGTTCTTCTTTTTTGATTGCAGTGTTGTGAATAGCACTGGGATTAGTTTTGATTTCTTCAAGGTCTATGTTGTGACCTGGATTGTGATGACAACTGGCAGTTCTTCCAGGACGCAACCATATGGTAGAGTTAAACCACTTGGCTCCACAGAAGCTTTCGCTCTTGGTGTCTAGCACTCGTATTTTCCAACTTTTGATATCTTCATTTTGCATGCGAATACTTAGCCAACAAAAAAGCACCCGAAGGTGCTTTTTGATTTGAGTGCAATCTCTGATTAGGAGAAAGACAAGTTGGAAACAGCAATCTCACCAACGTAGTCACCAGCATTACCAAAAGATGATGCAGTGTTAGTTAGTTCGATGTAACCATAACGTGT
>Ga0315907_10006519_pt1 | contig 12351 bp, 10 predicted proteins | sample LakEriMetagenome_3_FD_203525 | JGI IMG/M metagenome (GOLD analysis project Ga0315907, IMG submission 203525) | Freshwater fungal communities from buoy surface, Lake Erie, Ohio, United States - Buoy 12 MA123 | ecosystem: Environmental > Aquatic > Freshwater > Lake > Lake biofilm | place: USA...
AAATAAAAAGACTGCAAGTTCTTCGCCTTTGCAATCTCCAGAAGGGAATCGCCTCCCAGACGCGGTCCGATCAGATGTAGCGAACTCAAGCGAACCATTTGCGGGATCGCACGCGCCGCTTCGTCGGTCAGGTTGGGGCTACCAATTCTCAGCAATGCCAGATCCTTCAATCGACTCAGCGATTGGATCCCCTGATCGGTCAGTCGGCTATGGGGAAGATTGAGAATCCGGATCTGCGGCTGCGTCGCGATGATTTTTTCGATCTGAGGATCCTCCAGCGGGACCAATCGAACTCGCAAATGCGTCAACTGCAATGGTTCGATGGCATTTCCGAGATCGATACCCGGCTCCATGCCGCCATCGAGGCATAGCTCGCGGAGCCCCTTAAGTGACTGGATGGCGGCAAAGAACTGCTCATCAGCTACCGACTCCAGAACGATGCGCTGCGACTGGCCCAGCTTTACCCGCTCGATCGCGTCCATCCAATCGGCCGATGCTTTCTCAGTCGAGCGACTAGCGTGAGTCGGGATGGCTGGCGTGGTGTCAGAGGGGCGAGTGGGATCGTCGGGTCGGCAACCGATGACGGAGAAGATCGCCAGAGAAAGGGTAAGCCACCGCGCTGGGGAATCGCATCGACCTGTCGCGTCACTTGCGTGGTTGTGCATCCGTGGTCCCTGCGAATGATCCCCGCGAAGTTAGGTCCGACGATCCCATTCGATGAGGCCTCATCGCTTCCCATGCTCGGAAGCGACTTCCACGTAGACCTTCAGTGCAGTTGGATCTTCCACCAGCAGTCGCATCATTTCCTGGTACTGATCAAGTCCCTTGACCGGATGGGTGAGAATCTTCTGCAGAACGCCAGGGTACATCATTTCACCGAGTGCCAGGTCGCGAATTCCCGATTCAAAATGATCTCGGTTGGCGTTGACCGACGCGACTAGGAGTTTATTCCCCAAGACCCACTCCAGGTTGATTTTATCGGTAGGCAGGTCGTTGGAATCAGCGCCTCCGGTGATGCTGGTCCAGACCAGAACGCCATTGTGTCCCAGGACCTTCATCGCTTCAAACGCCAGCTTGGACGATCCTGTAGCATCGACGATCAAATCGGGCTTGCCAACCTCCTGGGCTAGCTTCTCGATCGGGCGATTGGCGGTAGCGACGTAGGTGGCCTCCATTCCTTCGACAATCTGCTGCTTCAAGTGCGGTCCCGGCGCCCTGGCCAGGGTGTAGACTTCCAGTCCTTTCAGTCGCAGCACCAGAGTCGAAAGTAGGCCGATCTGGCCGGCGCCCAGCACGAAGGCTCTCCGTGGGCTCCAGACCTTCATGCGCCTCTGAGCCTCGTACGCCTGCTGGATCGCCTTCGCTGCACAGCTCATCGGTTCCATCAGCACATGCAGGTGCTGCAATCCCTGCGGCACACGGACGATGTAGTCTTCTCCGTCGACGAAGTACTCGGTCAGGTATCCGTGCAGCAGATTGATACCGCGCTCGTAGTAGGTCTCTTCGCTGGTCATGTCGTACGTGCCGATCTGATCGTAGATCGACTTGCCGGGACGACGGACTGTCGCGGTGACATAATCGCCTGGCTTGACCCGACGCACATTCGGACCCACCGCCTCCACCACCCCAAAGCACTCGTGCCCAAGCACCAGAAAGTCGTCCCCAGGAGGCGCATTGCCGTAAAGCGCTTCATTGATTTCACGGTCCGTCGCATCCACACCGACGCGAAGCACTTTCACCAGGACTCCCTTGCCACCTGGAACCGAATCCAGGGTAGGCATCGCCACTTCTCGCTGATGCACGCTGTTGGGTGTTCCAGGGCGGACGGCAATCGCTTTCATCTTCAGAAATCCCTTTCTATCACGCGGTGCGTTTGCGGCTTGGGTCTTCGATTCCCCTCAGCATCATGGCAAACTTTCACCAGCCATTACAGTTCAGTTGCATTCAATTCCATCGGAGTGCCGGGCTTGATCCGGGCTCCTTATAGCGACAAATCGCCAGCAAGATGCTGACAGTCGCCCTTTCTCTCAGTTTAGCCTTCCTAGCGCAGTCTGTGCAGTGGCTATGAAGCTGGCAATCGGCCGTTGAATCAAGCGCCGCGTCGTCGAAGCCATGCACCGCCGAAGGCGCCGGATAGTACCACCAAAAGAAGACTTCCTGGTTCTGGCACCGCCTGAAAATCCCATGCCAGTCCGAAGGCATCGGGGCGATCCGACCAGACTCCAATCGTATACCTTCCCGTTTCCAGATTCTCCACAAACAAGTGCTCGACATTGTCGACCGCACTGTCGCTTCGCGCAATCAGGGAGCCAAGGAATCCATCGGTCGATCGATAAAGACTCAGTCGCATATTGGACAGGGAAAGCGAATTGGAGAAATCGCCAGTAGGGGATTCGTATCCTGCTAGCCAATTGAGGCTGATGGTTGCCTTCGCGTTGGGCATCTGGCTAGTGACCTGCAAATCCCAGTATCTTTCCTGACCCGCCGAGGATATCGCTCCATGATTCCAGCCTCGCGATGCAACTGACTGCGCGGGTTCGCCAAGGCTGCCTTCATGAGATCCGCTCTGGAGGATGCGATACGAGTTATAGATATCCATCTGTCCGGCACCGAACACGGAATCCAAAGGACGGGCTGTGCTTTGCGACCACGTTGGGAAGGGATCATTAGTCGCCCCCGCCATCAGCACCGATTTGATTACCTCCGGATGAAAGGCAGAGTCGGCGCTCATGGCGATCGCCTTGGCGTGAAGGAGGGCAGCAGCACTGGCGACCATGGGAGCCGCCAAGCTGGTCGCTCCCGCAGGTGCAACCAGATCCGGCTTGCTTCGCCCAGCAACCTGAAGAGTCGTCAGGCCGGAGGAATGCTGACCGTTGGAAAGCCCAACGGAAATCGAGTTGTAGCCCTGCACCATCAACTGCGGTAGGTTCGATCCGGCGCCGTTGTTGACCCCCACTACCGAAGTCTGCCGATCGCGTTTGACCATGTAGTCATGCCGCGCCAGCAGCTCCGAAGCCACAGCGGTCGATAGACCACTCCCAACGTACGAATGATTCTGAACCGCAAAGGGATTCGAAAGAGGATTGATGGAATCGTTGTAGCCCGATCGATAGAAGACGAAATCGACCGCTTCAAAGGTGGTTACGGTTTGGATGCCAGGGGTGGCACTGGCCGTTCTCCCAAAAAAGACGCCGCCAACCTGCGTCGCATGGCTCGAAATGCCCTCAGGTGCACCGCTACCGTTGATCAACGTTTTCCCTTGAAACTGAGAATTGGCTGGATCGGGCAAAAACGATCTCCCCGTCCCCCCATCGATATCCGCCTCCACAAGGCTGGCAGATACCCCCTGCCCTGTCTCCAACTGATCCCCAAGAAGGGCCCGCAGTCTCCCCAAACCAACTTGCTCCCAGTCCTGCCCCCATACCACCAAAGTCGGAAACAGGGCAAGAATCAGAGCCAGACACGGTAGGGCAACGCTGCGCTTTCGGATTCCAGACATCTATACCTCCCCCAAACGCAGTCGTGATCGAACCTTCCGATAGGTCCAGCCGCTATCCAGATCGATCACAGTCATCATCAAAGAATCCAAAAAGAGAAAGGGGACCACTCCAGTCTACCGCTTGGAACTTCCCTCCGCTCGCGACGCCTCGACGCTCGGAGATCCGATTCCCTGAAGCCACTACCATCCAAGAAATCTACCCGAGGACTTTCAGTTTATTCGCGCAAGGGACCGATGGAATCATTCGAGTGAGGAATTCTGCCTTTGGATACACCGCCTGGAGATGGCAGGTGCCTTGGATGCGATCCAATGCTCTTGGCAATGGCCGTAGCAGATCCGTGGGCAATCTCGGACCCCTGGGAGCGTCGTCGCCGACTCCATCGCCCTTCTGGATGGCCAAGTCGACAAGTTGGAACGTGGTAGAACTCATCTACCCGTCAAGCATTCCTCATCACTAGGTCAATCATCGGGTCGCCCGATCTGACAGCAGTTAGCATTCGATTCCAAGCTCGGTTGATCTTGTATCGATACCGGCTCATGAAGAGTGAGGCTGTCTGCGGTCGAATGTCGGTTACAATGAGTTGGTGTGGGGAAGTTGATAAGCGTGGGACTGGGAGATCTTTCCAAGCGAGGCATGACGATGCACGATGAACAAACGGATCTTCCAGACGACTTCCTTCTTCGAATGCGACTGATCTATCCCGCAGATCGCTACACCACTTCCTCGGCTCATTTGGCAACCTTCGAGTCGGATGGACTAACCGCCTTTGCCGTGCGGCCCAAAGCGGTGGTCTTTCCGAAGTCGGAAGAGGAAGTGCAGCAGACGGTAGCCGCTTGCCACCGCTGGGGCGTCCCCTTTGTCGCCCGCGGTTCGGGTACCAGTCTCTCTGGTGGCTCGCTCCCGCACTCCCAAGGGATCGTCATCGCACTCAATCGCATGAACCGCATCCTGGAACTTGATCCGGTCGACATGGTGGCCGTGGTCGAACCTGGAGTCGTCAACCTGGCCGTGACTCGTGCCGCCGCGGCCTGGGGGCTCCATTTCGCTCCCGATCCCTCCAGTCAACAGGTCTGCACGATCGGTGGGAATCTGGCATTCAACGCCGGTGGAGCACACTGCTTGAAGTATGGAATGACCAGCAATCATGTGCTGGCGGCACGGGTCGTCCTCGGTGATGGTTCGCTGGTAACGCTGGGGGCAAGGTCGCTGGAACATGCCGGCGCTGACGGATTGGGACTCTTTGTCGGCAGCGAAGGACTGCAGGGCATCGCTACCCAGGTGACTCTGCGATTGGTTCCGAAGCCCGAGGCGTTCTATACGGTACTGGCTGGTTACTCCAGTGTTGATCAAGCGGGGGATGCAGTCAGTTTGATCATCGAGGCTGGATTGCTGCCCGCCGCCATGGAGATCATGGACCGCACCAGCATGCAAGCCGCCACCCTGGGGGTTGGTGCAAAGTACCCAGCAGGTGCCGATGCCGTTCTCATCGTGGAACTGGATGGTGCCAAGGAGTCGGTGAAGGAAGACCAGGCAAGGCTGGAGGCGCTCCTGGAAAAAACAGCACCCATCGCAAGGCAGGTCGCCGCCGATGCGGGAGAACGAGCGATGATTTGGAAGGGAAGGAAAAGCGTCTTTTCCGCAGTAGGACATCTAAGTCCCGACTTCATCGTCCAAGATGGCGTCGTCCCGAGGAATCGTCTCGGGGAAGCCCTTCGGAGAATCGGTGAGATCAGCCAGCGAACCGGGATCCCAGTCGCCAATGTCTTTCACGCCGGTGATGGGAATCTGCATCCTCTGATCATGTTCGATGGCAGGCAAAGCGATGCACTGGAAAAAGCAGAAGCCACTGCCGCCGAAATCGTCAAACTCTGCATCGATATGGGCGGATCGATCACCGGTGAGCATGGGGTGGGGATGGAAAAACGTGCCTTCCTTCCTCAGATGTTTAACGGTCCTTCCATGGACATGATGCAGCGGATACGAAAAGCTTGTGATCCGAAGGAAGTCGCCAACCGAGGTAAAATGTTCCCGACGGGCGAGGCACCTTCAATGTCGCTCTACGGGCTTCATCCCCTCGAAAAACAGGGAATTGCCTCTCGCATGTAGCACAGCAAGCGAAGCAATCGCAGAATAGCTCCCCCCCATAGCTTGATAAAGGTCCTTGATGTCGTCGATGGACAGCAAACCCATGACCCCCAGTTCAGTTGACGAAGTCCGTGACCTTGTGAAGCAGTTCGCTCACCAAGGAAATCAGCGACCGTACCTGCTTCCGGTTGGCAGCGGGTCCAAAACGGGGCTCAGTGACTGGTCGCCGATTCTCCCCGATCAACTAGGTAGGAAGATCGAGCGTATATCGACTAGCAGGCTGCAGGGAGTGATCGACTACAATCCCGCCGACTTCACGATCACGGCCTATGCCGGCACCACCATCGCCGACCTGCAATCGGTGCTCGATGAACATCGCCAGTTTCTTCCCTTCGACCCCGTCTTTGTTTCACGCGGAGCGACATTAGGGGGCACCATCGCATCCGGGGTCAACGGTCCCTGCCGCATGCTGTGGGGTGGTATACGAGACTTCGTGCTAGCCGTCGAGTTTGTTGATGGAACTGGGGAATCGATCACCGCCGGGGCTCGTGTGGTCAAGAATACGGCAGGCTTCGATCTTCCAAAATTCTTCGTCGGATCGGCCGGCCGTTTCGGTATCCTCACCTCCATCACCATGAAGGTTTTCCCCAAACCTCGCGGCTATGCGACGCTGCATCTTCCCTGCAAAGACTGGCGCGAAGCGATGTCCAGCCGCACCCAGATCATGCACAGCCCACTGGAGATCGTCGGCGTCGAACTGCTGTCGGACGCGACACTCCTGGTTCGGTTTGCCGGCGAACCGAAAGCCTGCATGGCGATGGCCAAACGGGCTGCGGAGTTAGCTGGAAATGCGAACGGGCAAATTCTCGATGGAGTTCAGGAAGTCATGCTGTGGGATGAACTGCGTGACTTGGTGACCGCCCCCGCACATCATCTGATCCGCCTAGCCACTCGACCCGGCAGCATCGTCCGGATCGAAAGGAAACTGCAGGAATGGGAGGTTGGCTATCGACGCGTCGGCCATGGTGGGAATTCGGTATGGCTGGAGTGGCCATGCCAAAGATCGCTCGGACCATTAGGGGAGTATTGCAAAGAGAAGTCGCACCCCATCGCTGGTACGATCATTCTTGGTCCCGCTCTCTCACCTTGGGTGGGCTGTAGCGGCGACCGCGTCTATTGGGAACTCATCCAGAAAGCGCTCGATCCCAATCAGTGCTTCTTGCCCATCTAAGGCCGCGACAATTTCCTAATGGACCTCTCGGCCTCCGTCTCTCCTGTTTTCAGCAAGGACTCGAGACGTTCCTTTTGCTGCCGTCCATCACTCGACTGCACGCGTGGCTCGCAACACTTCCCTTTTCCCACCCGGCGGTCCGGGCAACCGCTCCACTCGCAGCCCCACTTGCCCCATGCAGTCGCGAATCTTCCGGTTGACGCAGTAGGTAACCAGCACGCCATCCTCAGCAATTTGGTCGACCAACTTCCTCAAAAACCTTTCTTCCCATAGCTCCGGGTTGCTGGCTGGGCTGAACGCATCTAGAAAGACAATATCCCATCGTTCCTCTTTCGGCACCCAATCGTTGGCATCGCCGATCCAAAGTCGACTCCAACCTGACTCCGAACCATGCGGCAGCTCGATCCACGTTCCATCCGGAACTCCGTCCGGCGACCAAGCCACTTCCAGCAATTCCGCTCGCAACCTATCGGCCTGTCCCTTCCATCGATCCCAGGTTTCCGAAAGCCCCGCCAGCCGCTGCCAAGGCACTTCGGTGCAGCGTTGGATCAGCGACATAGGTAGAGGCCGCTTCTCCAGGCCAAGGTACTCCAAAGATCCTCCTAGCAGATGGGCGGCAGTAGTCGACATCAACCAACCCATGCCAGTGCCAAATCCCACTTCCAGCAGCCGCACCTTACGACCGCTTTGCCATCGCGACATCAGTCCCGAGTTCAATAGATAGACATGCCAAGTTTCCGATGCCGCACCGCAACCGCTGTGGTACGTTTCCTCCAATCGCTCGTCTCGCAAACTCCATGACCCATCGTCGGTCAGCAGGAAGGAGACGCCAGGGAGTTCGGTCGGCACCGTATGCCGTACCGGAATCCCCGCCGGTCGCTCGCCATTGGTCATGACTGGCTCTTCAAGTCAGAATCGTTCGCAAGCCGCAGCAGTGGCGGATGCTTCAGACGCAAGACGGGATAAGCGATCCGGCCGAGAAGTGACTTGGGAAGGTCCGAAAGCTGCTTCTGCAAGTTGAGAAAGCTGCTGACGCTTTTCTTATCGGGTGTGCTGGAGTCAGCGACTGGCTTCAGCAAACTTTCCACTTCGCGTGGGGCACTTCCCAGCAGCGACTCGGCTTCGATTACCGCTGGAAGCTGCTCATCCATCATCGGCGACCGCTGCATCTGTTGCCGACAGGACTGCCAAGCACGGCTGAAATCGGCGACCTGCGGATCGCCTGCCGACGAGGCGATCGCCAGCAGTTGATCGATTTGCTTGTAGCGATCCCGAAATCCCTCTTCCCAAGCGGACGGCCATGCCTCCCGCATCGCTTCAATCTTTCCCTGCGTCTGCTCAAACACCATCACTGCAGGAATGCTGATGGTCAGCACGCCGATCAATCCCAGGACGAAAACAAGGGTGAACGTTTTGCCTGGGATGGAAAAGCTTTGGGCCGAGCGAACTGGAGGCATGTCAAACGATCTTAAAGTTGTTCAACCGTTCGGTCTCTTCCACGACGCTGCTGCCATCTGGGGTATCGTCCGCATCCCGTTCGAACCACTTCTCGTCAAACGTGATATGCCCAGGTTCCCCACGCATGCTCCTTTGGATCGCCACGTTGGTCGTGAGCGCGATCACTGCATCTCCCATGGCGATTTCGGGATAACACTTCGGCTTGTTGCGAGGATCGGGATTGCGGATGCACCATGCCCAGTGCTCGATCTCTTCGGTGTATCCTTTGCTAGGGGGACCGCTAGTGGCTGCAGCGGCCTTGGCAACGGGCGCCGCCGATCCGCCGCTGGCCTGAGTATCCAGAGCGTACCCGCCACCGGATGGCTTGACCCCTACCGATGCGCTGGTGTCCGATCCCGCGTAAAGCATCACATCCTGCTCCCGCTCCAGAATCAAAGTCCCCTTTGTCCCCATGACCACTTCCCCGTACCCGCCGAAACCGTTGCCGTTGATCGACGAATAAGTAACGACGATCTTCTTGAGCGGATCGGAGGAATGATCGGGGATCGGCGCTCCCTTCTTCGGAAAATCTTCGGTGTCGCTGTAATAGCCGACATCGAAATCGGGATCGTACTCGGGCCCTGGGAATTCGTAGGTGCAGTAGACGTGGTCTTCCGCCTCGCGGTCCAGTGGGAAGATATGCCGACCACCCACCGCGTGAACCGTCAGCGGGTGGGCCTTGGAGCCATCTTTACGCAGGGCACTGCAGAAGATGCTGGACGCATCCAACTGGTGACTTCCAAGCTCGGCCATCAATCCGCCACCGGTCCGCGCCCAAAGTCGCCATCGGCATAGTTCTTCCATCGCACTGCGCACCCGGTTGTTCGACAGCGTCTTGGTCTCATACCCGTAGGCGGCTGCATCCAGTTCCTTGTCCGCATCCCAAGCTTCCCACTGCGCTACTTTCTTCTGTAGCAAAGCAATCTCTTCGGGATCCTTCGCCGCATCCAGTTCTTTACGGAACTTTTTCAAATCGTTGATGATCTTGTCGACCACTTTCCCACCAGGTCCCGGCTCCCCACCGGGCAACCAGGGCTGCCACGAATCCTTGCCAGGAAGATTCCCACGATGCCACTGGGCGCGGATGTGATGGAGTTGGCCCAGCACACCTTGCTGGATCAGATGAACAGCGTTGTCGTAGAGGACGCTGTAGTGCCGCTGGTGACCAGTCGCCAGGTGAAGGTTCTTCTCGCGGGCAACGCGAGCCATCACTTTGCACTGCGCCACATTGTGCGCCATCAACTTCTCGGTCAGCACATGCTTGCCGCGCTGCATCGCCTGGACGGCGATCGGGGCGTGCAGGTGCAGTGGCAAAGCGATAATGACCGCTTCGATATCAGGATCATCCAGCAATGCCTGCATGCCGCCGTTCTTGGTGTCATACACCTTGACGTTCTTGCGCGCTTCTTCGTAGGAAGAATAACCAGCCTTGGCGATCAGCCCAGGCCGCGCGGTCTGAGCGGCCGGTGATGACCAGTCGCCGTGGAACGCCCGATGAATGCTCGAGGGTCGAATGTCGGCGATGGCGACAACCCGAACGTACTCAGGCGTGCAGCCACCAATCAGCACATTCCCTTCGTCCCCCACACCGATGATCCCGACGCGAACCGGATCGGCGATGGTCGAATAGCCAAAGTACATCGCACCCAGGCCAGCACCGCTCATCGCTCCCGTCCCGACGACGCCGCGCAGAAAATCACGCCGCGTCACGCCGAGTGCTTCGTAATAATTGTCCTGGCCAACCTTCTTCTCGTCGGCGCTCAACTGATCCATGACAGAACTCCTGGCAGAGGAATGAATGGTAGTAGATGTTTCGTGGATGTCAGCGATCGATCAATCGGTTTCCCAACCACCGATTTTTCGATTCTTCCACCAAGTCCACGGGAGAAAATCAAGTCCCCAGTAGCGACCGGCATCGGCCGCCGCGAGGAAGAAACATGCGAACATCTCAATTGCCTGATAGTACGTGGGCGTCGCCCCCAAGGATCCTGGGAACTGAGTGAGTACGACGGAGAGCAAGAAAAGACCGCCGGCGAATCCAGCCAGTGGAGTCAAAAGGCCAAGAATCAAAAGGATACCAACCGACATATCGAAGATCGGAATGAACTTGTCGACCCACCGAGTCGACACGGCCGACTCCCCCGGCAGCCGGAAAGCCAACGGCGGCTTGCTGCCACCAGCCAACTGATGCAACTGGGTCTCTAGCCCCCGAGTCGTCTTGTCGACCGCACCCAGCGCTGGCCGAACCAATGCCTTCCAATCCGATTCGACCGACTCCTTCTGCGTGCGAAGGGAGGCGATTTCCGTCCGCTTGGGATCTTTCTCCAGCGAAGCGATTCGCTTCCGGGAATTCTTGAAGTCCTGAATGTCCTTGGACCATTGAGCGTAGATCGAATCGATCTGATCGATCGCCTTGTTGGCCAGCTTGTCGGCTTCCTGTTTGTTCTCAAATCCATAGTAGGTGGAGGCCTGCGCGACATAGTCGCCGATGACCTGAGCCATCTTGTCGCGATCTAGGCGGATCGAACCATCCTGGTCTGGGATCAACGCCTGGAACTGGCCCGCTAGTGGTCCTTTGGCGGCCTGAAGAAACCCGATCGACGAAAATTTGCCGTCACGGACCTTCGACGCCCCTTCCATATAGAAGTGCCAGCCGACAGAAAAGCGGAGGGCAACCAGCAGGATCACGGCATACCAACTCAACTGGCGATACGAATTCATCGTCAAATTCCGACGGCGGGAGACAATAGAAAGGGGACGGCGATCAATCGCCGCTTGGCTCGATGGCAAAAACTCTAGGTCAACTCTCAATCCTACAGTATGGACGATCTGGAGGATAACTCCAAGATCCCGAAGTCTACCGAAGAAAACCGAAGAAACCGCCGTCGATCAACCGCTGCCTTCTGCCTCCCCGGCCGATTTTCCCTCCCTCCATTCAGGGTGTTGCAGGTTTCCCTGCTTGCCACCTTCCTTTTTCATCAGCGAGATGGAACGGATTTCGGTCCAGCGATCGATCCCTTTGACCATGTCATAGACCGTCAGGGCAGCCGCTGAAACGGCCGTCATCGCCTCCATTTCCACACCCGTTCTCCAGATGGTGGCCGCCTCCGCGACGCACTCAAGGAGGCCATCGTCGCGCCAATGGAAATGGACGGTGAGGGAATCGAGCGGGATTGGGTGGCAGAGCGGGATCCAGTGGGAGCAATGTTTGCCGGCTTGGATTCCAGCCAGGGTGGCCACTTGCAAGACATCCCCTTTGCGACCTGCCCCGGTCTGGATCGATTCGCGGGTGGCAGGTTGCATGGCGATGAGTGCACGAGCGACAGCGCGACGATGGGTGTTGGGTTTATCGGTGACTTCCACCATGACGGGTCGGCCCTGCGCGTCGAAATGGTTGCTCATCGCCTTGCTTCTTTCGTCGGTGAGGTACGGAAGTAGCCAAGTCCGCTTGGCTTGATCACAACCCCGGGAGTCCCTTCCTACCAAGTTTGGCTCGCCAGACTCCATCTCGCAAGCCGCCACGAATTGTAGCGCATGCTACATCCCCATCGATCGCTCCCCTCATTCTCTTCGTAGCGCCGGCGTCCCGCCCATGTAGATTCAGGACTTTGCCAGCAATCTTCATACCCCAAAGGGCCGGCACCGCACATGCCGGTGGCAACCGCACTCATTCACCCTCCCTCCGGGAGGGTCGCCGAGGAGGAATGACAAGGCGGGGAGGGGGACCCAGTTGGAGTCGCTTGATGGAGAATGGTCCGCGATGAATGGAGCCGAAAGAAAGAGCCCTCCGCGCTCATTCCTCGCGACCGTCTAGCTGCGCCTGGTTCTGGTGTGTTCGCGATCGCGACGAAGGGTAAGAGCCGTTGGTGAGTGAACTGAACTTGAGTGAAGTCACAAAGTCCTCATTGCGATGCGATCGGCTCACACACCCTACGGGCTTCTTGTAGGGTGTGTGCGGCGGTCGGTGCAGGCAAGTCATCATGGTTGGCTGACCGTTGATCAGGATGAAGCGTGTTTGCCTTGCCGACCGGACCGCAA
>Ga0315907_10006521_pt1 | contig 12346 bp, 12 predicted proteins | sample LakEriMetagenome_3_FD_203525 | JGI IMG/M metagenome (GOLD analysis project Ga0315907, IMG submission 203525) | Freshwater fungal communities from buoy surface, Lake Erie, Ohio, United States - Buoy 12 MA123 | ecosystem: Environmental > Aquatic > Freshwater > Lake > Lake biofilm | place: USA...
GCAGACGCGCAACTGGGATCGCATCAAAGAGGTGTGGCTCAACCCGCCGCGGGAGCATCTGAGGTCGCCAGAAAGCGTGGCGGTAGCCGTTTAGAAAAGCGGACAACTTTCTTGACAAACACCGGTATACAGTTGCGGAGGTATCTGATGTAGGTGCATGGTTTTGCCAGCCTTCATCACCTGCCCGGGGACTTCGTGGCCGACGATGGATGGAATTTTTACGGCCACCGCCAGTAACCGGTCAATATCGACACCGCTCTCAATCCCCATGTCGTCGAGCATATTGACCAAATCTTCCGTGCATATATTGCCAGTTGCTCCCGGCGCGAACGGGCAGCCGCCCAAACCGGCAATCGAACTGTCAAAACTGGTGATCCCCTCTGAAATACCAGCAAGGACGTTCGCCAGTCCCATGCCTCTGGTATTGTGGAAATGCAAAGTGATCTCGACATCTGGGAAACGGTGTTTGGCGTCGCGCATCATCCGGCCCACTTGTGTGGGGTTCGCCATGCCGGTTGTATCGGCAAAGGTGAGGCTATCGAATCCGATCTGCAGATATTGCTCTGCAAAACCCATGACTCGGGCTTCGTCGACTCGACCCTCAAAGGGGCAGCCAAAAGATGTTGAGACACAGCCGTTGAGCTTGATTCCCGCCGCTTTTGCCATTGGTACCATAAGCGTAAAATCAGCGAGCGACTCGGATGTGGAGCGCTTCACGTTAGCCATGTTGTGCGTTTCCGAGGCCGACATAAACAGGTTCATTTCGTCGATTCTGCCGCCTGAGGTGTGGACAGCAATAGCGCGCTCCATTCCTTTGATGTTGGGAGTAATTGCGGTGATCAAGACCCCCTCGCGGCGCACGATCTCGCGGAGTACCACTTCTGCGTCGGTCATGTTTGGTACAAGTTTTGGGTGAACGAACGAGGTAACCTCAACTTTTGCGAGGCCGGTTGCAGTCAACTGGTCGATCACCGAAATCTTCGTTTCGGTCGGGATAATCGTCTTTTCGATCTGGAATCCATCCCTTACGCCGACATCGTTGATGTGGATCCGGTGGCTATTTTTTTGCATGGAAGGCATTGTTAACTCTTGAAGGGGTTTTTAGGCTGGTCGGAGCGGCTGAGGCAATTCGACAGGGGCGGATAGGCAAATTTTTTCGATTCTGCAAAAGCTCTTCGGTTGGCAGGGGCCTGAGTTGAACGCTTTCATTAACACAATGTGCGCCATAGAGAAATTTGTGCTGACAAAAGAACCTTACATTTCATGCGGTTACACAAAGAATATGTTTGCTCAACCATGATGCGCCGCCGCATTTTGGTTTGACTTGAAATTCTACTCGCGCTTATAATCGTTCGGCTTTGCGTTTGAATCTATCAGTGTTTTTGCTCGGGATCGGCCATTGGCGGCCTAGAAACATGCAACATGCGTACATCGTTTTTGCAGCCGGGTGTTCGGCGGGTGCTGATGTTTCAAGTCGCGTCTGTAGCACTCGTATCGTCTGTGGCATTGGCCAGTAGCGGTCAGGCTGCTGCAATCTCCGCCTTAGTCGGCGGGGGAGCAGTTATTGCTGGCAACTTGGCATATGCAATGATTGCTAGGCCATCGCGGGTGAAAGCTAAGTCCGGTGCCGCTGTGCTAATGGTTCACGTAGCCGCGCAGGCGGCGAAGACGGTCTTGGTTTTGCTTTCGCTGCTGGCTGCGTTTGCATCGGGGAAGTTCGCGGCCGGGTCACTAATCATCGGTACCGGAGTCGCGCTTCTCGCGCATTGGTTGTCGTTTTTGTTTCATCGTTGAATTCGCTACCGATAGAAGAATCTCAAAATGGCCAGTTACAAAGACCCTACTGACTACATCACACACCATCTGACCAACCTGCAAGTCAAGGTTGCGGACGGATGGATGATCAACGTTGACACCATCGTCAATTCGTTTTTGTTAGGTTGCCTGACCTTCGGCATCTTGTGGCTGGTCGCGCGGCGGATGACTTCTGGTGTGCCCGGTCGATTGCAGGCGGTCGTTGAGTTATTGATTGAATTCATCAACGGCCAAGTCAAAGAGGTGTATCACGGCAAGAGCACGCTAGTGACTCCGATTGCAATTACGGTATTCATGTGGGTGTTAGTCATGAATTCCGTCAAGCTCATTCCAATCGAGCCACTGGCGTGGGTTACGCATCTTTTCGCGCCATACTGGCGTCCCGTCCCTACAACTGATCTCAATACGACGGCAGCATTATCGCTGTCGGTAATTATGTTGGTTGTCGTGTTCAGCATTCGCGCGAAAGGGATCGGCGGATACATCCATGAACTCTTCTGCACGCCATTTGGTGCCAATCCTTTGCTTTGGCCTTTCAATTTTGCGTTTCAGCTGATCGAGTTGATCTCCAAGCCGTTGTCTTTGGCGCTTCGCCTCTATGGAAATATGTTCGCAGGCGAAGTGATCTTTCTGCTTATCGGGATGTTGGGAGCCGTTGGAGTTGGCGGTGTGTTGGTCGCAGGATTGCTCCACGCCGGTTGGGCGATCTTCCATATCCTGGTCGTAGCACTGCAGGCATTCATTTTTATGATGCTAACGGTGGTCTATTTGTCGATGGCCGAAGAGCACCATTGATCTGGTTTTGTCTTTGAATTTGGCTAAGTAATTTTTATATTAACTACTTGTTGCGTGTACTCGAAAGGAAACATAAATGGAAAATATTGCAATGGTTCAGGCTTACACCGCGATCGCGATTGGCATCATTATTGGTCTCGGGGCGATTGGTGCGTGTATTGGGGTGGGCATCATGTGCTCGAAATTTCTAGAGTCTGCCGCGCGTCAGCCTGAGTTGATTCCGACATTGCAAGGCAAAGTATTCCTTTTGCTTGGCCTTATCGATGCTGCGTTCATTATTGGCGTCGGTCTTGCGATGTTCTTCGCGACTGCAAACCCACTTCTGGCCCCTTTGCGCTGACTCTTTTTGATTCGGAATAGTCAACTCAGAACAGGAAAGGTGCCGTCATGAATATCGGCGGAACATTAGTTGCTCAAGCGATAGGTTTTGCGATCTTTATTTGGTTTACGTGGAAGTTCGTGTGGCCACCGATCGATCTGGCTATCGAGACGCGCCGGAAAAAGATTGCAGAAGGTTTGGCCGAAGCCGAAAAGGGTAAAGCCGCACTCGCCGATGGTGAGAGGCAGAAGTCGCTGATCCTGAAAGAGGCTCGCGATCAGGCAAGTGAATTCAAGGCGCTCAATGAAAAGCAAGCGCAGTCGCTGATTGATGAAGCGAAGGCGCAAGCCAAGCTGGAAGCGGATCGCATCATTGCCGCTGCGCACGCGAGTGCGGCGACCGAATTGCAGAAGGCCCGCGAGCAGCTCCGCGAGCAAGTCGCAGTATTGGCCGTTGCGGGCGCAGAGAAGATTCTGAAGCGCGAAGTCGACGCGAAGTCCCATGCGGACATGCTGAATCAATTGAAGGCGCAGCTGTAATGGCGGAGCTGACAACAGTCGCCCGACCCTATGGCGAGGCGGCGTTCCGTGCAGCTGTTGAGGCGGACAACATTCCTGCTTTCGGTGATGCGTTGGCCGTGCTAGGTGCTGCGGCGTCAAATCCGCAAGCTCTCGCGATCCTCGGCAACCCGAAAGTTAGCGTCGCCGAAAAAGCGGCAGTGCTTTCTGCGCCGGCAGGCAATCTGGCACCGGCAATTTCGAACTTGCTGACGATGTTGATCGAGAGTGGCAAGGCATCGCTGTTGCCGTTTATTGCAGAGCATTTCGCAAAGCTGCAACGCCAGCATGAGGGTGTCATCAAGGCGACCATTACCAGTGCGATGCAGTTGTCGGACGCAGAAAAATCCGGCTTGATGGACGCGCTGTCTCGCAAGTATGGCAAGCGGGTCGAAGCGGCGATTATCGTGGATACAGATCTGATCGGCGGTGCGCGAATTCAGGTCGGCGATGATGTCATCCATGCGTCGGTTCGAGACACGCTGGACCAAATGAAGCAAGCGCTGACGGCATAGCCAGCGCCAACGAACTTTTTCATTTACTAGATTAACTAGGGTACGAAGATGCAAATCAACCCGGCAGAAATCAGCGAACTCATTAAATCGAAGATCCAAGGCCTTCCCGCCGCAGCTGAAAAACGCTCCGAAGGCAACGTGATCTCGGTGACGGACGGCATTTGCCGCGTACACGGCTTGGCAGATGTAATGCAGGGCGAGATGCTTGAGTTTCCAGGCAACACGTTTGGTTTGGCGCTCAACCTCGAGCGCGACTCCGTTGGCGCGGTGGTGCTAGGCGAGTATCAGCACATCAAGGAAGGCGATACCGTCAAATGTACCGGGCGCATTCTCGAAGTGCCGGTCGGGCCGGAACTACTTGGCCGCGTGGTCAATTCGCTTGGTGCACCGATCGATGGTAAAGGTCCGATCAATGCAAAGCTGACCGACGTTATTGAAAAGGTCGCGCCTGGTGTGATCGCGCGCAAATCGGTGGACCAGCCGGTGCAGACGGGCTTGAAGGCGATCGATGCCATGGTGCCGGTCGGCCGTGGTCAGCGCGAGCTGATCATTGGTGACCGGCAGACGGGTAAGACCGCCGTTGCGATCGACACGATCATCAACCAAAAAGGCAAAGACATGTTCTGCGTCTACGTGGCAATTGGTCAGAAAGCGTCGACCGTTGCAAACGTTGTCCGCAAACTCGAAGAGAGCGGTGCTTTGTCCTATACCATCGTTGTTGCCTCGACAGCTTCCGAGTCGGCTGCAATGCAGTACATCGCAGCGTACTCCGGCTGTACGATGGGCGAGTACTTCCGCGACCGTGGCCAAGATGCTTTGATCATCTATGACGATTTGTCCAAGCAAGCCGTCGCGTATCGCCAAGTGTCGCTGCTGCTGCGCCGTCCACCCGGCCGTGAAGCGTACCCGGGAGATGTGTTTTACCTGCACAGCCGCCTCCTCGAGCGCGCTGCGCGTGTGAACGCTGACTATGTTGAGAAGTTCACTAACGGTGCTGTCAAAGGCAAGACCGGCTCGCTGACCGCGTTGCCAATCATCGAAACACAAGCGGGCGACGTTTCGGCGTTCGTCCCGACCAACGTAATTTCGATTACTGATGGCCAGATCTTTTTGGAAACTGATTTGTTCAACGCTGGTATCCGCCCTGCAATTAACGCGGGTATTTCGGTATCGCGCGTGGGTGGCGCGGCACAGACGAAGATCATGAAGCGTAAAGATACTGGTGCAGGGGTTCGTTTGGCACTCGCGCAGTACCGCGAGCTTGCCGCGTTCGCACAATTTGCTTCCGATCTTGACGACGCAACCCGCAAGCAGTTGGAGCGCGGCAAGATGGTCACCGAGTTGATGAAGCAGCCGCAATATCAGCCGCTACAGGTTTGGGAAATGGCCTTGATTCTGTTCGCTGTCAACAACAACTACATGGATGATGTGGACGTCAAGAAGGCCGCCGCGTTTGAAAAAGCACTACGCGATTTCATGAAGGCTAAATACGGTGCGCTAGTTGATTCGATAGCAAAGGCGGCAGCGCTGTCCGGCGACGACGAAAAGGCGCTGCATGCTGCGGTTGCCGACTTCAAGAAAACAGGCGCGTACTAGAAAGTATGGCGGTGTTGGTAAACGTCTTAGGCGAATCGAAAGATTAGAGAATGGCCGGTTCAAAAGAAATTCGGAACAAGATCAAGAGCGTTGAAAACACGCGAAAGATCACCAAGGCGATGGAAATGGTCGCGGCGTCTAAGATGCGCAAGGCGCAGGAACGTATGCGTGCCGCTCGACCGTATAGCGAGAAGATTCGCAGTGTTGCCGCGAATTTGTCGCACGCAAATCCTGACTACAAGCATGTGTTCTTGCAGAAGCGTGATGTGGTGAGGAATGTCGGGGTGATTATGGTTACGTCTGACAAGGGCCTCTGCGGCGGCCTTAACACCAATGCGATGCGCATGATGGTCATGAAGATCAAAGAGTGGGAAGGTGCGGATGCGAAGGTGCAGGCTACGGCGATAGGCAATAAGGGCCTAGGTTTCTTGATGCGCTACGGAATCCCTGTGACGTCGCAGGTGATCGGCCTGGGTGACAAGCCGCATCTCGAAAAAATGATCGGCCCCGTTAAGGCACAGCTAGATCAATTTGCTGATGGCAAAATTGACGCCCTTTATCTCTGCTATACGAAGTTCATTAACACCATGAAGCAAGAGGCGATGTGCGAGCAATTGTTGCCATTGTCCGGTGACAAGCTCGGTGCGCCAGATTCGTCTTGGGACTATCTGTACGAGCCGGACGCCAAAGCAGTGCTGGATGAATTGTTGGAGCGTTACATCGAATCGATCGTATATTCGGCCGTTGCTGAAAACATTGCGTCCGAGCAGTCGGCGCGGATGGTGGCGATGAAGTCGGCGTCGGATAACGCCAAGAAAGTTATCGGTGACCTGAAGCTGACCTACAACAAAGCACGTCAGGCGGCGATCACCAAAGAATTGTCGGAGATCGTTGGCGGTGCCGCGGCCGTTTAGGATCCTGTAGCGATCAGTCTTCAGTTAGCAAAAATATCGAAATACTACGTCGGAGCAAAACATGAGTGTCGGTCAAGTAGTGCAGTGCATTGGTGCGGTTGTTGATATTCAATTTCCGCGCAACCACATGCCGCAGATTTATGACGCGTTGGTCTTGGAAGACTCGGACCAGAGGTCGTTCGCCGAAAAAGGGTTGACATTCGAGGTTGAGCAGCAGCTTGGCGATGGCATCGTGCGCTGTATCGCGTTGGGCTCGTCAGACGGCCTGCGTCGCGGTATGACCGTGAAGAATTCCGGCGCACCGATTTCGGTTCCGGTCGGCGGAGCCACGCTAGGCCGCATCATGGACGTGCTCGGTCGCCCGATTGACGAGCAAGGCCCGATCAAAACGGAAGAGCGCCGCTCTATTCATCAGCCAGCGCCAAAGTTCGACGAACTCTCCCCATCGGTCGACCTTCTGCCTACCGGCATTAAGGTTATTGACTTGGTCTGCCCTTTTGCAAAGGGCGGCAAGATCGGCCTATTCGGTGGCGCAGGCGTGGGCAAGACCGTGAACATGCTCGAGCTGATCAACAATATCGCGAAGAGCTACGGTGGTCTGTCAGTGTTCGCCGGTGTGGGTGAGCGTACGCGCGAAGGAAACGACTTCTATCACGAGATGCAGGAAGCGGGCGTTATCAAAGCCGAAAACCTCAGCGACTCCAAAGTGGCGATGGTGTTTGGCCAGATGAACGAACCTCCGGGCAACCGTTTACGCGTGGCGCTGACCGGTTTGACTATGGCAGAACGCTTCCGAGACGAAGGTAAAGACATCTTGTTCTTCGTTGACAATATTTACCGCTATACGCTGGCAGGTACCGAGGTATCAGCGTTGTTGGGCCGTATGCCATCAGCGGTGGGCTACCAGCCGACCCTTGCTGAGGAGATGGGCGTACTGCAGGAGCGCATCACTTCGACCAAAACCGGCTCGATCACTTCGATTCAGGCTGTTTATGTTCCGGCGGATGACTTGACTGACCCAAGTCCTGCGACGACGTTTGCTCACTTGGACGCAACGGTTGTGTTGTCGCGTGACATAGCGGCACTCGGTATCTATCCGGCTGTTGATCCGCTCGACTCCACCAGCCGCCAGCTCGATCCGCAGGTGGTTGGCGAAGAGCACTACACGGTTGCACGCCGTGTGCAGGCAACGCTTCAACGCTACAAGGAGTTACGTGACATCATCGCTATTCTCGGTATGGACGAGTTATCTCCTGAGGATAAGTTGGCGGTGTCGCGAGCCCGCAAGATTCAGCGCTTCCTATCGCAGCCGTTTAACGTTGCAGAAGTGTTTACTGGCACACCGGGCAAGATCGTGCCGCTCAAGGAAACCATCCGCGGGTTCAAGATGATTGTTGATGGCGAATGCGATGCGTTGCCTGAGCAGGCGTTTTACATGGTCGGCGGCATTGACGAAGTCTTCGAAAAGGCAAAATCTATGTAACCCCGTTAGGGCCTGTTGGTTGTTTTGAGCACCCAACGTATTGAAGCCTTGGCGCGGTCGCGGTGAAGTATGGATACCCGCCTTGAGCTGAACAACCGAAAGCATTTATGGCAACACTCCACGTCAATATCGTGTCTGCAGAACAATCCATCTTTTCAGGTGACGCTGAGATGGTCGTCGTGCCTGGTGAGTCCGGTGAGCTAGGTATTCTGCCTCTGCACACGCCCCTGCTCACGCGCATCAGGCCGGGGACGGTCAAAGTCAAGCTTGCCGGGGGCAACGAGGAGTTGGTTTTTGTGTCAGGCGGTATCCTTGAAGTCCAACCGAAAGCACTCACAATTCTTGCCAACACGTCAATTCGTGCAAAAGATCTTGACGAGGCCAAGGTTATGCAAGCAAAGCAAGCTGCAGAGGAAGCGCTCGCTAACCGGCAAAGTGGCCAAGAGCGGGCAGTTGTCCAAGCGGAGTTGTCACAACTCGCTGCGCAGCTGGCCGCCATAAGAAAGTTGCGTAAGTGAGCAAACTTTGATACCATTAACGTGCCGTAACGGTTTAGAGGCGCAGTAAAAACTTCAGGCAGTGGGGGTTCTCCACTGCCTTTTTTATTGTGGCCCGAATGGCCCATGGTGGTGCTGTATGTCCATTGCAAGTACTTAATATGCCATCATTAGCAATCGTTATCTTGGCAGCGGGCCAAGGTAAGCGCATGAAGTCCGCGCTGCCAAAAGTGCTGCACCCTATCGGCGGGATTCCGATGTTGCAGCGAGTTGTTAATGTCGCCGAGGCGCTATCACCCGACAAAGTCGCGATCGTCTATGGACACGGCGGCGAGACGGTGCGTGCTGCAGTTTCATCGAACACAGGTCTAGTCTGGGTGAAGCAAGAACCCCAGCTCGGCACTGGCCATGCTGTCCTCCAAGCAATGCCGTATGTTTCACAAACACAAACAACGCTTATCCTCTACGGTGACGTTCCGTTGATCGGCGAAGCGACGCTCAACAACCTCGTCGAGATTGCAGCGCGGGGTGGAGTGGGTTGGCTGACAAACGTGGTGTCGAACCCAGAGGGTCTCGGGAGGGTAATACGGGATGCTAGCGGTGCGGTGATGGCAATCGTCGAAGAACGGGACGCAACTCCTGCCCAACGAGCTATCTGCGAAATCAATACGGGGTTCTTGGCATGCCCGACCGCAAGCTTGGCACGCTGGTTGCCGATGTTAGGTAATCGCAATTCACAAGGCGAATATTATCTTACCGATGTTCTCGAGATGGCCGTTGCTGAGGGAATAAAGGTCAACACGCACACGCCCGAGCATAGTTGGGAGGTGATCGGAATCAACAGCAAGGATCAACTCGCCTCGTTGGAACGCATCTACCAGCAGGAGAATGCTAGAAAACTGATGGCAAGTGGCGTAACGCTTCTAGATCCGTCACGCCTTGATATCAGGGGTGAACTAGTATGCGAAAGTGACGTGACTATCGATGTCAATGTCCTTGTTGAGGGGCGAGTATGGCTAGGGTGCAACGTTTCAATTGGTGCAAATACAGTACTCAAGAACTGTCACATAGGCGAGGGCACCACCGTACTTCCATTCACCCACATTGACTCCGCGATCATCGGTGCCAATGTTCGCATCGGACCATACGCCAGAATCCGTCCAGACACCAAGCTTGCGGATGATGTACACATCGGAAATTTTGTGGAAGTCAAGGCCAGCGAAATCGGCGCTGGTACAAAGGCAAACCACCTAAGTTACATCGGCGACTCAACAGTGGGTTCCAGCGTCAACATTGGCGCGGGAACAATTACCTGTAACTATGACGGTGCGAACAAACATCGAACCGTTATTGGCGACAACGTTCACATCGGCTCGGACGTGCAGCTGATCGCCCCAGTTACCATCAACACTGGTGCCACGATTGGAGCGGGGACCACCGTCTGGAAAGACGCCGCCGCAGCCTCCCTCATCGTCAACCCAAAGACGCAAGCAGCAACTCCGAACTGGCAGCGCCCCGCTAAGAAAATAAAAAACTAGCCATGTGTGGAATTGTGGGAGCAATCTCCTCACGCGACATCGTGCCCATTTTGACCGAAGGTTTAAAACGTCTTGAGTATCGAGGATACGACTCGTCAGGGTTGGCGGTCATGTCTGCTGGGTCTAAAGAGATAGCGCGCGTCAGACGAGTTGGCCGGGTCGCAGAAATGGAACATGCAGTAGCAACGAAAAAATTAACCGGTCTAATTGGAATCGGCCACACTCGTTGGGCCACACATGGTGGTGTAACTGAACCGAATGCACACCCTCACGTGTCGCAGCGCGAAATTGCCGTGGTTCACAATGGCATTATTGAAAACCACGAGACGCTCCGTGCCCTGCTCAAGCAACGCGGTTATGTGTTTGAGTCCCAGACTGATACTGAAGTCATCGCACATTTGGTTCATTACTATTTTCAACTCTCTGGTGATTTGTTCAGAGCTGTACAGATCGCAGCCAGAGAAATGCATGGTGCCTATGCAATCGGGGTTATGGCGCGATCGCACCCGGAACTGCTGATATGCGCAAGAGTGGGCTGTCCGCTCTTGATCGGCGTCGGCAAGGTTGGACCTAGCGGTACCATGACTGAGAATTTTATTGCCTCTGATGTTTCCGCCATCTTGCAAGTTACGCGCAACGTCATGTACCTTGAGGAAGGCGATGTTGCCGCCATCAGCTGTGCGTCGATTTCGGTGGTGAATCGCCAGGGAAGCCCGGTTGAGCGTGCCATCCATGTTTCCGAAGTGAGCGATGATGCAAACGATCTCGGACCATACGCCCATTTTATGCAAAAGGAGATCCACGAGCAGCCGCAGAGGATCGCCGATACCCTAGAAGCGGTTTTGACTAACGGTATTGATGTTGCCCAATATGGAGCTAAGGCTGAATCCTATTTTGCAGGGGCGACCGGTGTACTCATACTCGCATCAGGTACCAGCTACTACGCAGGTATGGTCGCAAAGCAGTGGATCGAGTCCATTGCCCGAGTCCAGTGCCAAATCGAGTTGGGCCATGAGTACCGCTATCGCGATTCGCTACCCGATCCGCGTCAGCTTGTCGTCACCATTTCGCAATCCGGCGAAACGCTTGACACGATGGAGGCGCTAAAGCGCGCAAAGCAGCTCGGCCACAGCGCGACTTTGTCTATTTGCAACGTGAGAGAGTCGGCAATTCCGCGTGCATCAGCAATGGCGTTCTACACAAGGGCGGGTACAGAGATTGGCGTTGCGTCAACCAAGGCCTTTACCACCCAGCTCGTCGCGTTGTTCACCTTCGCGTTATCACTCGCGAAATCAAGGGCTCGCCTAAGCGCAGAACAGGAAACTGCCTATCTTGAGCAATTGCGCTTTGTGCCGGGAAGCGTGCAGCATGCGCTGAATCTTGAACCGCAAATACAATCATGGGCCGAGCTGTTTGCGCAGAAGAATCATGCGCTGTATCTTGGGCGCGGGATGCACTATCCCATTGCGCTAGAAGGCGCGCTTAAACTAAAGGAAACTTCATATATCCACGCCGAGGCATATCCTGCCGGCGAACTTAAACACGGCCCACTCGCACTAGTCGACAGCAATATGCCCGTTGTCGTTGTCGCCCCAAACGATGTACTGCTTGAGAAGGTGAAGTCGAACATGCAAGAAGTGCGTGCTAGAGGCGGCGAACTATTTGTGTTCTCCGACGCAGACAGCCACTTTCACGAAAGCGAAGGTATACATGTCCTCCGAACTCCTCGTCACGCAGGACTGCTTTCTCCAATCATCCACGCCATTCCAGTCCAGCTGCTTGCATATCACACCGCTCTTAAACGTGGAACCGATGTGGACAAGCCGCGAAACCTCGCAAAATCTGTGACGGTGGAGTAGTTCTGTAGGAGCATTCGAGTGTTTCTTGGCAAGAAAGTCTAGAACATTTTTCATTCAACTAGAGACTCGCTTCCCAGTGAGCAAGTCAAAAAAACGAACCGCAAATTCCAACGGTTTAACTCCTAGAGTTTAGAACTAAGCCAAGAATTTCCACCTTAGCTGCAAAGTCGCCCAGAGGCAACACCCTTCTAAGCAATGGGCGACCCATGAAACATTCAGGCTAGCCGTTGGCGGTGGCGAAACAAAAAATTCTGCCGCTACGCCTTGAATTGAACGCAAGGTGTGCGACAAGTGCGCGGACTCTGGTGAACTGTTAAGTCGAGGCACGCCCGCTTTGGGTGTGCGCCGTGCAAAGGCGGCGCTTTCTTGTGGGTGTAAGCCCCACCCGGCGAAATGCTCCAGCCGGAAGCAACCGGAGCAGTCATGGAGGTAACAAAATGGCTGAAGCCTTCGGGTAA
>Ga0315907_10006523_pt1 | contig 12346 bp, 13 predicted proteins | sample LakEriMetagenome_3_FD_203525 | JGI IMG/M metagenome (GOLD analysis project Ga0315907, IMG submission 203525) | Freshwater fungal communities from buoy surface, Lake Erie, Ohio, United States - Buoy 12 MA123 | ecosystem: Environmental > Aquatic > Freshwater > Lake > Lake biofilm | place: USA...
GGCGATATGACTTGGCTTGACGCGCTGGATGCTAACCTTGTGTCGGAATCAGCCGATAAGAGCGGTGGCATCACGTACGCGCCGACTTTTGCTCGCGTAGTGCTCAACAGCGGTTCTGGCTCTGTCCGAGGCGTGTTCCTGCAGTCGAGCAACGTACCGAAGTAATACGCCCGCTGGGGGATAGTTATGGCCACAAGCGGAACGTATGCGTACAACCCGTCGCTAGGCGAGATCACGCTATACGCATTCAATCTGTGTGGTATTCGCAACACAGCGTTGTTGCAAGAACACATGGAATCGGCCCGTATGGCCGCCAACATGCTGCTCGGCCGCTGGAGTTCGCAAGGCGTTAACTTGTGGTGCGTGGATTTGGAGTCCATCCCACTGGTTCAGGGCACCGCAACGTATTCGGTCCCTGCCAACACGGTCGTCATGCTCGACGCCTACGTGGTTCAAAACACGGGTGGCGCAGCGATCAACAGGCTGATTCTGCCGATCTCGCGCTCTGAATACGCTTCATACCCGAATCCAGAGCAGCAGGGCTTCCCGACGACGTACTGGTTCGATCGCTTGCTGTCGCCAACGGTGACGCTGTGGCCGGTGCCGGATGGCAGCCAGACGTCGTTTGATTACTACCGCGTCAGACAGATTCAGGACAGTAACTTTACGAGCGGCCAGCAGGTCGAGATCCCGTATTACTTCCTTGAGGCTTTTGCTTTTGGCTTGGCGCAGCGCCTTGCCATGGTCTGGGCGCCCGATAAAGTGCCACTTCTGAAGCCGTTGGCAGACGAGTCGTATGACATCGCTTCTCGCCAAAACATCGAAACGGCCCAGCAGTACATATCCCCCATGGTCTCTAGTTACTTCAGGCCGTGATCGATGTCGTACGCCTCTCAATCCGGCCGGGCAAAAACTAGCGCAACTAACCCGCAAGCGCATGCGATATGCGACCGTTGCGGCTTTCGCTATAACCACGCCGAACTGAAGTGGCAGTACGACTGGCGCGGCGCCATGATCCAGAACATCAAAATTCTGGTCTGCGATTCGTGCTACGACACTCCTCAAGAGCAGTTGCGCTCGATTGTGGTGCCGGCAGATCCGACCCCGATCATTAATGCTCGCGTGCAGGACTTTGAGACGGCTGAGACGAATTATCAGACCGCCTCAGCGCCTGCAACGATCGACCCGCAGACAGGCATCCCCATTCCGCCGTCGGTCACTTTGGTCACCCAGAGCGGCCAGCAACTGACGACTCAGCCGTATGGGCAGCCTGTCGGCCTGACGCAGCCGGCGGTGATGCCGTTAAAGGGTACGACGCAATACGCCGTCAAACTGCCGGTGGTGTCGGTATCGTCAAACGGAACGACCGTGGTCACCGTGACATGTTCAGCCGTTCATAATTTGACGACTAATGATCAAATTTCTGTTGAAGGCGTTACCAATACGGACGCTTGCGGGTTTTACAGCGTCACGGTTTTGACTGCTACCGCATTTACTTATGAGCCGGCTCAGGTAATACCAGCGGCCGCGCTTTTGACGCCAACAACCCGTATTATCACCGCATCGGTTGGGCTGCCGTATGGCTATACCCAAATACCTCAAGTAGGAACCTAGGCGATGGCCAACACTACGATTCCAAACTTACCGGCAGCAGTCAGCCTCGACGGCACTGAGCAACTTGAAGTTGTTCAAAATGGCACGTCGAAGCGCGTTACTGCCGATCAGATTGCGGCTCTCGCTGAGAACACTCAGGGCACGGTCACCCAGATCAACACGGGCGGCGCTCTTGTTGGCGGGCCGATCACGACTACCGGCACCATCTCTTTGCCGCCTGATGCGGTTACCAACGTGTACTTGGCCGAAATGCCGGCCAATACGCTCAAAGCCAACATAACTGGCCTGACTGCAAACCCGACTGATATCACGCCGAGTCAATTGCTTGACACTTTCAGTTCTGCTGAAGGTGCACTGCTGTATCGCGGCGTTTCTGAGTGGCAGGAACTTCCCCCCGGATCTAACAATCAATATTTATATACGGATGGAAATAATCCGCAGTGGGTAACGCTTGCAATTAATCCGGGCGATATTGGGCCTAGCGGCGTAGTGCCGGGATCGTATGGCAGCGCCTCTCAAACAATCACATTCACGGTGATCTCTGGCGGCCTTTTGACCGCGGCTGCTGCCGTTCCAATCGCTATCACAAACACCCAAGTTTCAGGACTTGGGACGATGTCAACGCAGAACGCGAACAACGTCGCGATTACTGGCGGCAACATCGATGGAACAATTATCGGTGTAACGACGCCTGCTGCAGGCTATTTCACCTCTGTAACGACAAATAGTCTCAGCGGCCTTACGACTCCAATTCCTGCCGCTTCAGGCGGCACTGGACTCTCGTCGTATACGACCGGCGATATTCTTTATGCGACCTCAAGCAACACTTTAGGTCGACTAAATGACGTTTCAACCGGGAATGTGTTGTTGTCCGGCGGCGTCGGTGTAGCCCCCGCTTATGGCAAAGTTGGCCTGACGACACACGTTGATGGCATTTTGCCGGTCACTAACGGCGGCACTGGCGCGACTTCTTTAACGGGATACGTTAAAGGCAACGGCACTAGCGCAATGACGGCAAGTGCCACGATCCCAAACTCGGACCTGCAGAACAGCACGATCCAGATTGGCTCAACCTCGATTGCTCTCGGCGGCTCGTCTTCGACTCTCGCCGGCTTGACTACGGTTACGTTGACGCAAGATCCAACGGCTGCCTTACAAGCATCGACAAAACAGTACGTCGATAATCAAGTCGCAATTGTCTCGAATGTGACGTACCACACACAGGTTGTGGCAGCGTCGACTGCAAACCTAAACGCTAATTACAGCAACGGTACGGGTGGCGTTGGCGCAACACTGACAAACGCGGGCGCATTCGCACAATTCCAGATTGATAACTACACGCCGGGATCTCTTACGCGTGTCCTTATCAAGGATCAGACAAACGCTGCACACAACGGTATTTACGAGGTTACGACGCAGGGCGACGCGATTTCAGTGCCATGGGTGCTGACGCGCACATCTGACTTCAACGCCCCGGGAACTGGGCCAAACTTTATTCAGACTGGCGCATCTGTTTTTGTTCAGTTTGGCGATACCGAAGGATCTACCAGTTGGGTAATGACCACGACTGGAACGATTACAGTCGGCACGACGGCGTTGAACTGGACGCAGTCGTCATCGGCAGGAAACGTTTTGGTCAATGCCCCGCTCACCAAGTCGGGCAACACAATCAGTTTGGGCACGGTCACCGTCGCCAATGGCGGCACCGGTATAACGTCTTACACGATCGGCGATTTGTTGTATGCCGATAGCAGTTCGTCTCTCGCCAAACTGGCAGATGTTGCCACCGGCAACGTGTTGCGCTCAGGCGGGATTGGCGTGGCCCCGGCTTGGGGTCAAGTAGCCCTTTCTACCGACGTCACTGGCACGCTTCCTGTCACCAACGGCGGTACTGGCACTTCGACGGCATTTACGCAGGGCGCAGTTGTTTTTGCTGGCGCAAGCGGAACTTATTCTCAAAGCGCCACAAAGTTCTTTTGGGATAACTCAAATTCTCGACTTGGCTTAAATACTGCGACGCCGTCGACAGTGTTGACGATTGTTTCTCCAACTCAAACGGCTCTTCCGCCGGGCGCACTGCCTGCGGGAACTGACATACATATTGTCGGTGCTGACAACGCCGAAACGCGCATCACGCAGGATTCTTTTGGCACTGGAAACTATTCGGTATATACGGGTCGTCATGCCCGTGGAACGGCTACCTCTCCAACGGCAACTCAATCTGGAGACACCCTTTCTCAATTTACCGGCCGCGGATATGGCACATCTGCATATAACAGCGCATCCACCGGCATCATGGAGTTTGCGGCAGCCGAAAACTTCACGAATACGGCCCAAGGAACATATGCCTCGTTTCGTCTTACGGCTACGGGCTTAGCGTCTCCATCTGAAGTGCTGCGGATTGGCCCTGTCGGTCAGATTGGTGTCGGCGGATCGACATATGGTAGCGCCAATCAAATCCTGACTTCTGGCGGCAACTCCGCTGCGCCGGCATGGCAGTCTCTTGCTGCGGGTACCGGAATATCTATTACGTACGGCGTCGGCACTATTACGATCGCTGCATCCAGTGGCATAAACAGTAGTGCCTTTGCTTGGTTTATTTCCTGAGGTAATAACATGGGAATTTTAGTTTTAGACGCAACTACGAAATCCATCGTTGTTGCCATGTCGGGCCCAGCGGCAACGACTAACCCGGATTTCACCGCGGCATATGGCGATAGCACTGGGGCTTTATTTACCGAAGGCGCAAATGATGGCGCTTTAAACGGAACCACTCAGGTTACGCTTGTCCCTGCCCCGGGCGCGTCGACGCGTCGTATTGTTAAAGGCATTACGATTGAAAACAGGGATACCGCGGCCGTCACTGTAACGGTGTCTTATGACAATAACGGCACCCTGAGAACCATTGCAAAAGTCACTTTGTCCGTCGGCGATACTTGGACAACAGACGGAACTTTTGACACTTTTGGCTCGTTAAAGCAGTCGCTTGGATTGGTTGACCTGACAACTCAGGTAATTGGCATTTTGCCAATTGCAAACGGCGGCACCGGGGCGTCTACACTTGCCGGGGCAAACATTGCGGTATTTAACGTAAGCAATACGTTTACTGCGGCTCAGACGTTCCGGGCGGCAAATGCCATTCGATCTGAGGCTGCCGCGACACAGGATGCCATCATTATTGCAGGCCGGGCTGGTGGATCTAGTTCCTACGCCTCGACCCTTATTCCAACCACGTTATCGGCGAGCCGGACCATCACGCTGCCGGACGCGGATATTAATTTTACGACGGGCTTGGGAGTCGCTCAGGGCGGCACCGGTCAGACGTCGTATACCAATGGGCAACTGCTTATTGGTAATTCGACCGGGAACACGCTGACCAAAGCGACTTTGACAGCGGGTTCTGGTATAAGCATCACAAACGGGTCAGGCAGTATTACAATTGCTAATACTAGCACCGGTGGCGCTCAGGACTTTATTGTTCAATCTTACGGCATCGTTTGAGGTAAATACACATGGCAACCACTGCTCAATACGCGTCAACAGTTCAAAACGCGTCAGCACAAATTTCTGTCGCTAACACTGCCCGTAACGGCACCGGTACGATCGTTTCCGTTATGACGGGCGCTGCAAACGGCAGCCGCATCGACGATATCAGCATCGTTGCAACCGCTACTACTACGGCTGGCGTCGTCCGCCTTTTCATCAGCGACGGCAGTAACATCCGTTTGTGGCAGGAAATTCTGGTTTCCGCTGTCACGCCCAGCACCACGGTGCAGGTATGGTCTTACACCCTGCTAAATCAGGCTTTGTTGCTTGAAAACGGCTGGTCTTTGCAGGCTTCGACCAACAATGCCGAAACCTTTAACGTCCTTGTAACCCGCGCTGGAGACTTCTAATGAACTTCGGTACTTTCCAAGGTGCAGGTACTGGCGCTTTGGGCGGCAGTATCACCAGATACACGCAAACCCCGACCATTACGACTTCGCAAACGATTCCTGTCCCTAATGGCGTACAGCGTATTGAGGCGCTGCTCGTTGGCGGTGGCGGTGGTGGCGGTAATGCTCCCGGCGCTGCTGTTGGCGGTGGTGGTGGTTTTGGAGGCGCTGCTGTTATAGAAATCCCGGTGACGGGCCAGCCGTTGCAGGTGGTTATTGGGGCAGGTGGTGCTAGTGGCGGTGGAAATCCGGGGTCGCCGACTTACATTGTGTCTGCTGGCACGCGGTATGCTGAAGTAGGCGGCGGCGGTGGCGGCGGCGGATCCCCCGGATCTATTCCTGCCATAGGTAAGAACGGTCGTTCTGGCGGCGGCGGCGGCGCTGCCGGATCAAATGCTCAAAATAATGGCGGACATGGAGGCAGCCCTCCAATTGGCAACATTTTGTGGTCAATTTATCCGCAAGACAATACAACAACCGCAGACTCAACCAACGTTAGCAATAATTCTGCTGGATCAGGTAGAGCCGGCGTAGGTTCAATTCCCGGTCAAAACGGCAGTTTTGGCGGTGGTGGCGGCGGCGGAGTTTCTAATAATTCGGCTTCAATTGCCGGTGGTTACGGCGGCGGCGGTGGTGGCTTTCAGGCGTCTAGTGCTCCCGGCGGCGCTGGCTCATATGGCGGTGGTGGCGGAGCCGGTGGTGAAATGCCCGGCGGTTCTCCTGCCGGTACAGGCGGTACTGGTGGATCGCTTACTGCTGTTTCTATCTGGGGTTATACAGGCTTTGCAGGCGGTACTGCTCCCTCTACAGTTCAAGGCGGCGGTGGCGGTGGTGGCTTGCTTGGCGCTGGCAGTCACCCCAATAGCACAAACGGCGGAACCGGCGGTAACGGCGGTGGCGGTGGCGGCGGTTCTCGCGATGCTACTAGTGGCGCTGGTGGAAGTGGATTTGCTGCAATTCGGTTTTATTTCTGAGGATTAAACAATGGGACTTTATGCAGTAATAAAAGGCGACATTGTTGATGGCATCGCCATAGCCGATGCTCCACTTGATACAGATGGTATGTGGATTTGCGTCGATAGCGTTGAACCAAAACCTGCAAGCGGGTGGAGATATTCAAGCGGCGTATTTTCGCCTCCGCCTCTGCCTCCTCCATTGCCCAATATTATTTCTAAGTTGGCAATGATTGACCGCTTTACTGAGGCTGAATACGAAGGTGTTCTGGCTGCGGCTAAGTCAGATGTTCAAGTGCAGGGTTGGTTAGATAGATTTGCTTCGGCAAATAAAATTGATCTTGATAATTCCCGCACTATTGACGGCATTAACTTGCTTGTCTCTAAAAACTTGTTGACGCAAGATCGGGCAAATACGATTTTGACTGCACCTGTTCAGGGTGGTGAGCGAGTTGCGTGAATTTAATACCCGTATTTCCAACGGCTGTTGCTAAATTTGAACTTGGACGGGATTTCACCGCCGAGGAATTGGCGTTTGTAAATTCGCAGCCGACCTTTAAAAACATGGGCAATACAACAAGCGACGACACTTATGTATTGGCTCAGGAGGCAATGGCAGATCTCAAGGCATTTATAGAAGCAAGCGTGGCCAAGTATTTACTTGGCATCCATGATCCAAAAGAGGGTGTGTCTCTGCGTTTAACGCAATCTTGGCTTAATTACACTAAGCCCGGTGAATATCATCACAAACATGAGCATCCTAATTCGTTTGTGTCAGGCGTTTTGTATATAAATGCCAATCGTGAGAGCGATAAAATTTATTTTTACAAAAACGTATATCAGCAAATTATATTGCCAGTTAAAAACTATAACGCATTTAATAGCATTTCATGGTGGATTCCAGTTAACTCTGGCGAGTTAATACTTTTCCCTTCTAGCCTTACTCACATGGTTGAAACAGTAGAAGGAAGTGATACTCGGATATCACTATCTTTTAATACTTTCCCGATTGGCAATATTGGGGAAGACAAATCGTTAACGGCTCTCCATGTTTAATACTCAACTAAAAGATTATGTTGCAAAGTACTCGGGGTTTTTTGACGAGTCATTTTGCAATGAAATAACCAAAAGTCTTTCAACTATTAGTTGGGATTTGCATGGTTATTACAATTCAAAAACAAAAGAAATAGAGTCATTTGATCACGAACTTTCTGTTTCAAAAGAACAAGTTCCGCTAAAAGCGCAACTTGACGAGCAAATCTGGAAAATTATTGAACAGTACGTGCTCAAAGACATGTCGTATATGAAAGATTGGTTTTGCGGATGGACCGGATATTCTTTATCAAGGTTCAATCGCTACAACGAATCAACAAAAATGAAATTGCACTGCGATCACATTTATACGTTATTTGATGGCAATCAAAAAGGCGTTCCAATTTTGACCGTGCTTGGTTCTTTAAATAACGATTATGAAGGCGGCGAATTCATTCTGTGCGGTGAGCATGTTGAACTGAAGGCGGGACAAGTCTTGGTATTTCCAAGCAACTTTCTTTACCCGCACGAAGTCAAGCCGGTGAAATCTGGAACTAGGTACAGTTTTGTATCGTGGGTGTGGTAAAAAATGGAAATCGCAATAAAATTGACCGTTGACGAAGTAAATTCAATTTTGACCTTTTTGGGGCAAATGCCGAATTCTTCTGGTACGTACCCGCTTCTTTTAAAAATTAAGGAGCAGGGCATGGAGCAGATTAAACTTCAGTCGCCACCGATTGAGATTGCAGTCGAGTAACTATGGCCGCCGCAACGAATCCACTTACCTACAACGACTATGTCTCTCAGATAGCGACACTGGCCGTTGTTAACACTACTACGTCAGCAGGCGTAGTGGTGGGCGTGGACGCGGATTTCAACACTTTAATCCCCCAGATGTTGAACTACGCCGAGTTGCGTATTCAACGTGATTTGGATTTGCTGCCGTCGCAGACTAGTCTTAATTACAACATAACAATCGGCACTAACTTGTTGCAGTTGCCGGTGGATGACTTTGTGACTATCCAAACAATCGCGGTTGTCGATGGAACGGCTCGCACTCCGATGGTTCCGGTCACCAAAGAGTGGCTGCAGAACCTCTATAACGACTCGTCGTATGCCGCCAAGCCGCAGTATTTCGCCATGCTCGGTGGCGATCAGGCCAGCGGCGGCAATACGTTCAACAACATCATTTTCGGCCCGTACTCGAATAACAATTACAGCGTAGTTGTGAACGGCACGATCCGACTCCCGAGTCTGTATAAGTTTGCTACGACTCTGTCTGCAGCGTCGGGCACAACCTTTATCAGCACTTATCTGCCGGATCTTTTGATTCAGGCATCCATGATTTACATCAGCCAGTTCCAGCGTAACTTTGGACCCGCGGCGAACGATCCCAGTATGGGACCGACGTACGAACTCCAATACCAGAACCTGCTGAAATCCGCATTTGTTGAGGAGGCGAGAAAGAAGTTTGAGGCATCGGCGTGGTCGTCGATGGGACCGTCTGTGGCCGCTACCCCAACGAGGTAGCCCATGCCACACGCCTCCGTCAAACTCAAACCCGGAGTTGATCAAAACGAAACGCCGGCCCTTAACGAGGCGGGTATTTCGTTTTCTAACCTCATTCGCTTTATTTACGATCGCGAAGGGCTTGGCCTCATCCAGAAATTAGGTGGATGGACCAAGTTCTACGACAACACAATCGACGCTATCGTGCGCGCTCTCTGGGCGTGGCAAGACACCAACAACAAGTCTCACCTTGCCGTTGGTACAGAGAACATCACGGGCCTTGGATACGCTGAATTAACTGTCATCACCAATGGCGCTCAGGTTGATATTTCGCCGCGCACCGGCACGACTGATATTTCGCCTGTGTTTGATACGACTGCGGGCAGCGCGGTTGTTCGGATCACCGATAGCGTCAACCAAGACATCACTGAGTTTGACTCGGTTTACATTCAAACTCATGTTGCTGTCGGCGGACTGATCCTGTTTGGAAACTATCGAACCTACCCTGTTAGTTCGACGGAATACGAGATCATTGCCCGGGACATTTTTGGCAATCCTCAACTGGCGCCATCAACCTCGGCGTTGCCTGTTGTAGCCGAGTTTGACGTCATTGCCGGCCAGTCACTTGTAACAGTGACGCTGCCTGATCACGGGTTCTCTGTCGGTGACACGTACCCTATTCTTGTTTCGACTACGCTGGGTGGCGTCACGCTGTTCGGTAACTACATCGTGCAGGCGGTTCCAAGTACTAGCACGTTTGAGATTTTTGCCACTACCTTGCCGTCGTCAACAGCCAACGCGTTTATCAACGGCGGTGATGTTCGATTTGCATATGCATTCGGTGTTGGCCCGACGCTTCTTGGCTACGGCTACGGCGGCAGCGGATACGGCTCTGGTGGCTACGGCACCGGTACTAGCACGGCTTCGGTCGGCCTGCCGTTCGAGGCCACCGACTGGACGCTGGACAACTGGGGCGAAACCCTCATCGCTTGCCCGGTCAACGGCACTCTGTATCAGCCGATTGTAGAGTGGAACCCGACTGCCGGCGCTGGCACAGCAAACGTTATCCCTGAAGCCCCAACAATTAATGACGGCATTTTCGTGGCCATGCCACAGCGTCAAATCATTGCGTGGGGATCGACGTTCACCGGCATTCAAGACCCGCTGTTGATTCGTTGGTGCGATGTCAACAACTACAACAGTTGGATAGGCACGGTTACCAACCAAGCCGGCTCGTACCGCATCCCGAAAGGCTCGCGCATCGTCGGCTGCATTCAGGGTCCGCAGCAGGGTCTGGTATGGACCGATCTTGCCTGCTGGGCGATGCAGTACGTTGGGCCGCCGTTCGTGTACTCGTTTAACGAGATCGGCACAGGCTGCGGCCTGATTGCTCGTAAGGCTGCGGCATCGATCGCTGGCAACGTGTACTGGATGGGCCCGTCGCAGTTCTACAAACTCTCTGGCGAGGGCGTGACGCCGGTCGCCTGCCCTGTCTGGGACGTGATCTTCCAAGATCTTGACCAGACCAAACTCGACAAGATTCGAGTCGCCGTGAACTCTCGTTTTGGCGAGATTACGTGGTTCTATCCGACCATGAGCAACGGCGGCGAGATCAACGCCTACGTCAAGTACAACGTGTTCCTTCAGCAGTGGGACTTTGGCAACATGGCCCGTTCGGCATGGATCGATCAGTCTGTGCTGGGCCCGCCGATCGGCGCAGATCCAAACACGCTGTATATCTATCAGCACGAAACGTCGACTGACGCTGATGGTCAGGCAATGTTGTCAAGTTTTCAGACCGGTTATTTCACGATGACGAACGCCGATGTGAAGATGTTCGTCGATCAAGTGTGGCCGGATATGAAGTGGGGCTATTACGAAGGCTCGCAAAATGCGACCGTAAATCTCACGTTCTTGACGACTGACTACGCTGGCCAAACGCCGCAAACGTATGGCCCATATCCGCTGACTCAGAACACGACGTTCATTTCACCAAGATTCCGAGGTCGTCTTGTATCGATTAAACTCGATAGCAACGACGTCGGTAGTTTCTGGCGTATTGGTAATATCCGTTATCGAGTTAAAGAAGACGGTAAATTCTGATGACTGTCTCACTATCAGACATACTTTCAACCCAGAAGAATGGCGTTATCGCCATCAACAATCTGGCCACGTATACGAGCAGCATTGCTGACTCGACTGGCGTTCTGTCTGGCACCGACCAACTGGCTCCGCCGACTGGTGGCACCACCGGGTATGTGACGATCTATACGGCGCCGGCTGGCGTTGTCGGTCGTATTGCCGAGATCGATATCTGCAACGGTAACGCTGCCGCTGCCACTTTTTATATCCATTTGATCCCCACTGGCGGCACGGCCAGTACCTCAAATGCCCTGTTCTACAACGCGCCGATTAACGGTAACACCACCGTTCAATGGACTGGCGGCTTGGCATTGCGTCCGGGTGACTTTGTTCAGGTTAAAGCGTCGGTGACAGGCATCACCTTTAACGTGAGCGGCGGAATCGTATGACGATTAATGTCTACCCGCCGTATGGGTCTAATCCAAACAGCCCCGTCAATATTGCGTTTCCGCCGACTGCACTCGATGCGTTTGGGCGGTTGCAGGTTTCTGAGCCTTATACGCTGTTTGATAGCCAGAATCGTTTTGCTACGGACAATCAATTTGACACGGCGTTAACAGGAACCGGAACGACGTCGTTTTTGACTAACGAAGCCGCCGTGAATATGGAAGTGACGAGCGGAGGAGTTGGCTCCGTTGTTCGTCAATCTTACCGATCAATGCCGTATCAGCCCGGCAAAGGGCTTTTGGTGTTGGCGACATTTGTTATGTCTAGCAGCACCAGCGCAAACTTGACTCAGCGCGCAGGGTATTTCAATTCCGAAAACGGCGTCTTTTTTCAAAAGGTAGGAAGCACGCTTTCATTTGTTTTGCGTTCATATGTGACCGGATCTGCAAGTGATGCTCGCACGGTTAATCAATCATCGTGGAACGGTGACAAGTTAGACGGCACCGGGCCGAGTGGTATTACGCTTGATCCCACCAAAGCGCAAATCTTGTGGATGGATTTTGAGTGGCTTGGCGTAGGTTCTGTTCGATGCGGATTCATTATCAACGGCATTTTTTACCTTTGCCACACGTTTAATAACGCAAATATCATCTCGAATGTGTACATGACGACGGCAACTTTGCCAGTGCGTTATGAAATCACTTCTGTAACAGCGGCTGTAGCCGCATCGATGAAACAGATTTGCTCGACGGTGATATCGGAAGGCGGCTACCA